>JAEEGL016339126.1_pt1 | contig 11099 bp, 11 predicted proteins | sample 9134231 | NCBI WGS metagenome assembly JAEEGL01 (sample SAMN16246548, study PRJNA631951) | gut metagenome | biome: gut microbiome; feature: rumen; material: fiber-attached | host: Bos | place: Iran: Karaj | collected 2018-10
AAACATCGTCCGCGCTCTTGGTGACGTCCAATTCAATAATATCGGCCCCTTGGCGAAGCGCAATCTCAAACGCCGCGTTTGTGTTGCCAGGGATATTGCTTCCATGAACGCCCATATGTGCCGCGATCATTATTCTTTTTCTGGGCACCTGCATGTTTTCCTCCTCCTAAATGCTTACTTTTTCTGGTGAACAGGGGATTTGTATATTGCATAAGTGAACATTACGAATTATACTAATATCAAACCATACGTGGGAGGTTATCCCGTGAGATTGTCGAAAGAACAGATGGAAGCTCTGAATGATTACAGAGGCTCCACTCCAAAGCCATCCGATTTTGAAGCCTTCTGGCAGGAACGGATACGGGAAGCAGACAACACCGAACTTCATTGGGAAATCCGGCCATCAAAAATACCGGATTTCCCCCGCACAGAATACCATGAACTATGGTTCGAGGGTGTACACGGTGAAAAAATGTTCGCGGAGTATGTACGCCCTGTGGCAGATCAGCCGGTTCCGCTCGTGCTGCAGTTCCACGGTTATCCCGGCCGGTGCAGAAGCTTTTTGGAACAATCCTCCTTTGCCGGAATGGGATTCGCATTGATTGCAATGGACTGCCCGGGTCAGGGCGGCCGGAGCACTGATACCGGAAAGTATCACGGAACGACCGTATCCGGACACCTGATCGCCGGGCTGGACGGCCCCGCTAAAGACATGTATTATGTCCGTCTGTATCAGAACATACGGCTGCTGGGCAGAATTGTCAGACGGCTTCCCGGCATTGATCTGAACCGGGTCTACGTCAATGGCGCTTCTCAGGGAGGCGGGCTTGGGTTGGTCTGCTGTGCGCTGAACCCGGATTTAATCTCCAAAGCATCCATTCTTTATCCTTTCTTGTCTGATTTCCAGAAGGTTTGGGAGCTTGGCGCTGATGAAATCGCTTACGAAGGGCTTCGCTATTATACCCGCTGGTTTGACGCGACTGGAGAAAGGACAAATGAGGTGTTCACAAAGCTTGGTTATGTGGACGTCGTCAGTTTCGCTTCCCGGGTGCGCTGTGAAGTGCTATTCGGTACCGGCCTGAGCGATAATATCTGTCCTCCTCAGACGCAGATGGCAGTGTGGAATCAGCTTTCCTGCCCCAAGCGGCATATCTTTTTCCCCGATTTTGGACACGAAGAAATCCAGGAATTTGACGATTTGCTTTTGAACTACTATTTCGAGGAGAATACAAAATGAGCGAACAGATTTCTTTTGATTCCTGGTATGCCGCTCTGCGGAAAACTGCCCATAGTTCTCCTGAAACAGTTCAGGTTATGCTTCCCTTTCAAAATCCCCTCGCTTCCTATTCTCAAATCACCTGGCACTCGTCGGATCAGGTAACGCTGCGCGCTCGCGTGATTAAGCCCTTATTCGCCGAAAAAGCTCCAGCTGTTCTGATGTTTCATGACGCTTTCAGCCCAGTTCGCGGCTGGCATCACATGACGCGGTTCATCGCCGCGGGATACGGAGTTGTTGCGCTTGAAAACAGGTGTGTGCCGTATGACATTACCCAGGGCTGGCAGCAAGGCCCGCAGGAAACGATCATAGCCAAAATGGAGCAGGATGCCGTTTCCGCTTTATCGGTGGCGCTTTCGTTGCCCTGGGTCAACCAGATCGCAGCATGGGGCGAAGGCTTTGGCGGAGGGCTTGCTCTCGTTGCCGCAGCCGTTGCGCCGGAACGAATCCATTACGCCGCTGCGCTTAATCCGATGCCTTGCGATTTTGCAGCAATATTGTCCCACGATTTTCATTCGCCTTTCTATCAGGGAATCACAAATTACTTTCGATTCAGCGATCCGGAAAGAAAGAATGAAGCGGCTCTTCTGCGGGTGCTTGGTATAACGGATACCGTCCATTTTGCAAAGCGCGTGGTCGGCAGCGTGCTGATCGGAACAAGCGGCATGGATACGGTTTCTCCGCCGGAAACACAGGAGACACTGTTGAAAAGCTTATCCTGCGAAACAAAATTGCTTCGCTATCCCAAACACGCCCATGAACGCATCAATGATTTTGAGGACGAACTGCTTTGTTTTCTGCGGCTGATCCTTCATGAAAGGAGTGAATGAACATGAACTTATTTGAGATCCTCCAATCGTCCAATAAGGAACGACCGCTCATTGGCGGGCATCGGGGACACCTTTCCGAAACTCGCGAGAACACCATCGCCAATTTCAGGGAAGTCAAGAAAAACGGCATCCGATATATTGAAATTGACGTGCAGCTCAGCGCCGATCAAACCGCCGTCATTTTCCATGACAGGGACTTGTCCGAGAAGACCCCCCTTTCAGGTACAATCAGGGATTACACGGTACAGCAGCTAAAAGCGTCTTTTGAAATATGCACACTGGATGAAGCGCTTGCCTGGTGCAAAGAAAATGAAATGCCCCTATTGCTTGAGATCAAGAGCAAGGGCTATGACGATCTGACAGAACGTCCTGCGTTGGCAAGGCAAATCGTCGCGGCGATCAGGAAAAACCAAATGGAGGATTTATGTATTCCCTTCAGCATCGATTACCGCATTCTTCGTATGATTAAAACCGCTCTCCCGGAGGTCTCCATCGCCGTCATTGCCGGTGAATACCTGACCGATCCCGAGGCGCTGATGCGGGATTTGGACGCATCCATCTACCTTGCGTACCTGGAAGATATGGATGCGGAGCTTGTTGACAAGCTTCATCAAGGCGGATACATGGTGGATGGGAGTGTAGTCAACAGCCGGGAACGGCTTGATTTGGCCTGTTCGCTTCATGTGGATCTGATCGAAAGCGATTACCCGGAGCGAGTTATCTCCATGCTTGAAGAATCCAGATAGGAGGAAAAATATGTTTCAGGACGTCGTTGATCTTCACACCCACTCTGTTGCCAGCGGACATGCCTATAATTCGATCTATGAGATGGCACAAAGCGCCGTCAATAAAGGTGTTAAGCTTCTGGGTATTTCCGATCATGGACCTGCAATGGAAGGCTCTGCGACCAAGCACTATTTTCGGGGTAGCCATCATTTGAAACGCCATTTGTTCGGTATTCCCGTTCTGTTTGGCGTAGAACTGAATATTCTGAACTTTGACGGATCTGTAGACTTGGATGAACGCTTTATGGAGTATCTGGACTTCGCCATCGCAAGCCTGCATATCAGCTGCATCAAACCCGGTACAATGCTTGAAAACACAGAAGCTTTTATCGGAGCCATCCGAAATCCAAAAGTTAGCATCATTGGTCATCCTGACGATGGCACCTATGCGGTTGATTTTGAACAGCTTGCTAAGGAAGCTGCCGACAATCATGTCCTTATTGAGCTGAACGAAGCCTCTATTGCGCCGGACAGCTATCGGAAGGATGGGCGGATCAATGCAGCGCGTATGCTGACCGCCTGCCGCAAACATGACACACATGTTATTTTATCAAGTGACGCACATGCCGAGCATGAAATCTTGGGCCATGAATATGGGATCAAACTGATGAATGAGACTGCTTTTCCTGAAGAATTGATTGCCAATATTTCTGCTGAACGAACGCTCAGTTGGTTGCAGGAACGCAATGATTTTGTAAAGGGAAAGTGAGCAATAGAAGAGGAAAAGCGGAGGAACTCGGGTTTTCTCCGCTTTTCCATTTTTTACGTGGCCTTTTGCTCCGCATACAAGTGGCAAGCGCACATATGCTCAGGATCGGCTGTATCAGGCGCAAGCTGCGGCTCGATTTCCTTGCATATATCCTTACAGTACGGGCAACGGGTGTGGAACGCACAGCCCTTGGGTTTATTGATGGGACTGGGAACCTCGCCCTGCAGAACCTGACGCTTCTTCTCCTGATGGATCACCGGAACAGGAATCGCGGAAAGCAAAGCCTGCGTGTAGGGATGCATTGGCTTGTCATAAAGGGAACGCTTTCCGGCGATCTCAACGATCTTACCAAGATACATCACCACAATCCTATCGCTCATATATTGTACGACAGACAAGTCATGAGCAATGAACAGATAGGTCAGGTGCAGTTCCTTCTGTATTTCTTTCATCAGGTTCAGCACCTGTGCCTGGATAGACACATCCAGCGCGCTGACCGGCTCATCGCAAATCAGCACCTGGGGATTCACTTCCAGTGCGCGGGCAATGCAAAGGCGCTGACGCTGACCACCGGAAAATTCATGGGGATAGCGCAGCAAGTAATCGGGCTGAATGTTTACCATTTTCAGCACGCGATCCATCATCTTTTCACGTTCTTCTTTGGACGTGATGCCATGCACCTTCAATGGTTCCTCAAAGGAAGTATAGATTTTCTTCAAGGGATTCAGCGCGGAATACGGGTCTTGAAACACCATCTGAACCTGCTTGCGGAAATCCAGCATTTCTTTCCCGGAGAATTTAGTTATGTCCTTAAATGTGCCATTGCCGTAATTGTAGAGAACAGAGCCGCCCGTCGGTTTTTGCAGCATCATCATGGTTTTGCCCAGTGTAGATTTTCCACAGCCGGATTCACCGACAATGCCCAGCGTTTCTCCCTTGTATACGTTAAGGCTGACATCATCGACGGCTTTTACATGGCCGACGGTTTTCTTGAACATACCTTTCTTGATGGGGAACCACTGCTGCAGGTTCTGAACCTTAAAAATCAGCTCACGATCCTTCGTTTCAGGCATGTCAGTCCACCTCCTTATATTGGCTGAACTTCACGCAACGAACACGATGGCCGGGTTCGATCTCAAAGGCTGGAACATCTTTTGCTTTGCACGCTTCTGAACATTCCGGACAGCGATCCGCAAACTCACAGCCTACGCCGAGAGTGGCGGGATTTGGCGTTGCGCCTGGAATCGTTTCCAGTTTTTGATCGTCTGCCAACCCCAGCACAGGAACACTGCGCAGCAATGCCTGTGTGTAAGGATGGGAAGGATTCTCAAAGATCTGATCCAGTGTTCCGAATTCTACGATGCGGCCCATGTACATGACGCATACTTCATCGGCCTGCTCAGCCACAAGACCCATATTATGTGTAATCAGGATAATGGATTTGCCGAAATTGAGCTGCAGCTCCTTCATCAGTTCCATAATCTGTGCCTGAATGGTCACATCCAGCGCAGTAGTCGGCTCGTCCGCAATGATGATTTCCGGGTTATTAATCATGGCGATGGCAATCACCACACGCTGTTTCATGCCGCCGGAAAACTGATGCGGGAAATCTTGCAAGCGGCCTTCAGGATCAGGAATCCCCAGTTTTCGGAACATATCCAGCACTTTTTCAAGGGCTTCCTTTTTCTTCATGCCCTTGTTATGCTCCATCAGAGCTTCAGCCACCTGATCGCCAACCTTGTACACAGGGTTCAGGGAAGACATGGGATCCTGGAACACCATGCCCAAATCTGCTCCACGCAGCGAACGCATTTCCTTTCCCTTGGGATCCATTTTGGAAATATCGAATTCTGTGATTTTTCCCGTCTTTTCATCCAACTGCCTGTAAAGCACTTGTTCGGCGTTGAATCGGGCGTTTTGAGGCAGAAGCTTTACGATGGAATGTACTGTAACGCTTTTCCCGCACCCGGATTCTCCTACGATTGCCAGGGTTTTACCACGCTTTAGCTGGAAGGATACATCTTTGACGATACGAACTGTTTTTCCATCAGACACAAAGCTGGTATTTAGCTTTTTCACGTCCAACACGATGTCTTTTTGTTCCATCATCATTCCCTCCTTACTGCTGCTTAGGATCAAGCACATCGCGCAGACCATCTCCGAAGAAGTTGACAGCCAGCACAAAAATGGTGATCACGACGCCGGGAATAACCCACAGCCACCAGTAGTTGGAAATAACGTCCAATGACTTGGCGGAATTCAGTATGTTCCCCCAAGTGGGAACTGATGAGGGAATGCCTACGCCAATAAAGCTTAAGCCAGCTTCAGACAAAATGAAATGGGCAATATTGACTGTAGTTGCCACGATCACGGGCGAAAGTACGTTGGGCAGAATCTGTTTGAACATAATCGCTGTTTTCGACATGCCGAATGCTTCGCAAACTTGCACATAGGTTTCGCCTTTTAGCGCGATAAATTCATTTCTGACCATTCGGAATGTCGTCATCCAGCCAGTGATTGCAAAGATGAACAGCAGATTGCCGACACTCCTGCCAAACACGGCACCAAGGATGAGAATCAAAATCATGTTAGGCACTGTCTGGAAAAGTTCAGACGTGCGGACGATTGTCGCGTCCACCCATTTCCCAAAGTAACCGGCAACAGCGCCAAGGATGACACCCAGAATCGTTCCGCCGAATGCGCCAGTTATACCGATCAGAATGGAATAGCGACCACCATACAAAATGCGCGCAAACACGTCCCGGCCCAGTTTGTCCGTTCCAAGCAAATGATCGCCGCCTGGTGCAGCAACTCTTGCCCCGAAGTCAGGCTTATCTGGTCGGTAGGGAGTAAAGAAAGGCGCAAAAACGCACATGAGTAGAATGATCAGCATCACGAGCATTCCGATCATTGCCAGTTTATTGCGCATGAACTTCCGCACGTTTTTTCGGAACATGCTGGAGGCATGGGATTTATTCAGTTCCATCTGCTCTCCCTCCTTTCTGTTAATCACCTAGCCGGACGCGCGGATCAAGCAATGCTGTCAGCACGTCTACCAGGAAACTGGCTGTCAGGATCGCTGCTGCAACCATCAGCGTTGTGACCATAACTACGGGATAGTCGCCAGCAACAACGGCATCCGTTATTACCGTTCCTATACCTGGCCAGGCGTATACTGACTCAATGACCACAGAGCCGCTGATCAGCATTGGCAGACGGAAGCACAGAATGACCAGCACCGGACGAACCGCGTTGCGAAAAGCGTGTTTCACATACACTTTTGCTTCGGAGATGCCCTTCATACGCGCTGTTTTGATGTAATCGCTATTCAGCACGCCCAGCATATTGTTGCGGGAATACCGCATCAATACGGAAGTCAGCGACAGCGTCAGTGTCACCGCAGGCAGAATGAAGTGCTGGAGAGGGGTAGCATAAGTTGAATAACGTCCGCTTGACGGCAGCCAACCCAATTTGATTGAGAATATCTGAATCAGACAGATACCAAAGAAAAATTGAGGAATAGCCTGCCCTAATACAGCAAAGAAACGGCCCACATAGTCAATAATACTGTTTTGATAGATGGCAGAGAATATCCCGATTGTAATTCCGAGAATAGCGGAGAGAAGCATTGCTACGAGTGCTAATTCAATAGTTGCAGGCAGACGGGCTGCAATAATCGCTCCAATGGAATTGCCATTAGCGATACTGTACCCAAAGTCACCTCTCAATATGCCTCCGATCCAGTTGAAATAGCGCACAAGGAAAGGCTGATTGAGTCCCAGCCTCTCCCGGAGAAGATCCAAGTTCTCCTGATTTGCAGCCATATCTGGTGTTGCGATATAGCTGACAGGGTCAATACCTGTCAGTTGGAGCGCACCGAATACAAGGAAACTGATTACCAGGAGCATAGGGATCATTTGAAGCAATTTTCTCAGGATGAATTTAAGCAAAATTCATTCAGCTCCCTTCATCGTTGAAAAGAGCAGGGGATGCGCAGAAGAAAGCGCATCCCCCGCGTTTACAGGGTTTACTCTATTGATTCATTATTTCAGTTCCCAATCCTCGAAGTGGATATTGGTCTTGTACCAGGGATTGCCGAACTGAATGCCTTCGGGCAACTGTACACGATCCGTGTTAATAAACACGTTGTTACCGATGGTGTACAGAGGCAGCTTGTAGAGTTTTTCAGCTTCCACTTCCTGCAGTTTGCGGAGCGCGGCGTCCTTCTCTTCCTGAGTGGTGGCGGCAGCGTACTCGTTAATGTAGGGATCAAACGCCGTATCGCCGTTGAACACCATCTTGAAATTAGCATTGGAAGAAGAGTATTCACCGTACCATTCACTGATATCGAAGGCGGACAGCCCCTTGTATCCGATATCATGGTTGCGGGTCTGGAACAGATCCTGCGTGCCGTTGGCAGTTACAGTGTATTCAGCCTTCACGCCGATTTCGCCCAGGTAGTACACGATGGCATCCATGAAGTCCAGAGAAGTCTGATCCTTGTAGTACAGCAGAATGCGGAGCGTGTAGTTGAAGTCCCAGCCAGCTTCTTCCAGCAGTTTCCGGGCCAATTCAGGATTGTACTCGTATTCCGTGCCAATGGAAGCGGGATTCTCCGCAGCAACACCGCTGTTGCTGATATGGGCCAGACCGGGGAACAGGGATTCAGCCAGCGTAGCACGGTCGATGGCATGCATGATCGCCTGCCGGACGCGGATATCAGCCATGGCAGGATTCTTGTTGCCATCAACGCCTTCAATGTTGGCCAGGAAGTAGCGATAGAACAGGATGTCCACGGGGAACATGGTCATGCCGGACAGTTTGTTGAGTTCTGTAATAACAGACACGTTGTTGGTATTGCACATATCGACAAGACCGGCTTGAGCGGCGGTTACGACATCCGCAACGAAGTTGACGATGATCTTCTTGATCTTGGGGGTGGGGCCGTCATAGTATTCGTTGGGAACCAGGGTGTAGTATGCACCGGCTTTGAATTCATCCACCCTGTACATACCGCTGGTCACGGGATGTCCCCAGAATTCGTTGTTGTCGATTTCCAGCAAATCCGCATCCTTCAGGATATGCTCGGGCAGGATGGTGAACTGAGCGAGCACATTGGGCAGCGTGTTATGGGGGCTGGTCAGTTTGATGATCAGCTTGTTGCCATCCACCGTGAGTCCGGCCAGATCGTCGGCAGAGCCATCTTTCCATTCATTCGCGCCTTCGATCTTGGAAAATGCGCTGGTGTAGATGCCGTTGGTCTTGGCAGCCTTCAGCAGCGCTTTGATAGAGAATACCACGTCGTTGATTGTCAGGTCTTCGCCGTCAGACCACTTGCCTCCAATAAATTCGATGGTGTAGGTCAGGCCATCTTCGGAAACTTCATAACCACTTGCCAGTTCCGGCCCAAGCGTGGTCATGTCAGTTTCGACGAAGAACAGGGTGCGCCACATCAAGCCGCCGAGGATGTACATGTTCAGCCAAGGGAAGTCGATCTTGTCAGCCATACCGCTGGCGGTTGAGGTCAACTGAAGAGCTTTTTCTTCATCAGCCACAGCCGTGACAGCTACGCTGAACAGCATTGCGAGAACCAGAATGATTGCAACCAGTTTTTTCATACGCTTTCCTCCATTTTCAATTGTTTTCTTGATGACTGGCGTACCCCAGCAGGAATCAACTATGAAAATTATAAAGGAAAAAAGCGTTCAAAGTCAATAGAAAAAACATTCAATATGTCTCATATAATGTTTGATTTGTGGCATAATAATGTCTGATTTGTCTCTCTTATTGACATATTGAACAAAACAAACATTCAGTTTGTTGAAATAGTTACAAAACATATTTTGCTATTGTTTTCGCGATGCCATCTTCCCATCCTGTTTCACATACATATTTTGCCTGCCGTTTCAATTCGTCTCGGCCATTTCCCATAGCAACGCCTATTCCTGCCCATCGTGTCATTTCAATATCGTTCGTACTGTCGCCGAACGTCATAACAGTTTCAGGAGCAATTCCCAGTCTGCCGCACAAATAATCCAACGCAGTCAGCTTACTGACACATGGCAAAAAAACATCGGCTACAATCCCATTTCTGAATAGTTCAAGCCGATAATCATATGGATACTGAGCCAATGTAGCGGCCATTCGATCCCGAATACCGTTTTCACCTCGGATGGAGAAACCGATTGGCAATTCTTTTGCATGATAATCCTTTGCCTCGCATTTTATCGTTGGTGCAATGCTTTCACCAATATTACTATATATTCCCTGCATATCATCAAAATGAGAGTAAAGACAGTTCACAAAATCATATTTCAGGGTTAATCCGGCGTCATACTGCGCTGCAATGCGTATCATACGTTCCGTTTGATCCCATGTAAAATGCTCGGCATAAATAGATCTCTGACGAGAGTCAATGATGCTATGTCCGCTTGCTCCAATAAAATAATCCGCCTTTACCTCCTGCTGGCATACACTGTTCAATTCTGCAAAGGAGCGTGCCGTGGCCAGAATAATGCAGACTCCTTGTGCTTTTGCCGCATGAATGGCGTCAATGGTTGATTGATGGACTCTCTTATCATGGTAATCGTACAATGTTCCATCAACATCAAATGCAATCGCCTGAATCTTCAACTTCGCCACGCCCCTTCCATTATTTAGTTTTATTCTAACATAACTGATCGGATTTTTCCATACAAAACAACATTTTGAGGTGCTTGTTCATCATGACTGTTCCAATACAGTGTCTTCACGCACTCTCAATCTTTTTTCGTTAGTTTGGTATTGTTTTTTACCATCTTATTGTAAAATTATTATGCCAAAGGATAAGTCAGATGTAAAACTCAATTTATCCTGACTTTGACAACCCCCTTCTTTACCAGAACGGAACAACCATCAGCGCATCTAACTTTGTGTGCTTCACCTGGAAAAACAATTATAACATTACCAGAATTCATGTGAAATACCGCAGTTTCTTTTCCTTCAGAACCGATATAATCAGTATCAATATCTTCCTCAACTTTATTGAGCGTCTCTACAGGAGCAGTCAGAATCATTTCTTGTCCTTCAAGAATCAGATGAATGTCAGCAAATAGTTCATGTGTTTCAAATAGTAGCTGATCAGCTTCCTTGGTCATATAATCGAAACGATTGATGTATACATCTCCACCATTTATTGGAGTAGAACCCAATTGCAGATCTTTCAATGAATGGTGCATCACATAGTCAATGGCATTGTCCAGGTTTGCGCAAATTCCTTTGTAGAAAGGTAATTCAGTCATTTTGCAAAAAATCATGCGATCCTCCTACTGTTTTTTAAGTAACGAATTAATGTTTAATGATTCTCATTGCTTAAGCACATGTTTGGGAAAAGAAAGGCTTGTCCCTGATCTTTGGCAGAAACAAGCCTTTCATGAAGAGAATACTCGATCAGCCTTTCACAGAACCCATCATGATACCTTTCTGGAAGAAGCGCTGCACGAACGGATAAATGATAAGCA
>JAEEGL016635582.1_pt1 | contig 11099 bp, 12 predicted proteins | sample 9134231 | NCBI WGS metagenome assembly JAEEGL01 (sample SAMN16246548, study PRJNA631951) | gut metagenome | biome: gut microbiome; feature: rumen; material: fiber-attached | host: Bos | place: Iran: Karaj | collected 2018-10
ATATGTAAAAATAGTCATCCTCCACAAATGGACGAATGTCTCTATAGTTCGCGTTACCACCCTAATTATTACTTTCGTAATCTCTCCGGTCAATAATAACCTTAGTTTAGATAACGGTAAACTTCCGTCTGTTCTACTTAATTCGAACAAGCTCTCCAAAGTGTTATTCATATTAATATTTCTTTGTTAATCTTTCACCAACCATTAACTCGCTTTTAAGTTTATTAATATTACTTCTCTTCATCAAAGATTTATGTAATTATTATATCATTTACCCTATTTTTGTCAAGAAATAAGGCTATTTATCAATTTTAATAGTTTCATCAAGAGTAACTACTAAAGCATTTTTATTAATCTTTTTAACATAATATCTTGGTATATTACTATTAAATACTTGATCACAAACATTAGAATAGCCGGTGATTATTAAGTATTTTGGATTTAAGTTATTAGCTGCTTTCTTATTATTTTTAAGGGCACATGAAACTACACCATGATGAGGTACCTTTAGTAAATCAAGATTTTTAAATTCACTCTTTTTAGATAACTCTAACATATAATCTCTATTTTCTTTATAACTATAAAAGTCAGCAGTTAATAATACTCTATGTCCATTTACTTTTATAAATTCTAATACACTGTTACCATTCTCATTTTCATATGAGCCTTTTTTCGTATTGTACAAATATATATTCATATCTTGGAACTTAAATCCTTTACCTTCAGAAAAACTTTTTTCAATATAGACTACCGGTATTTTTTTCTTTTTAGCCTTATTTATTAATTCATCATTCCTTTTTTTGTTATTATCTTCTTTATCATATGATTTTACATACACCTTACTTATAGTAAGCATATCAACTAAATAAGATGCATTACCTATATGATCTACATGAGGATGAGTTATTAATAGGAAGTCTAATTTTTTAACACCTACACTTTTTAAATAATCATATACAAATTTCCTATCTTTATCATTACCAAGTCCAGTATCAATCATTGCAAAATGGCCATTGGATTCCAAAAGTATAGCATCACCTGATGCAGTTTCTTTATTAACACTCTGTTTAATAAAATGAATCTTTTCGGAACCATTTATTTTTTTCTTTGTAACATTTATTGTTACTGTCTTAGAAACTTTCTTTGTACTATCTGTTATTGTTATAGTTGTTGTTCCTGCTTTAATTCCTTTAATAGTTCCATTAGATACTGTGGCAATACTTGTATCATTACTTGTAAATGTAAGATTTCTATTTGTAGCATTAGATGGTTCTATCGTTGTTTTAATAGTAGCATTATCACCTACATAAATAGAATACGTTTCTTTGTCTGTTTTAATTCCGGTAACTGCAACATCATTTGTATAAACATTAACCACCCTTGTTAATGTGCTTTTATTATTTAAATAATCAATTGAATAAACGATAACATACTTTCCTACTTTATTTGTATTTACACTACCAGTAACACTAACCTTATTACTATAATTAACACCATTATTACCTATTGCTTCATATCCAGGATCACTATATTTTGATCCAATTTTTAAATTAATTTCTTTACTACCCTTAAGAGATAATGATATTACTATTTTCTTCTTATTATTATCTTTATTAGTATTGCTATTATTACTATTATTGTTATTATTGCTATTATTTTCACCATTACTATTGTTATTACCATTATTATTAGTTTCACTACTATTATTTTCTTCGCTATTATTTGTTGATTCTTGAGTATCATTATGTAAATAGAAAATAAGTCCTATACCAACAATTATAACTAATATTAAGAAAAATGATTTAAATACATTTTTATCTTCATTATTCATAGCAACCTCTACTATAATTATATAGTACTGAACTTTAATCTTAAATATAAATCGTTATTATTAATATGTAAATGTGTCTATGTTATAATAACTTTGGTGATTACATGTATTTAGTTGAAAAAACAATAAATAAATTAAATAGTTACGGTCATACTTTCTTTTTAAAACCTAATGAACTTGATGAAGTATGTCATCATCTAAAAAAGAATAGCTACGAAGTATATAAGCCTTATCCTTATAGTGAAAAGAATATATTATATAAAAGTCGTTTCCCTGAAGTAGTCTTATTTGAAATAATAACACCAACTGATCTTCGACACCAAGATATTATGGGAAGTCTATATAGTTTAAAAATAGAAGATAATCTATTTGGGGATATTGTTATTAATGAAGGTCATTATTATGTATATGTACTTGAAAACTATCGATTCTATTTTGAAAGCGAATTAAAAAAGATTAGTAATGTTAATATCAAACTTAATGAAGTTCCTTTAAGTACATTGGAAAACTATGTACCTAATTTTGAATATTTAAAAGTTATTACATCTAGTCTTAGACTAGATAGCGTAATTGCTAGAACTATTAAAACGAATAGAGATACCGTTAAAGACTTAATTAAAGATAAACAAGTAGTTTATAATTATGAAATACTTAAAAGTCCCGACAAATTAATTAAAGAGAATGATACTTTTTCAGTAAGAAAGATAGGAAAATTCAAATTTAATAAGATTATAGCTAATACTAAGAAAGATAATTTAATATTAGAAATACTTAAATATCAATAAAAAAAAAGAGTTTTAAAACTCTTTTTTATATATTCTTCATTAAATCTTGTAATGGATCATTATCTTTATGCTTACTAGATTCATTTTCTTTTAATGATTCATAATTAAATGGTTTTGGTTCATAAGCATATGCTGATTCACCATTATTTTGTACTTGTTGATTATTACTATTTTGATTACTAGAATAGTTACTATACAAATCTTGTTGTTGAGGTTGTGGTTGTTGATTTAGCGCTTGATTAACAGATGTTGGTTCTTGTTTTGCTGGTAGTCCTCCATTAGGAGCAGCATTCATTTGATGAGATAATTCACCTACTTGAACCATATTATTTGGTTTAGGTGCTTCTTCCATAACTGGAGGAGGAAGTATTTCATGCATTTTATCAACAAGTTTTTGAACAATATCTCCATATTTGGCTCTTAAATTATCAGCAATACCAACTTTTACATCTGACGTTACTTGCATCTTTGTTTTATTCTCATCTATTGCCTCTAACTTTATAGTTAATTCATCCCCTGAGCCAAACAATGTTTTACCAACTGCAACATGAACAGAATGTACTGCTGGTTCTTCACCAAGCATCTCAAAACTAGGATTATTTTGTACTATCTTAACTAAAGCATCATAAACTAAGTTTATATTATTATATATTAGATTAAAGATTCCACTATCATTATTCATATTGTCTCCTCTAAACAATCATATCATATTTATTATTAATTTCTATTATTTCTATAATAAAAAAAATAAAGTTAACACTTTATTTTCTTAAAAATCTAATCTCATTGGAAAAAATCTAATACCATGAACACATTGTTCACTATCAGTATCAATAAAACCAATTCTTTTATAAAATTCATGACCACATATTGAAGAATTAACAGTAAAATAACCAGTATTATTTAATTCTTTAACATGATTATATAATTTTCTTCCAATACCTTTTTTATGATATTTACCATCTACAAATAATAAAGATATATGATTTATTTCATTAGTTGCAATAACTCCTAATAAAACATTATTTTCGTAATAACCATAAAAATTCTTTTTGGAAACCCATTCTTTATTATTTATACTTTTATTAAATTCATCTATTCCTTCTTGTGTATAATTAGGAGCTTCAAACTCTAAAAACACATTCCAAATTAAAGATAATGCTATTTCTATATCTTCATGTATTTCTTTAATCATTATGATTTCTTCTCTTCTTGTGGTGCAAGAACATCTATCTTTCCTACTTTAACTTCAATTAATAATATTGTAGGAGAAGCAAGATTATTCTTTTCTACATTTGTTTTTCCAACATCACTTATAGTTTTAATTAATATATCATTTGTTTCTTCTATTTTAACGTTACCTACATCAACATTAATAGTAGAATCTACTAATGCCGTAGCTTCTTTTATTCTAATATCTCCTGTATTAACCTTTAATTTAAAATCGCTATAAGTCTTTTTAATTTTAAGATTACCAACATCTAAGTCTGCATCTACACTTTTGATTCCATCAATATATACATCACCAACATTAAGTTTAATAGATAATAATGCATATTGATAATTATCTATATCAATATCACCTACATCACCATTAATATTGATTTTACCTTCATAATCTTTTGGTATATATACAAGTACTCTTGATATTTTATGATTAAATAATCTTTCTTTAAACTTAAGTTTTTTCTCATTAATAGCTACTCTTACTACACCAACATCTTCAATAATACTGTGAGTTCCTTCTCTATCAGAATAAATAGAAATCTTAAACTTATTATCTTCACTATGTTTTATTTCAACATTACTAGTATTAAAGTCAATATATAATTCTTTAAAAATATCTAATTCTTTTTCTTCAACAAGTTTTTCTGATACTCCTATACCAAATGTCTTTGCAAAATTAAAGTCATTTTTATATAGTTTATAAACAAAATAACCTACTATTACCAATATTCCTGTTATTAATAAACCTGCTATTATCTTAACAACTATTTTCATATTAATCACCTATTATTATTCTATCATATATTTACATCAATAAAAAAATAATTATTTAGTTTTCATATAAAATCTCAATTTCTTATTATATAATTATAATATAGAGGTGAATAAATGGGGATTGTAAGAAAAATAAGTACTTCTTTATGTGTTTTTATAATTGCTTTTATAATATCAATCGTTAGTGTTAAAGCTTTAGATTTAACTAAATATTATAATATTGATTGTTGTAAGGCCATGGATGAAATTACATTATATGAAGCTACTGGTAAAATTGACTTATATGATAAACTTTATGGATTAGAACTTAAAAGTGTACAAAGAAATGGAAAATACTATGTAGTATTATCTGGTACACCAACATTATCAAATGGTAAAATACGTTTTACTGGAATGACTAAAGATAATGATACCATAGAAGTTAAATACGATATTAACGTTACTGTAGGAAGAGAAACAAAAGTAGTTAAAACAACTTATGATGCTACTGCTGGAACTGATTTAGGGAATATCTTAGTATATCAAGTAGGTGAAAACATACGAAGTGTTAATATGACTAAAAATGGTGTTACTCTAAAAAATGCTAACGTTAATGGGAAATATGGATTATATTTAGTAGGAACTCCTACACAAGCAGGAACTATTCGTTTTACTGGTGTAACTTATAATGAAAAAAATACTTTTGATATTTCATATGATGTAACAATTAATGTTAAAGCAAAAGAAAGACAAGTAATTGATGTTACTAAATCATATAATGGTAAAATTGGTAAAAATATTGGTGATATCTTAGTTTATCAATCAACTAAAGAATTAAATAGTGTATCAGCAACTAAAAACGGTCTTACATTAAAAACTGATAAAGATGGATTACGTTTATCTGGGACACCTACTCAAGGAGGAACAGTTACTTTTAAAGGAACTACATATGAAGGTGACTCTTATACAATTAACTTTAATGTAACAATTAATGTTCCTAATCCTAACAAAACCCAAGTGAAAGTAGAAAGATTATATAATGCTGTTGTTGGTAAAGATATTGGTAAAGTCTTAATATATGAGAATTCAACAACACTACCTGATTTAGAAAAAACTGAAAAAGGTGTTACTATTAAGACGGAAACAGTTGATGGTAAAACCAATATATATTTAACTGGTAAACCAACAGAAGATGGTCAAGTAGTATTCTCAGGTACACTTGATGAAGGAAATAGAGATATAGTCTATTATGTTGTAGTAACTATTGCAAAGAAAGGTTCTAACAATAATAATTCAAATAGTAATACTAATAACAACACAAATAATAATACGAATAATAATTCAAATAATAACAATAACAATGGTAATAATAACAATAATAATTCTACTGTAGATCCAACTAATAATGATAATAATGATAATAAAGCAGTAGAACCTATTGTTGAACCTACTGATAATAATAACAATAATAAAGAACCAGATAATACAAATAATAATACTAATAACAATACTGACAATAAAGAAAATGATACAAAAAAAGAAGATACAAAGAAAGAAGAATCTAATACAAATAATTTAATTATTCCTATAGCAATAGGAGCAGGAGTATTAATAGTACTTCTTGTTATCATTAAAGTAGTTACAGGTAAGAAAAAAAGTCTAGATAACTAGACTTTTTTATTGCTTTTTAAAATCTCCTTCTTTAATAAAACTATCAAAAATACTTGTTAATTCTTCTCTAACTTCTCTATAATGTTTTGGCCACATCATATATCCATGAGCACTTATACTGGCTCCATCTTTAGTAGTAAGTGAAAAACTAAAGGAATTACCATCTAAAACATTTTTATCAGATTTATTATATCCATCCCATTTAGATACTTCATATTTATTTAAAACACTAATAATATCATTCATTTTATCATCACTAACATCATAAGTTTTAGCTTCTTCATCAGGATATCCAGTAGGTTTAATTTTAATAGTACATTTATCTTCACATTCAATATCATATGTATAATATGCATACATAGCATAACCAACAGAATAAGAATAATGTAGATTCTTAATATCTTTTATTTCTTTACCTTTAATAGGAGGTTCATCTGGATCTTCTTTTTTATTAATTAAAAATATAATTAGAGCAATTATAATTATTAATACAATCCCTATAATTAGAAATAATAACCATTTATTCTTCATACTATCTCCTTACCTTATTATCATTTATTTCATTTAATTTAGTTACAATTACATCAGGATAATTAGTTATATATATAATATCTTTATAATTATCTCCAACTATATCTACTATCATATCTATATCTTTAGAATTATTAATTGTCCATAAAGATAACTTCTTATTATTTAATGATAAATCTTTATAAATATCTTCATTTAATAAATAATAGTTTAACCCAATTCTATCAAAATCATCTACTTTAGATAAATCTTCAATATTACTTACTAACACTTGGCAATCAAAATTACTATGATTCTTTAAATATCTAATACCTTCAATATCTAAACTTTGAAAAATGATATTATTAGTATCTTTATCTTTAAAATAATTAATTAAATCATTACATAAAGAATAAATGTTACCATCAAATTTAATATCTAATAAAATACCTTTATTACCAGCTAATTCTAAAGCTTCATCTAAACCAATTAAATTATATGATATATCACTTAAACCATTAGTTCTTCTAATTTCTAATATTTCTTCAGGTGTTTTAAGCCAATAATTATATCTTTTTGCAAACTTATAAGATAAATTAAGGCTAACAGCTTCATCATAAGTTATATCAGATATTCTTACATGTCTTTCATTAGTAAATAAATCATTATCATGACTCAGTATTAATTTATTATCTTTTGTTTCACGAACATCTATTTCAATATAATCTATATAATTTTTACTATTTGCAAGTATTATTGCTTCTTTACTATTTTCTACTGCTAATGAAGAAAAACCTCTATGAGCAGATATTAAAAATTCATCACTTACTATTTTATCTTGCATTCCTAGGTATTCTTCATAATCATTATAATTTTTCTTTAATAATGTATATGTTATACCAGATGCTGCAATAGCAAATGCTGAAGTGAATACAATTAATTTTTTAACTTTGTTTCTCTTCATATATAACTCCGATTTTATTATAACAAAAAATAGAATTCAAATAAAGAATTCTATTAACTTTCAGATACATATTCAATTGAATTTAATAACGCTTCCATCTTCTTAAAATTATCTTCTGTTTTATTACCATAAAATTCTATAATGTAAGCATCTTTATCATGTTGTGTATAGTAAATATCAAAAGTAGTACCACCACCACCATCTTCTACAAAACGATATTTAATTTTATTAAACTCAACTTCTTCTTTTTTATTAAGTTTTTCAGCTAAATCATTAATGTTTTTATTTTTACGATAAGTTATTTGAATAGTATAATCAAAATACTTATAAGCTTTTGTTTGAATATTAATATTATCAACTTTATGATTTGTTTCTTTATAACCAGTTGGTTCTGTATATTGCATATCACCAATTCTTGTTACAACACTTTCGTTTTTATCACCAGTATCCTCTTTTATTTCTTCTTTTTTGCCACACCCCGTAATTATAATAAAAGAGGTTAATATAATCATTAAAAATACAAGATTCTTCTTCATATTACCTCCAACATCACCTATTATAACAAAAGATTTTTAAAAATCTAGATTTTATTTAATAAAAAATCATTATTTTTTCATTTATTTAATAATTCTGATAAAATTCTGGCACTTATACCAATATTATCATTACAAATTCTACCATTTCTTATTAGTTCACCACATTTTAAATATCCGAATTGTTCAATGAACTTTTGTTCAAATTCAGGGATTAATTCTTCTTTGTTTAATTCAGATAAAATATTGGTACAAGCAAGTAAAGCTCCACACTTCCCATCAATACTTCTTGGCATAGGATAATTATCGCTTAGATTAAAATCTTCCTTAAATGCGTTATGAATGGAATAAGAACAATTATGGCCTTCCTTATGTAATCCTCTTGCAATACTTTCATATTTATTCATATAATCACCATAATAATTATACATAATAAGAATAAAAAAAGGAAAGTATAACTTTCCTATTTAAATAAACTATATTTAATTACAAAACCAATTAGTACTATACTACTAAGGATACTACCTATAGCAATATATTTACCTGTATTATTTTTAGTATGATCTACTATTGTAATATTTCTTTGAATATCTTTATTTTCTATTATTTTTTCTGTTTCAGCAACTTCTTTTTCTTCTTTTTCATTACTTTTAGCTACTTGATTAGTTTGGGTAACAATCTTTTTAGTAGTAACTGTACCAGTACTAGTTTGAGTAGTTTTAACTGGTTCTTCTTTTTTAGTTTCTTGTTTAACTTCAGGAGTTGGTTTTTCTTCTTTCTTTGTTTCTACTAAATTTCCTCCAGTTGATTCATATATAAATTTAACATTAATAGAACCTTCTTTAAATTTACCATTATTAGGTCCTTCTACTCTTACAAACTTGTATCCTTCAATAGTTGGAGGATTAATATAATATTCTACTCCTGGTGTACCAGATCTACCATCAGTACATTTAGATAATTTATTACCTTTTGTATCATAACAAGATACATTTACTGTACCTTCTTTTTTGTTACCTTTTGTTTGATATACGAATGCAATAATATTTGTACCTTCAGCATCACAATAAGTAGATGTCTCAGATTCATTAGGCATATAAGTATATCCACTAATACTAGGTGCTGATTTTGAATATGTTGTACCAACAGTACAAGTAGTATATTCTACTCCTTTACCAACTGGATGTTGATTAATATCATTATAATATATAGCAACACTACCTGTTGCCGCATGTACATTTTCAACACTAATAAATATAAGTAATAATATGATTGTAACGAAGATAAAACTTCCTAATTTTCTCATAACCATAACCCCTCTTTTTTACGTCTTACATTATACCACAAAATGAAGAAAAATGCAAGAAAAAAGGGATATTTGAAACTAAAAAAGACTTATAATTAAGCCTTTGGTAACTCCCAATGGAAATGTGCTGCAAGAAGTCTTAAGATAAAAATAAGACCTGCACTAATAAGCATTGATGCAAAACTTCCAAATACTTTCCATAAAGCGATACATGCAATTGCTCCAATTAAGGCAGCATTAGCATAAAAGTGTTTAGTAAAGATATACGGACGATTTCCCGCAAGTACATCACGAAGGATTCCTCCCCCAACACCTGATAAAACACCTACAAATACTACTAAGAAGTAATTATCATAATATCCAGCATTAATTGCTGTTTGCACACCTATAACTGTAAATAATCCCAATCCTAAGGAATCTGTAGTAAACATTAAACTATCATATATTCTTTCATTTTCTGATATTTTTATTTTCTTTCTAATTAGAAAGAATAATATTGAAGTAACAATTGCTATAATAGCAACTCTTGGATTTTGAAATGACATAGGTGGTGTTATATCAAGTATTAAGTCCCTTATTACTCCTCCACCAATACTGGTTACAAGACCCAAAATTGTAACTCCAAATAAATCCATTTTTTTATCTATTCCTACAAGAGCACCAGATATTGCAAAAGCTACTACACATATTGATTCAATTACAATAATAAAAGTATCCATATAAATCACCATTGATAATGATAACACTTTTTTATTAATAGTTAAATATAATTATGTGATATACTTATTTCGAGGTGTTTTATGCTAAATATAAAAACAAATTCTAAATTAGTTACTAAGGGAGATACATTTATAGCATTATCTAATATGCATCATGATGGTCATGATTATATAGAAGATGCTATTAATAATGGAGCTACAAAAATAGTTGCCACGCATGGTAGTTATAGTGTAGAAACTGAAATAGTAAATGATACAAGAAAATATCTAGAGGATTATTTATATAATAATTATTATGAAAAAATAAGTACTATGACTTTAATAGGTTTAACTGGTACTAATGGAAAGACTACTACTTGTTTTCTTATCTATCAAATGCTAAATAAACTTAATATTCCTTGTGCATACATAGGTACTATTGGTTTCTATTATAAAGACTATAAAAGAGAACTTAATAATACTACGCCAGAGATTGATACATTATATGATATGCTTATAGAAGCTTATGATAATGGTATTAAATATGTTGTTATGGAAGTATCTAGTCATGCCTTAAAATTAGATAGAATTAAAGGTCTTATGTATGATGCAGTTGGTTTTACTAATCTTACTCAAGATCACTTAGATTTCCATCCATCATTTGATGATTATAAAGAATCTAAAGAGAAACTATTTACTTTAACAAGAAATAAAAAAATAGCAGTTATTAATGGAGATGATCCTAATTACCAAACATTTGTTAAAGAAACTAATCATAATATAATTATTAGTAAAACAAATGGAGATTGCCTAATAACAAA
>JAEEGL016873312.1_pt1 | contig 11099 bp, 10 predicted proteins | sample 9134231 | NCBI WGS metagenome assembly JAEEGL01 (sample SAMN16246548, study PRJNA631951) | gut metagenome | biome: gut microbiome; feature: rumen; material: fiber-attached | host: Bos | place: Iran: Karaj | collected 2018-10
AACAATAGCCATCTGGGGCTTTTCCTTAGCGGCACTGGTCAGGATCAGGCCGGATTTGGTGGTTTCTTCTGCTTCGCAATTCTTGATGACAACGCGGTCACCCAACGGCTTCACAGTCATGGATTTTTTTCCTCCTGTTCGTTCGTTTGCTTGATTTTAGCACTCGAACATATGGAGTGCTAACAACCAGAGAGTAATATAATGCTTTTACCCTTTTAGCGCAAGTGATTACGGGCTCGATATTATGTATTTTTCTTGTTTTTTCTCTTTTATACTTTCGTTTACTCCGGTTTTCGCCGTATTTCTTCATTTCTTCTGCTGGAATCCTTGTGTTACAATCCTTCTGACCATTTTACACAGGAGTTTGTTGTATGGAAAAGCTGACTGCTGCCCTTCTGGACTGGTATGACCGCTGTGCCCGGGATCTGCCCTGGCGCGGCTTTCATGATGCCTACCGTACCTGGGTCAGCGAAGCTATGTTGCAGCAGACCCGTGTGGAAACCGTTCTTTCCTATTATGATCGTTTTCTTACCCGTTTCCCTTCCCTTGCCGCCCTGGCTGATGCGCCGGAGGAAGATGTCCTGAAGGCCTGGGAAGGGCTGGGTTATTATTCCCGTGCCCGTAATCTCTGGAAGGGTGCCCGCCAGGTCATGGAGGAATATGACGGCGTTCTGCCCCGTGATCCGGAGAAGATGAAAAAGATCCAGGGTATCGGCCCCTATACAGCCGGAGCGATCGCTTCCATTGCTTATGACGTCCCGATCCCCGCTGTGGACGGTAATGTCATCCGTGTCATGTCCCGGATTTACGGAATCCGTACAGACGCACTGGAACCGGAAACCCGCCGCCGGATCGAGTCCCTTGCAGCGGCTCTCGTTCCGCAGGAGCGTCCCGGAGATCATAACCAGGCTGTCATGGATCTGGGTGCTACTGTCTGTGTACCAGGCACGCCGGACTGTGCCCGCTGCCCGCTTTCTTCCTTCTGTGATGCTTTCAAGGCCGGAGACGCGGCTGATCTTCCTGTCCTGCCCAAAGCAAAGCCCCAGAAGGTAATTCCCTATTCTCTGCTGATCATCCGTTCGGGTGATCGGGTGCTCATGCGCCAGCGTACGGAGCGTCTTCTTCAGGGTCTTTGGTGTTTCCCGATGCTGGAGGGTGATTCTTCTGCGGAAGAACTTCTGCCTGTTGCTTGCAAGAAACTTCACCTGTCCTTCAGTCCCCTTCGGGATGCCGGTATTGCCCGCCATGTTTTTACTCACCAGATCTGGCTTATGCACATTTATGAAACAGACGCGGAAGCGTCTGCTTCCGCGCCTGCGGGTTATGAGTTTGTTCCGGTTTCCCGGCTGAAGGATCTTACCCTTCCGGCAGCTATGAATGCCGCCGCGGCTCTCCTTAAGCCTTAATCATGAAAGCTTTGTAAGCTTTCACTGATTCGTACAGGTCAGCCTTGCTGATCACTTCCATCGGGGAATGCATGTTCAGCACGGCCACACCGCTGTCGATGACTTCCATGCCGTACAGGGCACAGATGTAGGCGATCGTTCCGCCGCCGCCCTGGTCAACCTTGCCCAGTTCAGCCGTCTGCCAGCATACCTTATTATCGTCCATGATCTTCCGCAGCTTGGCGATGAACTCCGCGTTCGCGTCGTTGGAGCCGCCCTTGCCGCCGGATCCGGTATATTTGTTGAAGCATACGCCTCTGCCAAGCATGGCGGAGTTTTTCTTTTCAAAAGCAGATGCATACAGGGGATCAAAGCCCGCGCTCACATCGCAGCTCAGCATCCGGCTGTTCTGCAGGGCACGGCGCACGTTCAGTTCGCTGTATCCGCCCATCAGCTCCAGCAGTTCGGCCACGGAGTTCTCCAGGTAGTTGGCCCTCATGCCCGTTGCGCCCACGCTGCCGATTTCTTCCTTGTCCACCAGCATACCGCAGCAGGTATATTCCGGCACGGCCGGCAGATCCAGCACAGCCTTCAGTTCAGCGAATGCGCAGACACGGTCGTCATGGCCGTAGCCCATGATCATACTCCGGTCCAGACCGAAGTCTCTTGCCTTTCCGGCAGGAACAGCTTCGATTTCGGCGGAATAGAAATCCTCTTCCTCGATCCCGTAAGTCTCTTTCAGGATCTGGAGAATCTGGGCCTTCACAGGCTCTTTTTCTTCGTCCTTCAGCGGCTTGCCGCCCAGCATGATGTCCAGGTTTTCGCCGGTAATGGCTTCACGCAGCTTCTTGTCCAGCTGGTCATGGCTCAGGTGAATCAGCAGGTCGGTGATACCCACGACCGGGTCGTCTTCCTTCTCGCCAATGCAGATCTGAACAGTTGTTCCGTCTTTCTTCACCACCACACCATGCAGTGCCAGTTCCCGGGTGGTCCACTGGTACTTTTTGATGCCGCCGTAGTAGTGGGTGTCAGCCAGTACGAAATCGTTGTCTTCGTACAGGGGATTCTGCTTCAGGTCCAGCCGCGGGCTGTCAATGTGTGCGCCCACGATGTTCATGCCTTCCACCAGCGGCTTCTTGCCGATGTGGAAGGTCAGCACCGCTTTCCCCATCCGGTTGACGTATACTTTGTCTCCGGCCTTCAGCTTTTTCTTGCCGCCGATCAGGCTTTCCATGTTCACGTATCCGGCCTTTTCCAATGCTTCGATGGCCAGCACGGCGCATTCCCGCTCCGTCTTTCCGGCGTCAATAAAAGCCTTGTATTCTTTTGCGATCGTCTCAAGCTTCTTGAGATCGGTCTTTGTGTAGTTTTTCCATGCGTTGGGTCTTTCCATAATTTCACGCTCCTTACGGCTTATCTTACCACCGGCATAGCCAAAAAACAAATTGTATACAATAACCTGTCAATTCTAATCAACTCAACTATATACTCAATTTCACTTCGATCATTACTTATGCCTTGCCTATCACACCTGCATATATATGGCTAAACACTATAATCACTTTTGACGTAGTCAAAAATATCATATTCGACGAAGTCGAATCTATCATTTTCGCATGACGCGAAAATATCATGTTGCGCAGCAACATATCATTCGCCGCAGGCGACAATCCGCCTCATGGCGGATCAATTCTCCTCTTTTTTCACCTATCTTTCACATTACATTCTCTTATCCTTGAAAAACCTTCTATATTATATTCTAGGAAAAATCCCACCCGGGATTTTTCTACCACCATTTTTAAGTTTTAAGTTATTGAGGAGGCATCCGTGCTTCAGCACGGCGAATGCCTCCCATGTTACAGCCGTCCATCGTTGCGAGCGAAGTGATGCAAGGATGGGTCACGGCGATCACAAAGTTTTAAGTTAAAATTCATATTCCGGAGGAATATTATTCTATGTTAATCGGTATTGACCTTGGTACCACCAATTCCTGCGTCTCCTTCATGGAGAATGGCCGTGCGGTCGTCATCCCTAATGCAGAGGGTGGCCGTACAACTCCTTCTGTTGTTGCCTTTACGAAGTCCGGCGAACGCCTTGTCGGCATGACCGCCAAGCGCCAGGCTGTTACGAATGCTTCCCGTACCTTCTCCTCTGTCAAGCGGGATATGGGTTCAGATAAGCGTTTCCAGGTGGACGGCAAAAGTTATACGCCCCAGGAAATTTCTGCCATGATCCTGCAGAAGCTCAAGGCGGATGCGGAAAGCTATATCGGTGAGCCCGTCACAGATGCGGTTATCACTGTTCCTGCTTATTTCTCGGATGCCCAGCGCCAGGCTACGAAGGACGCCGGCCTCATTGCCGGCCTCAACGTCCTGCGTATCATTAACGAACCGACTTCTGCTGCCCTGGCTTACGGCTTTGATAAGGGCATGCCCTGCCGCGTTATGGTCTATGACCTGGGCGGCGGTACCTTCGACGTCAGTATCCTGGAGATCAACAGCGATACTATAGAAGTGCTTGCCACTGCCGGTAATAACCACCTTGGCGGCGATGACTTTGACCAGTGTATTGTCGGCTGGCTCCTGGAGGAGTTCCGCAAGGAGCATCATGTGGATATCTCCAAGGATCCCATGGCCATGCAGCGTCTGGCCGAAGCCGCGGAAAAAGCCAAGATCGAGCTTTCCGCTTCCACCTCTACCGTAATCAATCTGCCCTTCCTGGCGCAGAATGCTTCCGGTCCCATGCATCTGGAGTGCACCCTGACCCGTGCCCGCTTCGATGACCTGACAGCTCATCTGGTTGCCGCTACCCGCGGTCCGGTACAGCAGGCCATGTCGGATGCCGGCATCAAGTCTTCTGACCTCAGCCGTGTGCTGCTCGTCGGCGGTTCCACCCGTATTCCTGCCGTGCAGGAAGAGGTTCGCCGTCTCACCGGTAAGGAGCCTGCCCGGGATATCAACCCGGATGAGTGTGTGGCCATGGGTGCCTGCCTCCAGGGAGGTGTGCTCACCGGCACGGTCAACTCCATTGTCCTGATCGACGTCACGCCCCTTTCCCTGGGTATTGAAACCCTGGGCGACGTCTTTGCAAAGATCATTGACCGCAATTCTCCTCTGCCCTGCCAGCATTCCCAGGTTTTTACCACAGCCGCCAATTTCCAGACCAGCGTGGAAATCAATGTCCTCCAGGGTGAGCGGGAAATTGCTTCCGCCAATAAGTCCCTGGGTAAGTTCCGCCTCACCGGTATCCGCCGCGCTCTTCGCGGCATTCCGCAGATTGAGGTCACCTTCTCCATTGATACCAACGGTATTGTCCATGTCACTGCCCGTGACCTTGGTACCAACCGCAGCCAGGATATTACGATCTCCGGTTCCGGCAACATGAGCCGTGAGGAAATCGACCGCGCCATCCGGGATGCCCAGCGTTACGCTGCCGAGGACAAGCAGCGCAAGCAGTCCCAGCAGACCAAGGACGCCGCTGAGAACCTGCTCAATCAGGCCCGCCGCGCCCGTAAGAAGCTGAAGGATGAGGATAAGACCCGCCTGGATGCTTCCATCTCTGCCCTGGAGGAAGCGCTCCGTGGCACTGATGAATACCGGATCAAGACTGCGTCTGAGGATCTGGACAACATTCTCCGTTCTGTCGGCACCTATGCCTCTTCTCCCGAAGGAGAGAATGACGATGGTGCCTATGACGCCTGAGGAGGCGTATCATGTTCGGATATGTAGCTCCGGTATTATCGGTCCTCACAGATGAGCAGAAGCAGCGTTACCGCTCCGTTTACTGCGGTGTCTGTCATGCGCTGAAGGCTCGCCACGGCCAGTCCGGCCGCCTGTCCCTCAGCAATGATATGACCTTCCTCGCCCTGCTGCTTTCCTCCCTCTATGAGCCGGAAACCAACCATGCAAGTGGCCGCTGCGGCATTCATCCCGTGAAGAAGCATCCCTTTTGCTCCTCTTCCATGATCGACTATGCCGCGGATATGAATGCCCTCCTTTTCTTCTGGAAGTGTGAGGATCAGCGCATGGACGATCACTCCCTCGTCGGCAAAACCGGCGAAGCTCTCTTCCGCAAAGCAGCGAAGAAGGTTCGCACTCTCTGGCCTGCCCAGTCCGTCGCTGTGGAGCAGGCTCTCTCGGAACTCTGGAAAGAGGAAAAGAAAACCGTCCCCGATCCGGACCGTCTCTGCAATCTCTCCGGTGAAATGCTCGGCGCCGTCTTCGTCCCGAAACCGGATGATATCTGGGCGCCGGTACTCCGCTCCGTCGGCAACAGCCTGGGTCGCTTCATCTATTGGATGGACGCCTGGGAGGATTACGATGCGGATCACAGAAAACGCCGTTTCAATCCCCTCGACGGTTATCATGACCGTCCGGATTATGAAGACTTCTGCAAGGAAACCCTGGAGCTGCTGATCGCTGAAGCAGCCAACAGCTTCGAGATTCTTCCCCTTGAACAGGATCTCGATCTCCTGCGGAATGTCATATACAGTGGTGTGTGGCAGCGTTATACGCTGATCACAGAAAAGAAACAGAAACAAAGAAAGGAGGATGCCCATGCCGAATGATCCATTTGCGGTACTGGGTCTGAATTCCTCCGCAACCGAGGACGAGATCAAATCGGCCTACCGGAAGCTGGCCAAGAAATATCACCCGGACCTGAATCCCGGTGACAAGGCAGCGGAAGAAAAGATGCGGGAGGTCAATGAAGCCTATACCCGCGCCCTGCAGATCAAGAAGACCGGCAAGGATCCTTATCAGAATCCCTACGGTCCTTCCGGCTCTTCCGGTGCCTCAGGCTACTACAATCCCTTCGGCGGCAGTTATGGCGGCTCCCAGGGCAGTTATGGCCAGGGCAGCTACGGTGGCAGCGGCGGCCAGGGCGGTGATCCCTTCGGGGATTTCGGCTTTGGCTTTGATCCCTTCTCCGCTTTCTTCGGCGGCCAGCAGGGCGGCTATCAGCAGCAGACCCGCTACCGTACCCGGAACTATTCCAATCCGGAGCTGAAGACCGCTGAGAATCACGTCCTCGCCAACCGCTATCATGACGCAATTACCCTGCTGAACCGGGTTCCCACTCACGATGCTGACTGGCATGCACTGTATGCCCGGGCGGACATGGGATTAGGCAACAGGATTTCTGCCCTGGACCACGCCCGTGCTGCGGTCCGTATGGCGCCCAATGATCCGGATTTCCAGTCCCTGCTGAACACCATTGAGTCCGGCCGCCAGGCTTATCGCCAGGCCCGCAGCAGCGGCTACGATTTCCGTTCCGCCATCTGCTCCAATCCTTGCCTCACCTGCATCGTCGCCAACATGTTCTGCAATTGCTGCTTGGGTGGCTGCGGTCGTTATGGAATGTTCTGCTAAACCTTTTCAGAGCATATAATGCTCTTCAAAGGTAATCAGTAACTATCATTTTTAAGTTTTAAGTTTTCAGTTTTAAGTATTAATTATTTCCTTTTCGAAAGGAGTCCTTCAAATGTCTTTTCTCCAGCGCCTCAAAGAACGCCTAGCCATTTTCATGCAGGGTCGTCATGGCCCCGATAATCTCGGTATGTTTACCCTGATTTCCGGTCTTGTGACTTCCATTCTGGGCAGCTTCACCGGCATCGGCCTTTTCTCCCTTGCTGGTTTTGTTCTCTACATCACGACCATCTTCCGTATGTTCTCCCGGAACAATACCAAGCGTATTGAAGAGAACCGGAAGTATATCGAACTGACCTCCAACTGGAAGCTGAAGAGCGCCCAGTTCACCAAGCGCCTCAAGAACCGCAAGGACTATAAATACTTTAAGTGCCCCAACTGTAAAGTCCTTCTCCGCATGAAGCGCGGATCTGGCGAACGCGACATCACCTGCGTCCGCTGCGGTCACCAGTTCAAGCAGAAATCCTGATCATCCTATACTTAAAACCGGATACACATCACGTGTATCCGGTTTAGTTTGTAGAAATCTTTTTATTAGTATTTCGGAACATCAACATGTTTAGTGTGTCATCCTGAGCGCAGTCGAAGGATCTCCTCTGTAGCATTGATAACAGTAACTCAACTTTTTCATAACTTATATTCCTCTAAAAGCAAAAAGGCTGTCATTCCGGGGTTCGAAACGCCCGGAGAAAGAGCCAGTGGCTCTTTCTCAGCGGAGAACGGGCGGCAGCCCCGGGGGAGCGTAGCGGAGGGGTACGAAGGGAGCGCAGTCGAAGGATCTAGTTTTCAGTATTCATTAAAAAGCAAGCTGTTTCCAGCTTGCTTTTTCTTTACCCCACGTTCCTCAGCATTTCCGCAGCATTTAATGTCACAAAGTAGCTTCTTTTTGCCTTCTCGCTCTTCGCCAGCAGTCCTTCATTAACCATCCTCTTCAGGTACCCGGCCGTGGTGGAAGTAGACTGCAATCCCGCCGCGATTCCGATTTCCCGTACGGAGGGCTGTCTGCCCTGCTCTGTCGCGAAGTTCAGCATATATTCCATAATCTGTATTCTCTTCTCATGATTTCTCGGCGGATGCTTCTGCATTGTCATCTTCCTTTCTGCTCGTATTCTTCCCAGGCCCGGACGCTCTCGTCGTCTGCCCAGGCGTCTGCTTTCACTTTTCCGATTACCCGGCCCACGCAGTGTACCGGCTCATTCTCACTGAAGGTAAGCGGAGCGTATGCCGGATTGTGGCTGTGAAGTCCGTCCTTCTGGTATTCCTTGATATAACCCGTATCTCCGCAGATGAAAACGCCGATCTCGCCTTCCCGTACGCTTCCGGTATGCTTCACCAGCACCATATCTCCATTCGCGAAGGTGGGCTCCATACTGTTACCGTTGACCCGAATGATTTCATCCGCAATCTCCGTCATGCTGTCAGCAAACAGGAACACTTCTTCGCCCCTGGTAGCTTCCAGCGTTTCACCTGGACCGGCGGATGCAGCCAGTTCGTTCCGGAACAGCCGGATGATCTTACGCGGCACCCTGGTATCTTCCTGCATGTCCGCCAGTACGTCCATCTGCCGCAGGATCACCTGCCGGTTATATTGATTCAGGGAGGAATACTTCCGCAGCAGCGTTGCCCGCTCATCCGGCCTGATTCCGCTCAGGTCATAGATATTCTCTCCGCTCTTATCCGGATAGCCGAAGAATTCTTCCAGGGAGATATCCAGCGCCTCACAGATCACGGGAACGCTTCCCACGTCCGGACGGCTTCTCCCGGCTTCCCAGGCACCTACGGCGTTCTTACCGACCTTCACCAGGGCACCCAGCTCTTCCTGGTTCATTTTCTTGGCCTTCCGCTGACGGCGGATCAGCTCACCGTATGCGATCCCGGCATTATTGGTCATTCCGTTCGAATCGCTCCTGGCCATACATTTCTCCCCTTTTCGCTTTGCTGTTGAAATTATAGCACAATAATTTTGTGCTTGTAAAGAACTATTTTGTGCTCAATATAAAAAACGCCAATTATATTGGCCTATTTCATCTCTGTTTAGCTATAGGAACACCATAATTCCCACTTACTTAGTCACACTATAAACACTTTTTGCGTAGCAAAAAATATCATATTCGACGCAGTCGAATCTATCATTTTCGCATGAATCGAAAATATCATGTTTGCCATCGGCAAACATATCATTCGGCGAAGCCGATAATCCGCCTATAGGCGGATCATTTATTCCTGTATTCTCCTTGCTTTTTCCTTGCTTTCCTACTTCTTCTTCCCTTATACTATCTTTATTCTCTATTTCATCTGAGGTGATATTTGTGAATCCTTTCAAAGGTAAAAGCTTCCTGAAGCTTCTTGATTTTACCCCCGCTGAAATCTCTTCCCTGCTTGATCTGGCTGCCGACCTGAAGGCAAAAAAGAAAGCAGGCATTCCGCATGCCTGCTGTGCCGGGAAAAACGTTGCCCTGATCTTCGAAAAGACCAGCACCCGTACCCGTTGCTCTTTTGAGGTCGCCGCCTATGATCTGGGAATGAACTGCACCTATCTGGATCCTTCCGGAAGCCAGATCGGCAAAAAAGAAAGTATTGCCGATACCGCCCGTGTTCTGGGCCGCATGTATGACGGCATTGAATACCGTGGTTACGGTCAGAATATCGTGGAAGACCTGGCGAAGTATTCCGGCGTTCCTGTCTGGAATGGCCTCACCAATGAGTTCCATCCCACCCAGATCCTGGCCGACTTCCTGACGGTCAAGGAACACTTCGGAGATCTGAAGGGCATCAAGCTCGTCTATATGGGTGATGCCCGTTACAACATGGGCAATTCCCTCATGGTGGGCTGTGCCAAGATGGGCATGCATTTCGTCGCCTGCGCGCCGGAAAAGTACTGGCCCAATTCCGCTCTCATTGATACCTGCAGGAAGATCGCCGCTGAAACCGGCGCTGTCCTGGAGTTTGAGGACGACGTCGATAAGGCTGTCGCCGGTGCCCACGTCATCTATACTGACGTCTGGGTCTCCATGGGTGAGCTGGACAGCGTCTGGGAAGAGCGCATCCGCGATCTGCTTCCCTACCGCGTCACGTCCGCTGTCATGGGCAAAGCCGGTTCACAGTGTGTGTTCATGCACTGCTTACCGTCCTTCCACGATCTTAAAACCTCTATCGGCCGTTCCATCTTCGAGAAGTTCGGCATTGACTGCATGGAAGTCACCGACGAAGTCTTTGAGTCTCCTGCCTCCATCGTATTCGATGAAGCTGAGAACCGTATGCACACCATCAAAGCTGTCATGGCCTCCTCTCTCGCAGAAGATCTTTAATCTGTTTCTTCTAAAAACCACCGGCTTCATTCTGAACCCGGTGGTTTTCTTTTTAATCAGCTGATCTATATATCACATTGGCCGTCAGGCCAATATTTCACATCTGCCGTAGGCAGATATTTCACAAAGCCGCCTTGCGGCTTTATTTCATATATGAAAGCAAATTCGTTGCTTTCATATATTTCACCCAATGAAGTAGAAGAATTATTCTTCTACTTCATTGGCTTCCGGCATAATCAGCGCGGCTACGATGTAAGCCAGCAGTCCGGAACCGGCAGCCATAGCGATAATGACGAACGCCAGACGAATCAGGGTAGGATCAGCATTCAGATATTCAGCAATACCGCCGCACACGCCGCAGATCTTTCTATTCTTGTTGCTCTTGCACAGTTTCTTCATTGTTTTCATCCTCCAATAATTTATCTCTTTCGCATTTCGTAAACTCATCGTTTACATGTATCATTATATCCACGCTTCCTTTGAAAATAAGGGACAGAACATTAGAAGTAGATTAATACTTCCCTCCTATGTTCTAATAAAATAGCACTGCTTCTTCAGAAGCAGTGCTTTCCGCCATTTTTAAGTTTTCAGTTTTAAGTCTTAAGTTTTAAGTAAAGAAAAAAGGAATGGTTTCCCATTCCTTTTTGTTAATGATTAGCCAAACATTGAGATCAGGAATCCCGCCGCAATAGCGGATCCGATAACACCTGCCACGTTCGGGCCCATTGCGTGCATCAGCAGGAAGTTGGAAGGATTGGACTTCTGACCTTCACGCTGGGAAACACGAGCCGCCATAGGCACAGCGGAAACGCCGGCAGAACCGATCAGCGGGTTGATCTTTCCGCCGCTCAGCTTGTACATCAGCTTGCCTACCAGCAGGCCGCCGATGGTGCTGAAGGAGAAGGCGATCAGGCCCAGCACAACGATCTTGATGGTGTCCAGCGTCAGGAAGCGGGAGCCAACCATGGTGGCACCTACGC
>JAEEGL017459866.1_pt1 | contig 11099 bp, 9 predicted proteins | sample 9134231 | NCBI WGS metagenome assembly JAEEGL01 (sample SAMN16246548, study PRJNA631951) | gut metagenome | biome: gut microbiome; feature: rumen; material: fiber-attached | host: Bos | place: Iran: Karaj | collected 2018-10
AGGAGAGCAGAAATCCCGATCAGGGAAAGCTCTTTGATTTCGACTGACCTCCGTATAACTGCATACTGTCTTTGTTTTTCAATAAAAATATAAAGGAGCGACTATGTTCACACTTTTAAAAACCGATAAAAAAGCCCGCCGCGGCTCTTTTGAGACCGTTCACGGCACTTTCCAGACCCCATGCTTTATGAATGTCGGCACTGCCGCCGCTATCAAGGGCGGTATATCATCAGTTGATCTGAAAGGACTGAAAACTCAGGTAGAGCTTTGCAATACCTATCATCTTCATCTTCGTCCAGGCGACCATATCGTAAAGCAGATGGGCGGTCTTCATAAGTTCATGAACTGGGACAAGCCTATCCTTACGGACAGCGGCGGCTTTCAGGTGTTCTCGCTGGCAAAGCTGAGAAAAATAAAGGAAGAGGGCGTTTACTTCGCATCTCATATAGACGGTCACCGCATTTTCATGGGACCTGAGGAAAGTATGCAGATACAGTCAAACCTGGCTTCTACTATTGCTATGGCATTTGACGAATGTATCGAAAATCCCTCACCATACAAGTATGTTGCCGACTCTATCGAGCGCACAACACGCTGGCTCATACGCTGTAAGGAGGAAATGGCAAGGCTCAACAGCCTGCCCGATACCATAAACAAGCACCAGATGCTCTTTGGCATAAATCAGGGTTCGACCTTCGATGATCTGCGTATCAAGCATATGGAAGACATCGCCAAGCTTGACCTTGACGGCTATGCAATAGGCGGTCTCGCAGTCGGTGAGGCTACCGAGGAAATGTACCGCATTATCGACGTTGTTGAGCCGTATATGCCTGTGAACAAGCCGCGATACCTTATGGGAGTAGGTACTCCGTCAAATATAATCGAGGCCGTCGCAAGAGGTGTGGATATGTTCGACTGCGTAATGCCGAGCAGAAACGCGCGTCACGCCACAGTCTTTACATGGAGCGGCATCATGCATCTGGGAAACAAGTGCTATGAGACCGACCCGAGACCTGTTGACGAGCAGTGCGACTGCCCGACCTGCCGCAATTTCAGCCGCGCTTATATACGCCACCTGTTCAAGGCAAACGAACAGCTTGCAGGCAGACTTGCAGTTCAGCACAACCTTTACTTCTACAATACCCTTACCGAAAAGATAAGGGAAGCTATTGATGAAGACCGTTTCGAGCAGTTCCGCGGAAAATATTCCCAGCTTCTCGCAACAAGAATATAATATCACGGCATTGCGCCGAAATACGGAGTTTATATGAATACGTTCCTGTTTGTTTTAATGTTTGCGGTCTCTGTCGCTGTGACCGCAGTTTTTCTTCACGAGATAAAGTGCGGCATCGACAATAACCCAAAGACCTCAAAGAAGACCAAAAGCCTCCGCGGCATTGCAAGATGCACTGCGGTACTCCTCATATTTATAGCCGCCGCAGAAGCTATCGGCGTTATAAAGATAAGCGAATACAAGGGAGCTTTCCTGCTCCTCGGCGGTACGGCAGGCTTGTCCATGCTGATGTGCGCGGCAAATAAAAAGAAGAAATACCACACCGTACATACTGCGGTAAAGGCTCTTCTCATTGCCACCGTGCTTGAAGCTACTGTCTTCAATATCCCTACATTCCGCCTGTGGTTCGGAAACTACGGCGAAATGAGCTTTACTGCCGAGGAATGTTCACAGGGCAAGGACGTGGATTACCGCGCTGACCATAATGATATCGCAGTAGTCGGTGACCGCTCCACGGTCTTTACATTTGAAGGCATAGATGAAGAAATTGCCGATGTTTACGTGGATATCAGCTTCGGTGACGGCACAAAAGCCGCCGAAGTTTCTATCGACGCTATGGACGATACAAGATATAAGGAATACAGACAGCTTATCGCTGAGAACACTCTCATAAAGGGCAAGCCCCATTCCCATTACACGCAGCTCAATCTTTCGGGCAATGTCAGCAAGCTCAAGGTTGCGGTTACTCCTCTTGACAGCGGTATCGTCTACATAAACGGCATTACCTTCAACAAGCAGATCCCCATGAGCATTTCATGGGCGAGAATATTACTTATCGTTTTTGCCGCCTGCCTGTGGCAGCTCATGATGAAAAGCAAGACCATGCAGCACAGCTTTACTAAGAACAAGAGGATATTCCATATCGCAGCAGTCCTCATTACTGACGCTGCCTGCCTTATTGCTGTTGTTGTGACATTTGTGAAAATGGACAACTATTCCATTATCGACATAATGAAGCGTCCGTCGGGTAATCAGATGACTCAGGAGCTTGTTGAAGCTTTTGAACACGGAAGCACTCACCTGCTCACAGAGCCTACAGATGAGCTCAACAGCTTCCCCGATCCTTACGACAGCGACGCTCTTGATAATGCTCATATCCGCTATCAGTGGGATCACGTATATTTCGATCAGCAGTATTTCAGCTATTACGGAATTGCTCCTGTTGTGCTGGTGTTCCTGCCATATCACAAGCTTACAGGCTATTACTTCCCAGACTCTATGGCGGTGCTCCTGTTCGCTATCATAGGAATGATAGGTCTTACAAAGCTCTACGGCGCGTTCCTGAGGAAATTATTCCCGAAAACGCCTACAGGCATAGCCATAGCAGGACTTATACTCATACAGACCGTAAGCGGTGTATGGTTCAGCATCGGCAGACCGCTTTTCTATGAGGTTGCAATGTCAGCAGGCTTCGCAGTGCTTACATGGGCGGTATATTTCATGTTCTCAGCCAACATAATAGGTACAGAAAAGCCGATTTTAAGCAGAACAGCAATTTCCTCGCTCCTGTTTGCAATAGCTGTTCTGTGCAGACCTACGCTCGTTTTATACTGCATAACAGCGGCATTTTTCATGCTCCTTGCACTGCCGAGGCTTTACGAAAACAGAAAAAAAGCCGAAAAGAAGCTCTTCACCGCTTCGGGCATACGCTATCTTCTCTGTGCGATACTCCCTATGGCTTGCATAGGTCTTGTTCAGATGTGGTATAACTTCGACCGTTTCGGCTCGCCTTTTGAATTCGGAATACAGTATTCACTGACTATCAACGACTTTACAAGGACTCAGTTCCACACAAGACTTTCGTGGATAGCTCTCTATAACTACTTCCTCAATCCACCTGTATTCACGACCCAGTACCCTATAATCGGAACTGATTTCCAGTTCCTCAACGCAGGCGGCTTCTTCTACGCCGACCTCAACTCAACAGCCAATACTTCAGGACTTTTCTTCCTTGCACTGCCTATGTTCGCATATATCCTCGGCGGAAAGGCTCTCAAAAAGGTTCGCGGCGGCAGAAAGCACAAGCTCCTGACAGCGGCTTATATCGCTATACCATGCCTTATCATACCTTTCGGCATCGTGGCTTCTGTATGGGAAAGCGGTTACGCTGTGCGCTATATGGTGGATTTTGCATGGCAGTCGCTTCTCGGTGCATATGCAATAATATTCTTCATCTACAGCAGACTTGATGACCCGACCAAGAAAAAGCTTATCACAGGCTTTATGTGGTTCTCGGTAATGTGGGGACTTATAGTCGGCGGAGTACAGGAATTCAATCAGGCTTTCCGCTTTGATATGTACACAAGAGAATTCCCCGAAATGGCTTACGAAGTACAGAGAATGTTCGCATTCTGGATATAATAACTATGTACTATATTTATATTATAAAATGCGAGGGAGACCTGCTCTACACAGGTATAACCACCGATGTTGAGCGGCGCATGAACGAGCACTTTACACAAAGCGAAAAATGTGCAAAGTTCACGCGCTCTCACAAAGCGCTCTCCCTCGAAGCTCTATGGAGCTGTGAAAACCGAAGTCTCGCCTCTAAACTCGAATACCGAATAAAGCAGCTCTCCAAACCGCAAAAGCTGAAGCTCATAGCTGACAACAACTGTTTTGGAGAGCTTTTTGGTACAGAAAATACTGAGCTTTACTGCTGCGAGACCATACCAAAGGAGTAATATATGTACGAAAACAAGACCGATGACCTTCCTGTAAAGGCTGTTCTCGCCTGCGTTGATACAGGTGAATTCGATGCGGAGGTCTCAATAAATGAGCTGGCAGAGCTGGCTTCCACTGCAAATGCCGATGTAGTCGGAAATATCATACAAAAACGCCCTGCCTATGACCCTGCTACCTGTATGGGTGCAGGCAGACTGGAAGAGCTGAAGGAACAGCTCGAAGCTCTCGAAGCTGAGCTTGTATTATTCGACCATGAGCTTACAGGCGTACAGGTTAGAAATATAGAGCAGATACTTGATGTCCGCGTTATTGACAGAACTACTCTTATCCTCGATATATTCGCACAGCGTGCACGTACAAAGGAAGGTAAGCTTCAGGTAGAGCTTGCTCAGCAGAAATACCGTCTTCCGCGTCTTACAGGTATGGGTACTGCACTTTCAAGGCTTGGCGGCGGTATCGGCACAAGAGGTCCGGGCGAGACTAAGCTTGAGACAGACAAGCGCCATATCCGCAAGCGTATCAGCTACCTTGAGGAGGAGCTTGAAGAACTGAAAAAGCACCGTAACTTCTCGCGCTCACGCCGCAAAAAGGACGGCGTACTCTGTGCGGCTATAGTTGGCTACACGAATGTGGGCAAATCCACTCTCCTTAACGCTCTGACAGATGCAGGTGTCCTTGCCGAAAACAAGCTCTTTGCAACACTGGATATCACCTCGCGCTCAATAGAGCTTCCCGACGGCAGAAGCGTCATGCTCATAGACACTGTCGGACTTATAAGACGACTCCCCCACAACCTTGTTGAAGCCTTCAAATCTACTCTTGAAGAAGCGGCGGCGGCTGACATTATCCTCAATGTACAGGACTTGTCCTCTCCTGAGATAAAGGAGCAGGCAGAGGTAACATCAAAGCTCCTCACAGAGCTCGGCTGTGAGGGTATACCTCAGATATACGTCATGAACAAGGCTGATGCCGCACCGTTCACAGATACGGTATTCGAGGACGACAACACCGTTATGATAAGCGCAAAGGAACACACAGGCTTTGACAAGCTCCTTGAATGTATAATGAAAAATCTCCCCGAAACTGCAAAGCGCATGAAACTCCTTGTCCCATACGATAAGGGCGCTTTCATCGGCAGGATAAGACAGGACGGCAAGATATTCTCAGAGGAATACGCAGAAAACGGTACTCTTCTCGATGCGCTCGTCGATATCAAGCTTGTCAAAGAGGCTGAGAACTACAAGGTATGACCGATTTTCGGCGAAAACTCATTGACATTATAGGATAAAAAGGATATAATTTGATTGTGGGGAACGGTTCTGTCCGTCCCTGCAAGGCGATCTCTGACACAGAAAGGATAAAAAATGAACAGTAAGATAAATGAGATATACGGATTTGACAGCAGGCTGACAGAGCTTGCTGAACAGGCTGAAAAGAACTGCGCAGAAGCCTTTGCGCGTATTGATGCAAATGCAGAATACTGCGGTGCTAAGGTGCTGAAGGCTTTCTCGGACAACAAGGTAAGCGAGCCATGCTTCTACGGCTCTACAGGCTACGGCTACGGAGACATGGGACGTGAGATCATCGACAAGGTCTTCGCTCAGGCTCTCGGCGCTGAGGACGCTCTTGTTCGCTTCAATTTCGTTTCGGGTACTCACGCTCTTTCCGTTGCGCTTTTCGGCGTACTCAGAACAGGCGATAAGATAGTTTCTATTACAGGCAAGCCTTATGATACTCTCGAAGAAGTCATCGGTATCAACGGCGACAAGGGCAACGGCTCACTCATGGACTTCGGCGTTGAATACGGTCAGGTAGACCTTAACAGCGACGGAACTCCTAAGCTTGACGAGATAACAGAAGCAGTAAAGGGCGCTAAGGTCGCTTACATTCAGCGTTCACGCGGCTATTCTCTCCGCGGAGCTTTCACTGTTTCCGATATTGAAAAAATGATAAAAGCCGCTAAAAAAGGCAATCCCGATGTTATCATAATGGTTGACAACTGCTACGGCGAATTTGTTGAGGAAAGAGAGCCTGTTGCCGTAGGTGCTGATGTTATCATCGGTTCACTTATCAAGAATGCAGGCGGCGGAATCGCACGTACAGGCGGTTACATCGCAGGACGCGCTGACCTTGTTGAGCTTTGCTCATACCGTCTTACCTGCGTAGGCATGGGAAAAGAGGTAGGCTGTACTCTCGGTATGAACCGCGAAATGCTCCTGGGACTTTTCTTTGCTCCCGATGTTGTGGCAAATGCTATCAAGACCTGTACATTTGCAAGCGAGCTTTTCACACTTCTCGGCTTTGAGTGCTCACCGCGCAAAGACGACCCACGCGGCGATATCATCACAGCTGTAAAGCTTGGCGATGAGGAGCATCTCTGCGCATTCTGCCGCGGTATACAGAAGGGCGCTCCTGTAGACTCTTTCGTTACTCCTGAGCCCTGGGATATGCCCGGCTATTCAAGTCAGGTCATCATGGCGGCAGGCGCTTTCACAAACGGCGCTTCCATAGAGCTTTCAGCCGATGCACCTCTCCGTGAACCATATGCAGTCTGGATGCAGGGCGGCATTACATTTACAAGCGGAAAGCTTGGCGTTATGCTTGCGGCACAGGAAATGCTCTCGGAAGGACTCATAAATCTATAAACATAAATCCGTCAGGAACGGATTTTAATAAAGTCAAAAGCCGGAAGCAGAGGCTCTTCAGCACCATAGCTTTCAGCTTTACCTAAAACAATGAGGAGGAAAAAATCATGCCATTCATCAACGTAAAGACAAATGTTTCTGTTTCAAACGAGCAGAAAATAAGCATCAAATCCGCTATGGGAAAGGCTATAACAGCTATCCCCGGCAAATCCGAGGGCTGGCTCATGGTAGGCATCGAGCCTGAGTACGACCTCTGGTTCAAGGGCGAGGACGCTCCTGCGGCTATGGTAGAGGTATCCATTTTCGGAAGCGCTTCTTCAAACGCTCTCGTCACACTCACAAGCCACATCACAGGCATTCTCACAGACAATATCGGAATTCCGTCAGACCGTGTCTATGTAAAGTATACAAGCACAAACGACTGGGGCTGGAACGGTTCTAACTTCTGAGGTGATATTTATGAAGCTCAATAAATTTTTAGGAGTCCTTACTGCGGCAGTAATGTGCACAGCCGCATATTCTCCGGTAATTTCAGGCAGCAACGACACAATTCTCCGCGCTTCTGCTGACGAGTGGTGCTTTGCAGGACAAACCTGCGAGCCTCTCCACGACACATCGCGTGACGTTCAGAAAGAGGGCGTAGGCAATCCGCTTAATTTCGGTGAGAGAAACACTCCTGCCGATGCTTCTGCAGAAGAGATACGTGCCATTAACCACAAAATGACCGTACAGGAAGTAAAGTACGCTCTCTACAAGGAAATAGACGAGCACTGGGATCTTATCTCGACTCGTCTCGGACAGCCTGAGCGTGAAAAGATGTACGCGCTGTTTCTCGGTCTCGGTTCAAGAGAGTCTACTCTCGGCGAGGGCAAGATAGGTTCTGACCATGAGACAGCCTATGAGGACGGCTGGGGCGTAAATTCCGCTCACGCTTACGGTACTCTGCAAACAGCTGTTACAGCTTTTGCTGACTGTGACCCCAAGTTCATGCCTGAGGACAACGTTCCCGAAATGTTCCAGTATTCATTTACACCGTCAAACTTCTATGACTGCATAATCTCAAACCATATGGGTATCAGAAAGATACTCCACTTTGCTGAGATATGTATGAACGAGCAGGGCATGACCGACTATCAGGTAGTAAGAAACAGCCTTAAAGGCTTCAACACAGGCTGGTGCAATATGGCTGAGGACGACGGCGCTTACGCTACATATGCGGACGAGATATGCGCAATGGCTCAGTTCTATTACAATGAAGGACACCTCTACGACAACGTGTTCACATGGACATCTGCCAACGGTGAGGCTATCAATAAATACCGTACTCCCGACCGCTGGAAATGGTGGGGCGATACTGCTCCAAGCATGGCTCCCATTGAGGAAAAGCATGAGACGACCACTACTACTTCCGTTACCTCAACTTCCGTCATCTCAACTACAACCACCTCAACTGTCCAGACACCTGCTGTACAGAAAAAATATGTTATGAAGGCAGTCGACAAGGAGACAGGTGAACTCATAGACGATGCAAGCTTCATAATTGCATGGAATATGACATACAACACAGGAGAGAAGCGTTCAAGCATCTCAACATTCAGCACGGAAAGCGAAAATCCTGTTACTCTCGTCCCCGAAAACCTGACCAACGTAACAGATTATGACCTTGAGATAAGAAGCATGAGCAATCACATCTACTATACCTACAATGCAAATGATGTTGTTATCGAAAAGGACGATACGAACCACACAGTAAACTACACTATCAGGCTCACAAAAAGAAGTGAACCTCAGATATCTACAGGTTCATGCCTGTTCTATGTTGTCGACAAGGCAACAGGCAAGCTTGTAAATGACGGCAACTTTACAGCAGCTCTGACTGTGATATTTGATGACGGTCACGAATCAGATACGGTTTATGAGATAAAGACCTCAAAATATAATCCATTCATTATTGTACCTGCTATTCCAAAGAGCTCGAAATCCTATTCATTCGGTAAATTCAAATCAGCAGACGGCAAATATACATTCTCTGAAGAAGACATCGACTATGTACTTGATAATGAGACAATGATAAGCACCTATACTATCAAAGTCTCAGCCGTTCAGACAGTCTATGGCGATGCCAACTGCGACGGCACTGTAGATATGTCGGATATCGTACTCATCATGCAGTCGCTTGCAAATCCTGACAAATACGGTGAAAACGGTTCTGAAAAAAATCATCTCAGTGCTCAGGGACGCATAAACGCAGATGTTGATCTTTCAAGCAAGGGCATTTCCGCAAATGACGCTCTTCGCATACAGAGATATCTGCTCCATCAGATATCAAGCCTTGACCCTCAGTAAACAATAATAAAAGCCATAGTATCCTGAGCTTTTCAGATACTATGGCTTTATTTTTTATGCGCTGTATATTGCAGGTCAGCGGCTCAGCAAAGCTACAGCGTGAGCAGACATTCCCAGCTTTTCACCTGTAAAGCCAAGATGCTCCTCTGTAGTAGCCTTTACGCTTATCTGTGAAACATCACAGCCGCATATCTTAGCGATGTTCTCACGCATTGTCATAATATGCGGAGCAAGCTTAGGTGCTTGCGCGATGATAGTTGCGTCTATGTTGCCTATCTCCCAGCCTGCCTCACGGACTCTGCGGCAAACCTCTTCCATGAGTTTCATGCTGTCCGCACCCTTGAAGCTGTCATCGTTATCGGGGAAAAGATGACCGATATCGCCCATTGCCAGTGCACCCAGCATTGCATCCATTATGGCGTGAGCCAGCACATCTGCGTCCGAATGTCCGAGAAGACCTGTTGTGTGAGGTACCTCAACTCCGCCGAGAATGAGCTTTCTGCCCTCTACCAGCTTATGTACGTCGTAACCGTGACCAATTCTGAACATTGTTTTTCTCCTTTCGGGGATATTGCGTATTTAAGCCTTTTGTACTTTCGCTTTCTCTTCCTTATCCGTCTTTCCGAAGAGAAGCTTGAGTACTACAGGCGTTACTATGCTTGAAACGATAATAAGCAGTATTACTGCCGTGAAGTATGATGAATCGATTATGCCAAGTCCCAGACCCTTGTTTGTGATGATGAGCGCTACCTCTCCTCGGGTCATCATGCCTGCACCGATTTTGAGACAGTCTATCCAGCTGTATTTGAAGCACTTTGAAACAAGTCCGCAGCCTATGACCTTGCTGAGCATTGCCACGATAACAAAGCCTATCGAGAAGACTATCATGCTGGAGTCAACATTGCTGAAATCAGTTTTAAGACCTATGCCCACAAAGAATACAGGTGCAAAGAACATATATCCGTTAATGTTTACTCTGCGGTCGATATATTCGGCATCACGCACATTGCAGAGGATTATTCCTGCGATGTAAGCGCCTGTGATATCGGCAATACCAAAGTATTTTTCAGCAATATAAGCCATGATAAAGCAAAGAGTTATAGCTATGATAGGTATACGTCTTGTGTGAGCGTGCTTTTCGTCGTATATCTTGAAAAGCTTGTAGAATATGTATCCCAGTATCAGCGACAGCACAAGGAAAAGCGCTATCTTTCCCGTGACAAGGAGAGTATTGCTTTCGGGGTCTTTGAAGCCGAGAACAAATGTGAGCACGATGATACCGATAACATCGTCAATGATAGCCGCACTGAGTATCGTCTGTCCGACTCTTGTCTTGAGCTTGCCCATTTCTTTGAGCACCTCAACGGTGATACCAACAGATGTCGCCGTCATGATACAGCCGATAAACACCGCCTTGAAGAATTCGTCCGTACCGAATGAGGAAAAACCGTAAACGCACATATACAGCAGACTTCCGCCAACAAGCGGCACTAATACTCCGACACAGGCTATGAGAAATGCCGCAAATCCCGATTTTTTCAGTTCCTGAAGATTAGTTTCAAGTCCTGCCGAGAACATAATGAGGATTACGCCTATCTCAGCCATCTGACTGATAAAATCCGACGGCTGCACCAGATTGAGTCCGAGACAAGGTCCGATTATGAGACCTGCGATTATCTCGCCCACGACCATAGGCGCTTTCAGCTTTCTTGCAAGAAGTCCCGCTCCCTTTGCACATATAAAGATTATGGCAAGGTCCTTGAGAATCTTATACGTTTCCATTCACATTCATATCCTTTCGCAAATAAAGGGAGCATTATCGCTCCCGTCTGATACCATTATACTATGTAACTTGTCAGTTGTCAACTTTTTATTATCGCGGTACAGCTCTGAAGGAAAAGCTGAGCCTGACATGACGATTTTTTCAAAAAGTGCTTGACAAGCCCTTTTTGAAATGGTATAATACTTGAGTATCGTGTGTAAACACGTACTATTATTATCCTTGCCCGCAGTAAGTTGTCGGGCATGATCCCAGAAGGAGGTGTGCTAAATGGCAAAGGTATCCGCTAAGTATGAAGTAATGGTTGTTTTCAGCCTCAAGAACGGCGAAGAGCCAATGAAGGCTCTCG
>JAEEGL010470167.1_pt1 | contig 11098 bp, 7 predicted proteins | sample 9134231 | NCBI WGS metagenome assembly JAEEGL01 (sample SAMN16246548, study PRJNA631951) | gut metagenome | biome: gut microbiome; feature: rumen; material: fiber-attached | host: Bos | place: Iran: Karaj | collected 2018-10
AAAATAGAAGAGTTGAATAAACTATTGTCTGAAAAAGTATAGATATCTCAAATGAAACGTCTGTTTGTTGTATATAATCCGCGTAGTTCACATTATGCTCAAGTCGAGCGCGATATTTTGGATCGCATGCGTGAGATGAAGGGCGTGGTGCTAGGGAAATTCGAAGTTGCGCCGGTAAGCGTTGATGAAAACGCAAAGCGTCTGGCGAAAATTTTGACATCCGGTGACCTAGTGATTGCGGCAGGAGGCGATGGCACGGCGAATGTGGCGATTAATGGCATTATGCTATCGAAGGCGCAGAACGTGAAGTTTGGCGTGATTGGTTACGGCAACTTCAATGATGTGGCGCGAACATTCGGTAATCTGAAGCTTGATGATATTTTGCGCGGTAAGGTGCGCAGGGTATATCCGCTAGAATGTAAGATTAACGGCAAACATTGGCGCTTTGGCATGTGCTACTTTACGATGGGAATGTTCGCAGAGGCGTGTGCAGTGTTTGATAATCCAAAGACGCGCAAGACTTTGCGCAAGGGTGGCCGTAAAACGATTTTCAGTTTGTTTTCACTAATGAAGTGGTGGCTAAAAAATAAGAGGCGAAAGTTCTTGCCGGAGGTGTTCCATTTGGGCGATTCTTCGGAGGACTTTGCGGAATGCAAGAATGTGTCAGATTACATGGCAGTAAATGGCCGGTCGGTGGCAAGAATCATGAAGGGTTCGAATTGGCACGAGAACGATAGTGAGTTCTTAAGTATGACGGGGCAAATGACGAAGTTTCGCAAGCTAATGCCAATGATGATGAAGTCGATGGTTAAGCGCATACCAGGTATGGAGAGTGATTATGATTGTATTGTATTCCCGACGCCGACGAAGGTAATGATTCAGGCGGAGGGGGAATACAAGATGCTGAGTGGCGTGCGCACGGTTGAGATTTCTAAGGTCGGCAAACCAATACTGGTGGTAACGAAATAATTATGAGTGATGTAGTTGGTCGAGCGGAATATAAGATTGCAGATGCCGCGAAGGCCTTCGGGGTATCCTTCGGGGATAAGGTAGTTCTAGATATCGGTTCGTCGACGGGCGGCTTTACGGAGTTTGCGCTGCGACAGGGCGCAAGGAAGGTAATAGCGGTAGAGAAGGGGACGAATCAGATGCGAGCGCCGCTACGTTTTGATGAACGGATTGAGCTGCATGAGAAGACGGATATTTTTGTTTTTACAACTGAAGAAAAGATTGATCTGATTTTGGCGGATGTTAGCTTCCTGAGCCTGAGGGAGGTATTATTGTATGCGAAGAAAAATTTGGCTAATAAAGAGACAACCTTCTTTGTGATGCTGAAGCCGCAATTTGAGGCGAAGCCGTGGCAGCTGAAGAATGGTATTGTGAAGAATAGTAAGATGCGCCGCGAGATTATTGCTGAATTTGAAATGTGGCTAAAAAATAATAATTTCGTGATCGACGCGAAGCGTGATAACGAGGTGGCGGGGCGCTTTGGCAATGTTGAGAGATTTTACTACTTGCATTTTCTTAAATAGTATATTACACTTATGTTTAAGTGTGAGAGTCTAATATAAAAACGAAAAACTGCGAAAACGGTCAAATTTATCGTGGATTTTTGTAAGAAAAGCAGCGTAAAACAAAAGGTCGCCAAGTTATATTACTTGATGGCTGGTATTTTGGTTTTTGCTGTTTTTCTTGCAAAACGGCAGAAAGCCAAGCGATTGTTAATGACGGATAACTATTGTCCTTAGGGGTGGGAGGGAACAAAAGATAAAAAGACCAAAAAATGAATTGTCATTACAAGAGAAAGGTTAAATAGGGAGACAAAGATGAATAAAATTGCTAAATACTCAACGTTCGGCATAGCGGCAGTCGCTTCAGCAGCTGTTTTTGGCGCTGGCAACGCTAGTGCTTATACGATTAGTCAGTGGGAGGGCAACGTAAGCGCAGTCACGATTAAGCGTAGCATTACGAATCTTTCAAATAAGCCAAACAATACATTTACTTATTCGGTTACGGCAGTTTCTGGCAACCCGGCTACGGTGACTTTGCCAGCTGCACCGTCGATTGCATTTAATGCTGCTACAGATGGTGCTATCTCTAGCGGTACTGCGCTAAAGACTACTACATATAATCTTGCGGGCGTAGACTTCCCAGCACTTGGTGATTATGCATTTGATATCGTCGAGACTGGCGATAATACTGCCATTAATAAGGCCAACTATCCACTAGATAATAATACTACAGTGAAGAGTCGCCGCTTTATCGTCTCAGTTCGCAATATTACGGACGCAAACGATGTGCCAACCGGTCAATATAAGGCCTGGATTTCCTACCATGAAAAGACTTCAAGTGATAACGACTTCGTAAAGAAGGACCCTTCTAGCGCGGCAACCTTCCTCTGGACTTCGGCCGCGGTTCGTACCTATGCTGATGGCGCTTTGACTGTTCATGGCAATATGGCAAAGAAAGACGATTGTTTCACATATAAGATCACTCTAAAAAACCCAAATAATGCATCTATTGCTGGCACGTCAGATACTTTTGCACTTAGTGCTACAACTGGCTGTCCGAGTGTGACAAACCCAACTTCTATTGGGATTGGTACTGCAGTGACGGTCACATTAAAGCATGGCGAATCCATAGTGATTGGTAAAAATGGTACCCAAAATCAACTCCCAGTTGGTATTGAGTATGAAATTGAAGCGACTAATCGTACTGATGAGTATACTTCATCGATTGATAATCAGAGTTTAACAAAGAAGTCATATACGACTACTGCAACTGCTCAGAGCTCAGTCCTCAAGCGTACTAAAGAGAATGATCCAGTAACTGGTATCCTCTTGAACGTCTGGCCATATGTCCTCATGACGCTCGTCGCTGGTACTGGTGCGGCTATTGTCATCTCGAAGAAGAAACAGAGCGAACGCAAATAATTTCGTAAAACTTTCAAATAAACAATACAAATATAAACACTAATTAACAAGTTAAAAACAAAAATGTCTAATCTAAAACAGACACTATCCGGGGTCGCAGTTAAACTGCGACCTTGGTATGGGTTAATTGGTAAAGTAGTTTTTCTAGTCGTAGCATTAATAATTATATTCGGAATACTATTCGGCTTAAAACGTATGCCGAGTATTGCGATGAGTCCATCAATCAACGATGGAGACTTAATGATGTTCTCGCGCAGCGCAACTGATTATAATGAAAACGATGTCGTGATGTATGATCGAGACGGAAAAACTGCTGTATCAAGAATAATCGCAAAAGAAACACAAACAGTTAGCCTTGATGGTGACGGCTATATTACCGTTGATGGTGCAATCTTCTCGAAGACTCCTGTAACAAGCGATGTCGAGAGGAGCATGCAAGAGATGGGGATGCCGTTTCGTGTTCCGTTGGGTCGAGTTTACCTCTTGAATGATAACTATGATTTAGTGGAAGATTCGCGCATATTTGGCGCAATCTCTACGCAGGACCTGAGAGGGAAGATTACTACTGTACTAAAAGTACGGGGAATATAAAAAGTGGCAAAAACAAAAGTAGTAAAAATCGTGCGCTCGGTTTTGGAGCGAATCGTTGAGACTGTATCCCTGGTGATTTTTGCGATGCTGATTTTCATCGGTCTGTACGCATTTTATGATGCGGGCAGCGTAACGAAGGGAAGTACGCTGGGCGATGATATTTTGGCAGTTTCTCCGGAGAAGAACGATGGTGCAAATCCGCTTGAGGGCGTAAAGGATATCAATGAGGATATCGTGGGTTGGATTAAGATAAAGAATACTGGGATTGATCATCCGGTACTCCAGAGCTCGAATAACTCGGATTATCTAGTACGCAACTATAAGAAGGAGTATTCGACGTCGGGCAGCGCGTTCTTGGATTACAAGAATAATCGGTTCAAGGATGAGTATTCGGTCGTGTACGGTCACCGTATGTCGGACGGTTTGATGTTCTCGGATATCACCAAGTATGTGGACGAGCAGTACTTCAATAATCATATTGAGGGGACTTTGTGGACGGAAGATGGAATATACGATGCATTTGTGGTTGGCTTTGCGGTGTTTAATGCCGGTGAAGTAAATATTTATGATGTCGATTACTTTAAGGATCATGCGCAGGAGGCATATACTTCTCTAAGCAATCACTTCATGTATAAGAGTAATTATCAGTATGAAGCGGGCGATAAGCTGTTGCTATTGTCGACTTGTGATAGTGCAGGGCGCCAAAAACGCGATGTACTGTTGTTGAAGTTAATCAAACAATAATAGTGCGAAATAAAAACTCTCGACCTTGGATTGAGAGTTTTTTTGTGCTTGAATATGTCGGAGAAGTTTATTATACTTATGGTAAGTGTGTGAGGTTATTGTAAACGAAAACTGCGAAATCGGTTTTTTATTGAAGTGACTAACAAAGAAAAAGAGGGTGTAAAAAGTAGTATCAAAGCAGTTGGGTTTGTCCTGTCTGCGATTTTGATTTTTTCGTTTTGCTTTTTGATCGGTACGGTTATTCGCGCGAGGTTACAGAGTAACGCGGCGACTGTTGAGGATGGCGAGCGGGTTGCGGAAGATACGGATCTTACTTACTACCTAAAGGTTAAATATGATGGTATCGATAGGGTCGGTACTGAGTCGAGTGATTATCGTATCGCTGGTATTACGAGCGACGTAGTTAGCGTTTCCGACAAGATTCCGGACGGCTTAACGTTTTCTAGTTTTGCAACTACATCGACTGGTTCTATTGGGGCGGTAAAAAGAATTGATAATACGTCGTCTTGTCCTGGTTATGTGATTGATGATACTGGAAGCACGACCGGATGGAATGCTGGAAATACGGAATATGTATATCATGGTTTGCATTATGATGCGGCGAGTCGTACGGTTTCTTTCAGGGTAAAGAACCTTATGGCCGGCTGTCAATTGACGGTTGGTATTGTTACGAGGACTCCAATTTTGCCGACAGGCGTGCTGAGGATGGATTTTTATAATACGGCTGGCTTCATAGAAAACGACTTGAGTGGTAATTCGAATACAAGTCACACTTTTATTGGCAAAAAGGAAGCTACTACATATCAGGTTCTATACGAATATACTGGCACCGTTCCTGATGGCGCGCCAGCTGCTCCGTCAGAGACGCGCTACATTGAAGGCGCGACGGTCGGTGTAGAGCGTGGGCCAGAGATGAATGGTTATGACTTTAGCGGCTGGTCGACAAGTGATGTGACGGTTACTAATGGACAGTTTACGATGCCGACGAATACGGTAACATTTAGGGGTAGTTACACGGCGAAGCCGACATATACGCTTAGTTATTCCGTGACGGGTGATACTCCAGAGGGTTATCATGCGCCAAATTCGCGTAGTTATGGCGAGGGTGATGTTGTTATGATTGATTCTTTTGCGTCTGGTGACGTGATTGATGGATATAGATTTTCTGGTTGGTCGACGAGTGATGCGACGATTTCTGACGGTTCAATTTCGATGCCGGCAGGCAATGTAACGCTCACGGGATCATTTACGAAGATTGATTATGCGGTAAGCTATCAGTTCCAAGGTAGCGATATGCCGTCAGGTGCCGGCTCGCTGTTGCCGGCGACGACTAGGCATTATCCTGGCGACACCGTTACGACGGCGGCGAAACCGACAGCTAGTGGATACGAATTCCTCGGTTGGAATATGAATAATAGCTTTAAGATGCCCGAAGAGGATGTAGTGATTTATGGCGAATGGCGCGAGGTGCCTGGCACATTTCGCCTAAGTATTGCTCAGGCCATCACGAATCCAAAGGATGAATATCGAGTAACGGAAACGGTAAAGTTTAAGATTACGGTAACCAATCCGGGAGATTTCCCGATAAACGATATAAACGTTGGGCTTAATTTGCCAGGTGCTGCGTTTACGGAAGATAGCGCCTATACGAAGAGGGCGGAACAACTTGCAATTGTGAGCACTCTAGCGGCTGGTGCTTCGGTTGATCTATATGCTGAGTTTCCGGTTACTGAAGATTTAACGAAGACGTACACGAGTGTCGCTAAGATATTGAATGCGGCAGCGAACAATAATTATGTATTAGATATGAGCGACGAGGCGTTGGCGGGCTATGAGGCTAGTGTCAGCTTCAATACGCTTTCTTGGAATGATATACCAGTACTTACGGGCGTAAATATGGGGAATATGTTGCCGTTTGTGGCATTGGTTATACTTGGTGCCGTGGGCGGATTCATGACTGTACTATCGCATGTTAAAAAGAGCAAGGTTGCCAAGAGAGAGGTGATAGTCCCGGCTAGGAATAGCAGGAAGAGAGTAGCGAGGATTATTATTCCTACATTTTTGGTAACCGTGTTGACTTTGGGGTTATTTGTTATCGGAAATGGTGTATTTGCGGACAAGCAGCCAATAAGGACGATAGAGTTGACGTCGCAAAATACGAGCTATTCGAATGGTGTACCGGGGGCTTGGAAAGTAGAGAAGAGTGCTGAGTGGACGGGGCCACATAAAGTAAGAATTACTTTTGATGTTGACTCAATCCTGAAGCGCGATAATAGAGATAAAGATCTTCTGTTGGTATTGGATGGCTCCAGTACGATGTCTGATTTTTCATGGATGAAGACCGATATGATTAATTTCGTCGAGGAATTTATGTCTTCTGGAAATAATAAGGTTGCGCTCATTACGATTAACGGAAGTGCGACTATAGCATCGGGCTTCACTGATAATGATGCAATAATAACGAACGCGATTGACTCTTTTGAACGTGGTGGGGATACGAGCTATTATGATGCAATTTTGAAGGCTGAGGAAGTTTTCCAAGATTATCAAGCTAGTAGTAACCGTGATGCTATGATGCTATTCTTGTCTGATGGATATAATAAAAACGATATTCGTAGAGAGGAATCTGAGTATATTTATTTTAAAGACATTCATCCGTATGTGACGTCATATGGGATCGATTATAACATTTTTTGTGACGAAGATTTCGTTGTGTCTGAGTCAATTGTGCATGTGTCCGATAAGCAGAGTTGTGCCAATTCTAGTACTTTGAGTAATGTTATCGTTCCTCTTTTCGGAAGTATAGCGTATGACGATTTTATTATTACTGACTATATTGAAGGTTCGTCTTTCGACTCAGTAATTAAGGTGGATTCATCTATTGGCGAAGCTATAATTTCTTCTGACGGCAATACGCCAGTCGTCACTTGGGATATGAGTAATTCCTACTATAGTGGAGCGAGAGCTAAGTTGACAATTGACGTTAGATTAAAGAGTGACATATCAGATACTCATGCGAAGGTTTTTGAAACGAATGAGCGTGAGATTATGACGAGCTCGTTATCTGGTGTGCCGGACGAAAGCTTTACTAGTACGTCATCGCCATTGCTACAGCTATGGTTTGACGTAGTGTACGACGCTAATCTTCCTACCGGCTGTGCCGTTAGTGGCACTATTCCGGCTACAGCTGGTTATATACCATATGATACTGTTGAGATTAGCTCAAATCGACCATATTGTGAGGGGTATACATTCAAGGGCTGGTCAATTGATGATGGCATCAAAAAGGTGAATGACGATTATTTCGTTATGCCACTAAAAGATGTTACTTTGAAGGGGGTTTGGGGTAAAGTTTCGATTGATAAGAGCATGGATGGTACTATCAGGACTATCAAGGATGCAATCTTAGATCAGGGTATATTTGTAAATACTAAGTTAAAGTCTTTGGCGAATCCTGGTATTTCTTACAGTGCTGACGACCCAGATCGTAATGTTACTGAGATACGTTATTCGGATAGCTTGCCTATTGGATTCGTGCCGTCTAGCGCCAATACGATTTCTGTGCCAGGCTCGCCAGAGGCCGTGTATGCGTATTATGATAATGGCATTATATATATCTATACTAATGCTAATAGCATTATTATGAATGCCGATAGTAGTGTGCTCTTCTCTAATTTTTATAACCTTAGTACTTTTGACATAATTGCGGATTGGGATGCTTCGAATGTAGAAAATATGTCTGGCATGTTCAGGAATACTGGATTCTATGATACGAATTTGCTTTCAAGTTGGAGTGTGTCAAATGTCGAGGATATGAGTGAGATGTTTTATTATACGGACATTAGCAGCTTGGGTGGCTTATCTAGCTGGAACACCTTGAATGTTGAAGACATGTCTCATATGTTTGAGTGGTCCGGTGGCATTACTGATTTGGGTGGTATTGGTGGTTGGAATACATCTAGCGTGACGGATATGTATTATATGTTTGGTCGGACCAAAATTGCAGATATAGATGATCTATCAGAGTGGAATACGTCTAGTGTTACTAATATGAGCTATATGTTCTATAACACTTCGCTACTAGAGAATGTTAACGGTGCATTAAATTGGAATACGTCAAGCGTGAAGGATATGAGCTATATGTTCAGCGGTACTTCAAAATTGGACGATATTAGTGGTTTAGCTAAGTGGAATACGTCAAGCGTGGAGGATATGTCTGGAATGTTCCAGAAAACATATGCAATAGATTTCGATGTACTAGAGACTACGCAACGTAGCGGTTATGTAAGCTGGGACACGTCGAGCGTAAAGGATATGAGCTATATGTTTAATGATATTTCTTCACGGGCTAGTGCGGATATTAGTGGTATTGCTAAGTGGAATACGTCTAGTGTTACTAATATGAGCCATATGTTTGATTCAGTCGCTCGTCTCGATGATTATAGTGCGCTAAGTACGACGCAGCGGAGTGGCTATAAGAGTTGGGATGTATCGAGTGTTGAGGATATGAGCTATATGTTCTATTCGAATGTATTTGTTACGAACATTGATCCGTTGATTGAGTGGGATACGTCTAGCGTGAAGGATATGAATAATATGTTCAGGCAGGCGTTGGCTTTGACTAATATTAACGGCGCATTGAATTGGGACACGTCTAGCGTGGAGGATATGAGTTATATGTTTTATGCGACTAAGATTGAGAATCTCGACGGTGCGACAAGATGGACCACGACGAATGTTAAAAACATGTCTTATATGTTTGCTCATGCTAATAAATTAGCGAATATTGATGGTGCGGCGAGTTGGCAAAATACTAGCTTGGAGAATGCTAGTTACATGTTCTATGAGGATGTTGTTCTCGTGAACCTTGGAAACGCATCAGGTCTAATTACTTCCAGTACGACAAATACTAGCTATATGTTCTTCAATAATAAACTATTGGAAAATATTAATGGTGCTTTAGGATGGAATACGTCGGGAGTATTAGATATGAGCTATATGTTTGCTGGTTGTCCAAAGCTTGCAAATATTAACGGCGCCCTGAATTGGGATGTTTCGAGCGTGAAGAATATGCAGTATATGTTTGCTAGTGCTTCAAGTCTTGCGGACATTAGTGGTGCGATAAACTGGCGTCCATCGAGTGCTTTAAGTATGAGTAATATGTTTGTGTCGAATTCGAGTTTGACGAATATTGATGCGTTGATTGATTGGGACACGTCGAATGTAAACGATATGAGCCATATGTTTGCGAATAGTCCGAAGCTTGAGGATATTGATGGAGCGGAAAATTGGAATACCGGGTCGGTTACGGATATGAGCTTTATGTTTGTGAGTTGCTCAAAGCTTGCAAATATTGATGGTGCATCAAATTGGAATACGTCAAGTGTGAATGATATGAGTAATATGTTCGCTAGCGATTCTTCTTTGGCGAGTGTTGCTGGAGCAGCAAAATGGAACGTCTCTAGCGTAACTAATATGAAGTATATGTTTGCCGGCGACAATAACATACCTGATTTAAGCCCGCTTGAAACTACGCAGAGGAGCGGCTATAAGAGCTGGGAGCCTGCGAGCTCGGCGGATATGAGTGCGATGTTTGGCGGTATACCATCCTCAGTCACTCGCCCAAGTTGGGCGCCGCCATCGGCCGCATAACGAGATATGAAAAAGCCGTCCTTGTCATGGGGCGGCTTAGTCGGGTAGAGTAGTGTTGACGTAAACTACGAAACGGTAGGGGAGTCCCTGATGATAGAGTATAGGGGCCTCGATAATCTTTTTCCAGTTTGGCATTTCGTCTAGGTGCGGGAAGAATGCATCGCTATCCAGGGTAACGTTCTCGACTTGGGTGAGAAATGCATAGTTGCACTGTTTGTAAAGTTGCCAATACATACTCTCTCCACCTGCGATATAAATATCTGAGGCGGGAAACTTATCTAACTCGGCGAGATCATGTATGATAATTGCGCCCGGGTAGGATAAATCTGGATCACGAGATACGATGATGTTCGTGCTGCTGTCAACAGGGCGAGTGTAGGATGGGAACTCGATGGAGTTGTGGCCATAGACTACGATGTGACCTGCGACTATCTCGCGAAAGTTTGCTTGATCAACTGGGATATTGTAGAGCGGATGCCCGTTTTTGCCAATGGCCCAGTTACGATCGACGGTCGCAACTAAAAACATAAAATCACCTCCTTACATGTGATGCTTAGTCTTTGCGACTACTAAGAATAGTTTATATTCTTCGAGCGAATGGAGCAAGCATAAGAGACACTCCGGGGGTGTTTCGTGGTATCATAGTTATATGACGAAAACGGAGGAAATCCAGCTAAAACCGAGCGATTTTGTGCATTTGCATAATCACACGCATTACTCGCTTCTTGATGGCCTGACGAAGGTTGATGAGTTGGTGAACCTCGTAAAAGAGACTGGAATGGAGGCGGTGGCGGTAACCGACCACGGTACAATGTCGGGTTTGATTGAGCTCTATAAGACCGCGAACGATGCGGGGATTAAGCCAATTTTAGGCCTAGAGGCCTATGTGGCGGCGCGTAATCTTGAAGATAGGGATCCGGCGTACGATAAGGAGCGCTTCCATGTGACGCTTTTGGCGCAGACGAACAAGGGTTTCGAGAATTTGTGCCGCATGCTGACGATTGCGGAGACTGACGGTAAGTATTACAAACCACGCATCGATCATAAATTGATGGAGGAGTATAACGAGGGCATTATCTGCTTGTCGGGTTGTGCCGGTTCGGAGATTTCGACGGCGATTCGCAATGATGATTTGGATAGGGCGAGGGAGCTGATTAAGTGGTATTCGAGCGTATTTA
>JAEEGL010971309.1_pt1 | contig 11098 bp, 9 predicted proteins | sample 9134231 | NCBI WGS metagenome assembly JAEEGL01 (sample SAMN16246548, study PRJNA631951) | gut metagenome | biome: gut microbiome; feature: rumen; material: fiber-attached | host: Bos | place: Iran: Karaj | collected 2018-10
ACCAAATCAAGATCACTGATGATGCATATTATGAGACTATTCGTTCATATACTAGAGAATCTGGTGTACGTGAATTAAACAGAATGATAGCGACAATGTGTAGAAAGGCAGTAAGAAAGATTTTAGTCGAGAAGGAAAAGTCAATTGAGGTAAATAAGGATAATATCCAAGACTTCCTTGGTAAGGTTAGATTTACAGGAAACCAAAATAGAGGACAAGATCAAATTGGTGTTGTAACAGGTCTTGCTTGGACAATGTTTGGTGGAGATACATTAGATATCGAGGTTACTACATACCCAGGTAAGGGTGGCCTATTATTAACTGGTAAGCTTGGTGATGTTATGAAGGAATCTGCTCAAGCAGCATTCTCTTATGTTAAATCACATGCAGCTGAATATGGAATTGATGAAAAGATATTCCAGGAAAAGGATATTCATATCCATGTACCAGAAGGAGCTACTCCAAAGGATGGACCATCTGCTGGTGTTACATTAACAACTGCATTAGTTTCATGCCTATCTAATAAGCCAGTAAGCTGTCATATTGGTATGACAGGTGAAATCACATTACGTGGTTCAGTATTACCTATCGGTGGCTTAAGAGAAAAGTCTATTGCCGCTGCAAGAAATGGATTAACTAAGATTTTCATTCCAAAGGAAAATGAAAGAGATATCGAGGACATTCCAGAAGAGGTACAAAAGGTATTAGAGATTCAACCAGTATCTCATATATCTGAAATCTTAAATGCATTATTTAAATAAGATAATTATCGGGGATTAATCCCCGATTTTTATTAATCCATTGATTATTATAAATATAATTTATATAATATAGGAAAGTGATAGAATTTATTTATGAGAGAAGTGATAATATGATGGATGCAAAATTAGAAACTCTAATCACTTTAATTGATGAGAAAAATTTTACAAATACAGCAAAGAAGCTTTTTATAACTCAGCCCGCTGTAACACATCACATAAAGTCAATTGAGAAGGAATATAACATAACATTATTTGCTAATCCAAAGACCTTTGAATTAACAAAGCAGGGACAGGTATTATTAGAATATGCTAAGGCATCTAAATTGAGCTATGAGCTTTTAATTAATACCTTAGCTAAGCAAGCATCGCTTACTGCCTCAGTTGGTATAACTCCTATGGCTGTTCAATGTGCAAGACAAAGAGTTATTTCTAATTTGAATAAGGGTAATGTATCATTTAATTTATTCTGCTATCCTTATGAGCAAATATTAAAGAGCTTATCCTCTGGAGCACTAGATTTCGCGATAGTAGATAACAGTTTTGATTCAACTAAATATGAAAATAAGTTCTTGTTTGCTGAAAGAATTATTTTAGTATGTAATCCAGATGGACAATATAAAGGAATTAATAAAATAACTCGTGAGCAATTATCTTCAGCTATTATTGTTTTACCAGATGATAAATGTGGGCTTTATAATCAGGTTAAAACAACAATGAAATTAAAAAATATTAAGCTTAAGAATGGATTTACATTAACAGCTAATAATTTAGATTTAACAAGAGCCTTAATTGATCAAAATGACGCTGTAGCCTTTGTATATGAGAATTCAGTAGAAGGATTAATTGAAAGTGGAAAATTAAAGAAATTAGATATTACTAATTTCTCTCCAACTCAAAATTTCTATTTGCTATATAATAGATTATTATCCTTTGATGAAAGATTCCTACAATTTTTAGATTTATTAAAGAATTCAGGTATTCAATAATGCTAGATATTTTATATGAGGATAATCATGTTATTGTTGTTATTAAGCCTAGAGGTATATTATCTCAAGCCGATGGGTCTAATAAGGATGATATGCTTACAATAATAAAGGATTATATAAAAGAAAAATATAATAAGCCTGGAAATGTATATTTAGGCCTAGTACATAGATTAGATATCAATACTAAGGGTGTTATGGTATTTGCTAAAACATCTAAGGCTGCAAGTAGAATATCAGAGGATATTAAGAAGCATGATTTTATTAAAAAATATAAAGCCACAGTAGAAGGAATTATTAATAATAAGGAATTTATATTGCTTAAAAGTAAAATTTCTAAAAATGAATCAATTAGAAAGGCTTATATAGATAATAATGGTCAGGAAGCTAGCTTAGAATATCGAGCAATTAAAAATTATAAAATTAATAATTTTGATGTGACAGATTTAGATATCATTTTACATACCGGAAGATTTCATCAGATAAGATGCCAGCTATCTTCAATTGGACATCCGCTTTATGGTGATACAAAATACGGAAGTAAAAATAAGGTAAGTGATGATGACTTTCCATTAACTGCTTATCATTTAGAATTTAAGCATCCTGTTACTAAGGAAAATATGATTTTTGAAATATGAAAGAGAGATTTATGAATTTAGACGTAATTTTATATAATCAGGAAGATGTAAAAAATATTATAGGAAGTCATAATGTTAATTTAAAAACATTAGAATCTATGTTTGAATGTCAAATTGATATTCATGGTGATACTATTATTACTAATTTAGATGATGAGAATAAATTAAATAGATTAAATGAGATATTTGATTTATTATTAAAAATGAGTCAAAATCATTTTAATATATCACCTCGTGATATTTTATATGTTAATAATGTAATTGATGAGGGTAAGGTTGAAAAATATATTGAGTTCTTAAATAAGAGAAGGGCAATATGTAGAACAAATCATGGTAAGCCAATCTATGCTAAAACATTAAAGCAGGATGAATATGCTAATTCATTAAAGAATAAGGATTTAATATTTTCTATAGGAGCTGCAGGTACAGGTAAAACTTATTTAGCTGTATGCTACGCTGTAAATGAATTAAAAAATGGAAATATAGAAAAGATTATTTTAACAAGACCTGCAGTAGAAGCAGGAGAGTCATTAGGATTTTTACCTGGTGATTTAAAGGAAAAGGTTGATCCTTATTTGAGACCATTATATGATGCACTTCATGACATGCTTGGAATTGAGCAAACTCAAGCTCTAATTGAAAAGCAGGTCATTGAAATAGCACCTTTAGCATATATGAGAGGTAGAACATTAGAGAGCGCATTTATAATTTTAGATGAGGCTCAAAATGCAACTATCGATCAATTAAAAATGTTTTTAACAAGAATGGGATTTAATTCTAAGATGGTTGTTACAGGAGATATATCTCAGATAGATTTACCTAATAGTAAGAAGAGTGGATTAAAGGTTTCTGCAAATTTATTGAAGGATTTAGATGAGGTAGATGTAATCCAATTTGAAAAATATGATGTAGTTAGACATCCACTTGTAGGTAAAATAATTGAACGTTTTGAATCGTTAGAAAACTAATTGAAGCAGGAAAAATCCTGCTTTTTCTATTAGTACGGCGTTTTGCAAGGAAAAAGCGTTTTCGTTTTTGTTTTTTAACTAATAAGGTTAAATATGCGAATAATAGGGGGTAATTTTGAGTTTTTGAATAAAGAAATTTATAAAAAGTGCCGTTTTTTGCGAAGAAAACGCAACTTTTTCTTGAAATAGTAAAAAAATAAGCATAAAATGATAATGGAGTTGGTATTTTTAATACTAGAAAAGGAGAATTAAAATGAAAGAGAACTATTTTAAGAGCTATTTTAAGACTTCTGGTTTACTAACTACTATTATCGCTGTTTTAGCATTCATCGTTGTTGGCTACATTTCAATCTTCACTAAGGTTGTAAATGCAAATTTAGCTAACATCATCACTGGTGGTATATTCGCCGCTATCGGATGCTTCGCTTTAATAGGTTTTACAGGTCTTAAAAAAGAAAAGTGTGGTTTCTTAGACTTCTTACGTGTAGTTGGATTTGTATCTAGCTTAGTCTTATTAATCATACTTGCTGTAAAGGGTGGTCACGGCCTTTTATTAACAATTTTTGCAGTTGAATGTGGCATATTATTATTACAAGTTATTTTACGTTTTGTATTCTGTCAGACATACGACGAGGATGCATCATTTAAGAATTATTTTGGTGCATTAGCTGGAAAGTATAATCCATTAGTAATTTTAATTGCTGGTGCAGCATTAGCTTTCGTATTCGTTGTATTATTTAAGACTAATGCATTAACTAATATTGAAGCATTAAAGAATTATGCTCAATATAGATATGTATTCGTTGGTGCTATCATTGCTTTAGTTGTAATGCTAATTGTTTCTGGCTTAGATAAGAACACAGATGTAAGTTTCTTTGATTTCATCTTAGCAGTATTATTTGTTACATGCGCATACCTATGTGTATTTACAGCTCCTAAGGGATTAACAAATAGTATCGTTCCATTTATCGTAATGGTAGCTGGTTTAGCAATTGCAAGTGCATTATTAATTAGAGCTATATTATATAATAAGGGTAAGGCTTATACTAACCCAGCTCATAAGGTTAGAACTTACTTCAAGTCAGTTTATGATGAATTTGATGTAACTTTCCCTCTATTCTATGCTTTAGTTGTAATTCTATTCGTATTTATTGGTGCTGGTAAGCTTTATGGTGATTCAACATTAATCATTAATAGAGTTTGGAAGTCAGCTGCTAGCAACTCAACAATTATGGCATTATACATTATTGCTTTATTAATTGGTTTATTAGGTGTTGTAGCATTATTCGTATTTAGAAAGTTCAAGTCACCAAATGCAGTTAGAACTGATGATGTATTAATTGGTTTATTATTCGCATCAACATTCGTTGTATTATATGGTGTTGTAATGCTTGCATTCACAAAGCATGATTTCTTCGGAAATGTAGCTAATATAATCTTATTTGTTGGATATGCAGTAATCTTTGTAATCTCTGCAGTCGTACAATTTATTAGATTAAAGAAGTTTGAGCCAATTCAAGCTGTAATTACAGCAGCTCCAAAGGTTGAAGAGGAAAAGGCTGAGGAAGTTCAAGAGGAAGAGCCTCAAGAAGAGGAAGTTCAAGAGGAAGAGCCTCAAGAAGAGGAAAATAATGATCCATTCGCATTAACTGAAGAGGATGAAGCATTATTCAATTCATATTATGGTACTGAAGCTACTGAAGAGGAAGCTCAAGAAGAGGAAGTAGCTGAGGAAGAGCCTGTTGAAGAGGTTGAAGAAGAGGTTGTTGAAGAACCTCAAGAAGAAGTTGTTGAAGAAGCTCAAGAGGAAGTAGCTGAAGAGCCTCAAGAAGAGGAAGCTGAAGAAGCTGAGGAAGAAGAGGCTGAAGAGGAAGAAACTGAGGAAGAAGCCGAGGAAGCTGAAGAGGAAGAGATTCCTGGCGAGGCTGAGGCAACTGAAGAGACTCCTCATGAAGTTCATAAGGAAGGTAACATTGTTGTTCAAGACTTCCAAGTTCTTGATGAAAATGGTGAAGTTAGAAAGATTAAGAGAAAGTTCTTAACTAAGATGATGTTCGCTCCATTTGAAACTAAGGAATATTATAATGAAATTAAGAATTATTTAGGATTATATCGTGCTAAGGGCCGTCAATCTGCTAGATGTGAATCATTCAGATATAAGGGCTTAGTAGCTAAGGTAGCATTAGGTGGAAAGTCAATTAAGGTATTCTTAGCTATCGATCCATCATTCATTGAAGAAAATCCTAAGTATCACTTAAAGGATGTTTCTGAGAAGAAGCAATATGTAGAGGTTCCTGTAATGATGAAGGTTAGATCTGATAGAGGTCTAAAGTACTTCAAGGAATTAGTTGATTATATGTTCGCTACTCGTGGTGTTAAGCCAAAGAGAAATTATGAGAATGTTGATTACTTACCTACATTAATTCCAAATGGTGAAGCAATTCTTGCTACACTTGGTATGTCAACATACTACTTACAAAATACAATGAACGCTAAGGGTATCCCTGATGAAATGCCAGATAATCTTGAGGATTATTTACCAATGATTCCAGGTGAGCCATTACCTGAAGGCGAAGAAGAAGTTGAAGCAACTGTATATCTTGATACATTATGTAACCATTTCGAGGATGGTAACGAAGTTACAATCGATGTTCTTAAGTCATTACATATCGTTACTCGTGGTAACGTATTAAGAATTAAGGCTCGTGGTACATTAGATAGAAAGCTAATCATCTACGCTGAATACTTCGACGAAGATGCATTAAAGATGTTAATGTGCACAAATTGTACAGCAATTAAGGTTGTTAGATAGTTCTATAAAATAAATTAGGTCTAGCTTATGCTAGGCCTTTTATTTTTTGTCATATTTACGTTTTTTAGCTTTCGACTATTGATTATATTAATTTAATATAAATAGCTAATTTAGGGCAAAATAAAAAGTGGCTAAGCCACTTTAAATTTATTTATTCATTATATTCGTTAATACCTGCAACACCAGTTTCGATAGCGGCATTAGCAACTGCTTTAGCAACAGCCTTTGCAACTCTCTTATCGAATGCACCAGGTACGATATAATCAGGAGATAATTCATCATCAGAAATGATATTAGCTAAAGCTTTAGCAGCAGCTAGCTTCATTTCCTCATTAATCTTTCTTGCTCTTACAGCAAGAGCTCCCTTGAATAAGCCAGGGAATGCTAATACATTGTTAATTTGGTTAGGGAAATCTGATCTACCAGAACCAACAATATAAGCACCAGCCTCCTTAGCCTCCATATATCCGATTTCTGGAGTAGGATTTGCCATTGCAAATACGATAGCACCATCATTCATTGTCTTAATCATTTCAGGAGTTACAAGCTTTGGTGCAGATACACCAACGAAAGCATCAGCTCCCTTTAATATAGATGCTAGTGTACCATCATGATTTTCTGGAGTAGAATAAGTACCTTCATCAATTAATTCTTTTATTAAGAAATTATATGAATCATATTTTTTCTTATCAATTACACCTGTAATATCAGATGCATAGATTTTACCTACACCGATTCTCTTTAGCATTTTAGCAATCATAGATCCAGCGGCACCAGTACCTGACATTACAACTGTCATATCAGATAATTTTCTTTTTGTAAGTCTTGCCACATTCATAAATGCTGCGGCTACAATAATAGAAGTACCATGCTGATCATCGTGGAATACTGGAATATCCATTTCCTTAATTAATCTTCTTTCAATTTCAACACATCTTGGAGCTGAAATATCCTCTAGATTAATAGCACCAAGTGTTGGCTCTAAAATCTTACATGTTTTAATTATTTCTTCAACATCCTGTGTCTTTAAGCATAAAGGAATAGAATCAACACCAGCTAATTCCTTCATTAAAATTGATTTTCCTTCCATTACAGGAATAGCACCATAAGGTCCAATATTACCTAATCCTAATACAGCAGAGCCATCTGTAATAACAGCTACCATATTTGATTTAGATGTATACTTATAGGCTAATTCCTTATCCTTTTCAATTTCCTTACATACATAGGCAACACCAGGTGTATAAGCTAATGATAAATCAGCTTGATTTTCTACCTTTACCTTTGATTTGATTTCAAGCTTACCACCATTTTCATGAAGCTTTAAGCTTTTTTCCTTTAATTCATTTGCATCCATATTAATTTCTCCTATCAAAAATATTATTTCCAAAATAATCAATTGCCAAAATCATTTTAAATCCATCAACCTCTAATCTTTTAATAGATTCAGGACCTAAATCGAAAAATGCAATTTCTTCAGCCTTTTTTACTGATTTTGCAAGTAATGCTCCACATCCACCAGTAGTAATAAAATATAAGATCTTATTATCAATATATGTTTTAACACAATCATTATCTCTTGGACCCTTACCTATAGTTGCAAGAACATTCATCTTTGGCATCATATAAGCAAATTTATCCATTCTAGATGATGTTGTAGGTCCAATAGAACCAACTACATTACCTGGCTTTGTTGGAGTAGGACCAGCATAATAAATGAAAGAATTAGTAAAATCAACAGGTAATTCTACTCCATCCTTCATCATTTGCTCCATTCTTAAATGAGCAGCATCTCTAGATGTATAAATTACACCAGTTAATTCAACTACATCTCCAGCATGTAATTCCTTTAATTTATCTAAATCCTTAGGTATTTCAATTCTCATTATAGAATCACCACCTTATGACGAGAAGCGTGACATTGAATATTTACAGCAACAGGTAGGGAGGCTATATGGCATGGATATAAATTAACCTTTACAGCTAATGCTGTAGTTTTTCCTCCTAATCCCATAGGTCCAACTCTTAAATCATTTAATTCCTTAAACAATTCCTTTTCTAGCTTATTAGCATCTGGGTCACTAGCCTCATCATCGATAGGACGAAGTAGAGCCTCCTTAGCTATTAATCCAGCCTTTTCAATATCTCCACCAATTCCAACGCCAACAACTAATGGAGGACATGGTCTACCACCAGCCTCTTTAACTGTATCTAATACAAATTTCTTTATTCCATTAATTCCATCTGCAGGTACTAGCATTTTAACTCTTGACATATTTTCTGACCCAGCACCCTTAGGACAAATAGTTATTTTTAATTTATCACCTAATGTGAATTTAACATGAATGATACCAGGAGTATTATCCTTTGTGTTTACTCTATTAAGTGGTGATTTAACTACACTCTTTCTTAAATATCCTTTAGTATAGCCATCACTTATACCCTTATTTATAGCATCATAAATATCACCATTTATATGAACCTCATTTCCTATTTCAACAAATACAACAGTTATACCAGTATCCTGACACATAGGAACATTTTCTTTAGCGGCAAGCTCATCATTTTCTATGATTTGAGATAGAATTTCCTTAGATAAGACCTCTTCATTATTCATGGCCTTTCTTAAGCATGATAAAACATCATTTTCAATATATGTCGCAGCTTCTATACAAAGCCTTGAAACCTCTTTAGTTATTGTTTCTGGTTCAATAAATTTCATATAAATACCTCACAGTTTGTTATTATACTATAAAAATATATATTTTTATATTTATTTTTTTCTCAATTAATATTAAAATGTAAACTAATAGGATATTTTTAATAATTATAAATTATTATATAATCTTATTGATGAGGTGTTATTATGTCAAATTATAATGATTGGTTATTATCAAAAAAGGCGAATCAAGTTCATGGTGAAGCAATTGATGTAACAGATATAAAAAAATTCTTAATAAATTTAAAAGGCTTATTATTTCCTGGATATGTAGAAAAATATGGCTTATTAGATGATTATTTAGAGGAGAAGAATTCATCTGTTAAATTTTATTTAAAAAGATTATTATCAGGTATTGAAAAGCTAACAAAGGAAACATTAAATAAGGATCAAATTATAAATGATTTCTTTGAAGGAATTCCTGAGGTTGATAGACTTATTCAAACAGATATAAAAGCAATGTTTGATGGAGACCCAGCATGTAAATCTCCAGTAGAAATAGTTTTATGCTACCCAGGCTTCACTGCTATTTTTACATTTAGAATTGCTCATATATTATATGATTTAAATGTTCCTGTATTACCAAGACTTCTAACAGAGACAGCCCATTCTAAAACAGGTATCGATATTAATCCTGGTGCTAAAATAGATGAATATTTCTTTATTGACCATGGTACAGGCATTGTTATAGGTGAAACATGCGTAATTGGTAAGCATGTTAAATTATATCAAGGAGTAACATTAGGTGCCCTATCATTATCAAAGGGTCATGATTTAATTAATGTTAAGCGTCATCCTACTATTTGTGATAATGTAACAATTTATAGTGGTGCTTCAATATTTGGTGGTAATACAATAATAGGAGAAAATACAACAATTGGCTCATCAGTAACAATTACTGAAAGCGTAGATCCTAATATGGTTGTTACTATTGAGGGTATGTGCAAGAAGCATTCTAGAGGAGGTATCTAAAATGAAGGTTGAATATTATAAGGAATTTAGTTCAGTTTATCAAAGAGATTTAGAATTTAAGGTTTTTGGCCATGCTGGAAAGCCTTGTATAGCATTCCCAAGCCAAGATGGTAGATTCTTCGATTACGAAAATAGAGGAATCATTGATTCTATGAGCTGGTATATTGAGCAAGGTAAGATTCAGGTATTTTGTGTTGAATCAATGGATCAGGAATCATTCTCAGCAACATATAAAAGTGGCTATGATAGAATAAGAGCTCAAGAAGCATATTATGAATATATTATTAAAGACATCGTACCTAGAGTATATGAAATAAATACCTTTGGTAATGGCGGTGGAGTAGCATCAGGTATTATGACATTTGGTGTATCATTAGGTGCATATCATGCTGTTAATTTCTTTACAAGAAGACCTGATATATTTGATGCTGTATTAGCATTATCAGGTGTATATGATTCATATTTCTTTATTAATGGATATACAGATGAATTAATGTTCTTAAATTCACCTGTTGAATCATTAAAGAATATGTCATATGATCATCCATATGTAAATATGTATAAGAATTCTAGAATAGTAATTTGTGTAGGACAAGGTAACTGGGAAGAGGAATGCTTAAAATCAACAAGAGAAATGGATACACAATTACATAGATTAGGAATTCCTGCCTGGTGTGACTACTGGGGATATGACAAGCCTCATGATTGGCCAAGCTGGCTAGAACAGGTTCCATATTTTTTATATCATATATTAGATTAAATTTAATTTATATAGGAAGAGCAATCTTCCTATTTATTTTTATTTTTGTAATAAATAATTACATATTTATTGATGGTAAATAGATTATAAAAAATGCTAATGATATAATGTCTAAATAAAAAGAAATAGGTGTAAATAAAGCATCTCATTTTTTCGATTTTTATAAAAATAAGTATTAATTTTAAAAAAATTAAAAATTATATTGTATTTCTAAAAATTTAGTCTATAATTATTATCGTTCAAGTAAAAATTTGAATATCTGTCACGTTAAAAGTAGCTATACTTTTTTAACGATTTACAGAACCAAAAATTAAATTTAGGAGAAAGGATAAGAAAAGACAAATGTCTTTTCGTTCGGTAAATTGAGTTGGAAAGAAAGCCAATTATCGAATTGCACAATATCGTAAAGTATTATGGCGATAATTGTGTTGTAGATAACATTGATTTGGATATCTACGAAAATGAGTTTATTACTCTTTTAGGAC
>JAEEGL011052925.1_pt1 | contig 11098 bp, 7 predicted proteins | sample 9134231 | NCBI WGS metagenome assembly JAEEGL01 (sample SAMN16246548, study PRJNA631951) | gut metagenome | biome: gut microbiome; feature: rumen; material: fiber-attached | host: Bos | place: Iran: Karaj | collected 2018-10
AACGACGTTATTTGCGTGAACCCAACCATCTACGGTGCCACCATCAAGGTATTCACCGCTGGTGCGGGCTGCGCGGAAGACGCCGCCATTCTCAATATAAGTCGCAAATGGATCAGTAATCATATATTCTTGATCGAGTGGACCAAAATCGTGTTCTTTGACATATTTCACGATTTCTTGAAGCATCGATGGAGACAAGATATATTTACTGACGCTAGCAAGCCCCGTGACTTGCTCTGGTTTTGGTTTCTCGGTAATTTTAACAATCTTTTCGTCTTCAATCGTAAGCGCACCACCATTTAATAGGGCTTCTTCTGGGTGGTCGATAGCGATCAAAGCAGATTCTTCGTCGCTTTTTACAGCTTCAAGCAAAGATTCAGCGGCAGATGGGCCATCTGGATTCCAGATGAAATCGTCGCCCATAAACACGAAGACCGGCTCATTAATTTTAAATTCTTCTACTACCATCGCCACTGGTACAGCGGTACCATAACGGCTGGATGGATCCTGAACGGTGTAGTGAATTGTTACATCGTCTGGTAAAGTTTTGGCGAGTTTCAAGCGATCCTCTTTGCCGCGATCGATCAAATATTGGTTGAGCGCGAGGTTATCTTGATAAAACTCGCGGACCTGGCATGGCTCTACGTTTGAAATCACCATATAGATGTCTTTCACGCCAGCTTTGATTAGTTCTTGCACTGAATAATCTACCAATGGGCGATTACCGACCGGAAGCATAGACTTCTCGATAATCTTGGTGATTGGTAGGCGTCGCGTCCCCCATCCCGCAACTGGAATAATTGCTTTCGTAATCATAATAGACATATTGTAGCACAAAAAACTTAAATTAGGCACGCACAAGTGGCGGTTGCCAAGAGTCTGGATAATCGGTCTCGCCGAGCAAAACTGCAACAGTGGCGGCAAGGTTGGCTAGGCCTGGTTTTTCAACCTGGTTGATCTGGACTTTGTCGCTGCAGACAATAAATGGTACCACGTTGGTAGTGTGTGCGGTCTTAGCTTCCCCGTTTTCATCCAATAATTCCTCGGCATTGCCGTGGTCTGCCACCACGATCAATACACCGCCGAGTTTCTCGACTTCTTTATACAGGCGGTTCAGCTCAAAATCCACTGCTTCCACCGCGATAGTGGCAGCCTCAAGGTCGGCAGAGTGGCCTACCATGTCGCCGTTTGGATAATTCAAGCGAATAAACTTATAGTTCCTAAGCTTTTCAATAACAGTATCAGTAATTTCGGCCGCTTTCATCCATGGGCGGGTGACAGGTTCTTCGGTGCCAGATGGAATTTCGACACTATCTTCCCCTTCGGCCGTTTCCCTGCTGTTGCCGTTAAAGTAAAAAGTAACGTGACCAAATTTAAGAGTTTCTGATACCGCCAGCTGGCTAATGCCGCGGCCGCCCAAGAACTGATTCAAAGTATCTTTTATTTTGAATGGTGACACCAAGCAGTTTTCTGGTAGATGCTTGGTTTGGTCGTATTCGGTTAGGGCGGCAAAATAAATGTTTTCTGGTTTAAAATTACCCCTGTTAAACGGCGCAAAATCTGGCTCGGTAAGGGCGCGTGTAATCTCGATGGCGCGATCGGCGCGAAAATCAAAGTTAATCACCGAGTCGCCTTCCTTAACGGTGCCAACTGGGCGATCCGCGTCATCTACTACCACAAAGGTTGGCAGGTTTTGATCTTGGATCTCAGAGTCATCACGACGGAAACGTTCAATTGCCTCTATGGCGCTAAAAACATAATTATCGGCTAAACCCTTGACCATCATATTAAAGCCGCGCTCTACCACTTGCCAATCGTTTTCGTAGCGATCCGCAACCGTAATCATACGACCACCACCAGAGGCGATTCTAAAATCGGCGTAATCGAACTTATTAAAGAATTCCTCAATTTCTTCGATGTATTTTTCTGCGGACTGCGGCGGTACATCGCGGCCGTCTAATACTGCGTGCAAGCGGATTTTACGAACACCCTCTATATAGGCTCTCGCGATCATTTTCTCGAGGTGTTTAATATGGCTGTGTACGCCGCCATCTGACAAAATCCCCACAAAATGCAGCGTAGATTCTTTAGAAACAACGTTTTTAACCGCGTTCATCCACGCTTCAGAATTCCAAATTGAGCCATCTTCAAAAGCCGCTTCAATATGCGCCAAACCTTGTTTATAAATCTGGCCACAACCCATCGTTTGGTGGCCAACTTCGGAATTTCCCATTTGGCCTGACATCAAACCAACTGCTTCGCCGGACGCATTGATGGCAACATGCGGAAAAACTGACGCAGCCCAACCAAGAAACGGAGTACGGGCGCGCGCCAAAGCGTTGCCTTCCCGTTTACTTGAAAGCCCGATGCCATCCATGATGGCAAGAACTACAGGCCCATCAAACTGTAGCGTATCCATACAGGTATTATACCATAATATATGGTATAATTTGGCTATGCCCGGATGGCGGAATTGGCAGACGCGCTAGCTTCAGGTGCTAGTGGCCGCAAGGCTGTGCAGGTTCAACCCCTGTTCCGGGCACCAAACGAAACGAGCAATCAAAAAAGCTCGCTTTTTTGTTTGCTCGTGAGTGCAGGTGCCCTAGCTTTTGCGAAGCAAAAGCGTCGCACCAGAGGTTCGTTTTGCTCGTGAACGCAGGTGCCGTAGCCGGCGAAGCCGGCTTAGGCGCAACTTTTCAGCTTTTCAATCACATCCTTCTGGTCGGAAGTGATCAGCGCCAGGCGAGCGTTAATTTCCTTGTGGGCGATTTTGAGCGTGCGCGCCATCACTGGTTGGTCTTTGAACTGATCAAAGAATTCAAAGAAGGCTTCGGCTTCCGCGGTGGTACGAATTACGCCGGCCATGTAGCGCGGGTAGCTGTCGATAGTTTTGTCGCCAGACATTTCTTCGACATATTTCCAGTTGGCCTTGAGCCATTCAAAAGCTTTGGCGCGGGCTTTGGAATTGCGGAAAAGATATAAGTATAAATGTAAGTGATCTTGCGGCTTCACGATTTCTGGCTCGCCAAGCAGCGACACCAACTTATCAATATTCTTTTCGTCTTTAGTTAACGTAGTTGCATATAGCAAATCATATTTAATTTCTGGGTCGGCTATGGCTTGATATTTTTTGAGATAGTCATTTAGCATCGCTGGCTCAAGGTAAAGTTTGGCATCCAAAATGTCGCTCCTGGTTTCAACATCAAGCGCAGTTAAATCGTCACTATAAAGCTTGGCGAGCTTGGTCAAATTAGTACGGTCTTCAGCGTAAAAGTCGAGCGCGAGCAGGTCGCTACGCAGGCGCACCGTGTTTTCGTCGTCGTCTTTGCGAGTTTTTAATCCCACTTCTTTTAGTTTGTCGGAAATTAAACCGAGCACATATTTTTTGAACATTTTTTCTTCGTCGGAATCCGGGTCGAAGAAAATTTTGAGATTTGAAATAATACTAATAATAATTTTCCAAATCGCAGCGGAATCTTCGTTTTTAAATTTGGCGATTAAATCAAGTAGTGATGCCGAAGCGCAAAGTGGCGTACGAGCGAGCAAGCTGCGATCGATTAAGAGTCGCAATTTTTGTTCGAGACTTAGATTGTCAAAGTCGGCAAGTTTTTCGGTGAATTCTTTTTCGCTGAGATTTAGAACATAGTGGCCAGACATGTCGTCTAGAACTTGTGGGATTGGCCAGTTGGACGGTTTCATTTCGCCATCCAAAAGAAAACGTTGTTGCTCGCCGTCCGTCAAAACCGGATAGCCAGGTTGATCAATCCAAGCGTGCATAAATTCTTTTGGATTGAAATCGGTATACGGCGCGAGCGCTTCCCAAAGGTTGTCGCCAATCGTATTTTGGTAGGCGTAACGCTTGAAGTAATCGTAAATTCCCTTTTTGAAATTATCCCAACCCATAGCGCGAATCAGCATGAGCATCAGGCGCGCGCCTTTTGAATACACAATGGCGCCATCAAAGAGTGTGGCAATTTCGGCCGGGCTCGAGACGTCTTGGTGCACGGATTGCACATCAAAGTAGGCGTCGCGATAGAGCGCGGACAAACAGTCGCCTGTAAAGAAGCCTTGCCAAATTTTGAATTCTGGATAAATCGCGTCCACAGCCATGTATTCCATAATCGAAGCAAAAGATTCGTTGAGCCAAAGGTCATCCCACCAACGCATCGTCACGAGGTCACCAAACCATTGGTGTGAAAGTTCGTGGGCCACGGTAAGGGCGATAGATTTTTTAGTACCAAAAGTGGCGGTTTTATCAGCTAGGAGCATCGACTCGCGATAAGTCACTAGGCCCCAGTTTTCCATGGCACCGGCGTCAAAATCTGGAATTGCAACTTGGTCGAGTTTTTCAAGCGGATACGGCACGCCAAATTCGTTGTCATAGAATTCGAGTGAACGCGCGGCAACTTCGTTCGCAAAATCCACTGAGTCTGGCGATTGATTGAGTGGCGCGTAAGTTGTAATCAAAGTACCGTGTGCGTTTTTAAGTGATTTGGCATGGAACTTACCAATCACGAACGCGAGTAAATATGTAGACATGCGTGGAGTCGGTTCGAAAATTGTGGTCGTGTCATCTTTTTTAGCAACAATATTATTAGAAAGCACGATATCGTCCGAACCTTCCGGTAGTTTAATCGTGAGTTCAAAAACCGCTTTGGCGGCTGGCTCGTCTACACATGGAAAAGCCTCGCGCGCATAATGCGATTCAAATTGAGTGGAAACAATTTTCTCGATTTTTTTGCCGTGTTTATACGTGGAAAGATAAATACCTTCCATGTTTTTGTTGAGCTTGTTTTGAAACTTGACTTCGATTTTGACATTATCACTAAACGGCGCGTTCAAGCTAATCACTTCCCCGTCGTGAGTAAATTCGGCTTTGGTATCATTTACTTTGACGCTTTTGATTTTCATATCCACGGCGTGCAAAAAGATTTTGTCGGCTTTTGCAGCACCAGTAATAACAACGTCACCATCAACGAGGTCGTTTTCTTTATCAATAAATAATTCAAGTTGGTATCTTTTTGGTTTAAAAAATTCGAGCAATTGTTCCATGTATCTATTTTAATACAGTTTCGCAGCCGGTGGAAGCTTCGCGTCTTTTAGTAATGGCTCTAAATCTTTTTCTTCCAAAGTCTCTTGCTTAAGCAATGCTTCTGCAAGTTTATCGAGTACAACTTTGTTGGTTTTAAGTACGAGCTCGGCGCGCTTAGCGGCTTCGTCGGTAAGTTTTTTGATTTCAGCGTCGATCGCTTCGGCGGTTTTTTCGGAATATGGTTTTTCGGTGGTGATGGTGTAGTAACCGGTGGCCTCATTTGGGAAAACGAGGTTGCGAAGATTTGCGCTGCCCATGCCTTCGCCGATAATCATTGATTTGGAAAGTTCGGCAACGTGTTGCAAGTCGGAAGAAGCGCCGGTAGTGATAGCGTCTTCGCCAAAGATGATTTTTTCAGCGACGCGGCCGCCCATAGCGCGAGCCAAAATGTCTTTGAGATCATAGACACTTTTGTAGCTGCGATCTTCTGGTGGCAAGAACCAAGTGACGCCGCCAGTGCTACCGCGTGGAATAATTGTAACTTTGTGAACTGGGTCAGAGTTTGGCAAAACGTGACCAACGATGGCGTGGCCAGCTTCGTGATAGGCGGTAAGTTTTTTCTCGTAATCGTTCATCACTTTGGATTTGCGTTCTGGGCCAATCGCAACGCGTTCAAAAGCTTCGGTCAAATCTTTGTTCGAGATAGCTTTGTGACCTTCACGAGCAGCAGTGATGGCAGCTTCGTTGGCAATGTTGGCAAGGTCGGCACCAGAAGAACCGGCAGTTTTCTTAGCCATCGCTTCGAGATCTACATCGCTTTCGACTGGTTTGTTTTTGAAGTGAACCTTGAGGATTTCAAGACGATCTTTAAGTTCTGGCAAAGTTACGTTAACGTGGCGGTCAAAACGACCTGGGCGAAGCAAAGCTTTATCAAGCATGTCGACACGGTTGGTGGCAGCCATCACGATAACGCCAGAATCATTATCAAAACCATCCATTTCAACGAGGATTTGGTTTAAGGTTTGCTCATCTTCACGTCCAGCGCCACCTTTGGCGTCACGTTTGTGAGCCACGGCATCGATTTCATCGATGAAGATAATCGATGGAGCATTTTTCTTGGCTTTAGCGAAGAGATCACGCACGCGGGAGGCACCCACACCTACGAACATTTCGGCAAATTCAGAACCGGAGATTGAGAAGAATGGCACGTTGGCTTCGCCGGCCACTGCGCGGGCCATCAAAGTTTTACCAGTACCAGGATCACCAGCGAGCAAAACGCCGCGTGGAATTTTTGCACCGAGTTTTTCGTATTTCTTTGGATTTTTCAAGAAGTCGACGATTTCGGCAAGATCTTGCTTGGCAGCTTCGTTGCCAGCTACGTCGTTAAAGGTAACTTTCTTTTTGTCTGGACCATAAAGGCGAGCGCGCGATTTACCAAAGCTCATACTTTGGCTGTTGGCAGACTGCGCCTGGCGCATCATGTAGGAGAGGAAGAAGAAAATTGCGAGAATTGGCAAGACCGTAAGACCTACGTTTAGCACGATCCCCATCACGTCGACATCTTCTTTGTATTCGATGGTTGGGTAAAGCTTTTTACATTCGGTGAGTTCGTCGCCGTCGAGATCGGCACAGCGGTTAACTAAGCCTTGGTCGTAAAGCGTGCCCGAAGCATCTTTTCTGGAAGTTTCGGTTGGCTCTTCCTTGTCTTTCAAAGTAATTTCAAGATTGTCGCCAGTGACGGTGATTTTTTTGATGTTACCTTCTGGGTCATTGGCACGTGCGATGACTTCCGAAATCGGTACTTCGATTTTTTCGACGCTAGACGAGTTGAGGTTGTTTACGATTAAAAGACCTAAACAAATTACGATGATTGCAAAAATAATCCCACGCGTAGTGTTTGAGCTATTCGGTGCATTTTTTTGCGGCATTTTTGGTCTGGTATTCTCTGACATTTCTATCTCCTTAACATATTTATTTTAGCATGAATATGCCGAACATAAGATTATTTAGCTTCGCAACTGTAGGTATTGTAGGTATGAATATGCATAGCGGTGGCTTGTCTCTTGCCGGACCGTTCAGTAATAATCATCTCCAAGTCGTCTACTTCGTGCTCGGATGGATCGCCTTTAACACCGTCTGAAACATATTCCGTAACTGGACCAAACTTAATCATGTAATCAACTGCCCCGCCTAGGTCTATACCTTTTTCTAGCTTTATCGCTTCGTAGGTTTTGCCCGAGAAGTGATTATTTTTAATATCGCCATATTCGCCATACATATAGGAGCCGTCTTTATTGAGGATAACCTCAACACTTGGCGTGCCGCTCGCATTGTTATACTTCGTGCAGGCCCAGTCGCCTACGACAACGCTAGAAAAAAGAATTTTTTCAACTATATAAGCTATAACCCCAATTACCAAAAGAGAACCTACCACTATAGCAATGATTAGACCCGTATTCTTCTTTTTTGCTTCTGGCGCAGTGGTCTGGACGGCTGGAGCTGGCGTAACCGGAGTAGGAGCTGGAGTAGGAGCTGGAGCTGCTTGAGAATTAACGTTTGTATTCTGTTCGGTGTTAGTGTCTGAATCCATAGAAATAATTTCCGTTTAATTAATGGTATTATAGCAAATAGCACAATCATAATAAAGCATCTGTTTTTTGCCCATTTCTTGGAAAATGTGATATAATAATCGTACCGTCTGGGTGTAGCACAGTTGGTAGCGCGCGACTTTTGGGAAGTCGAGGTCGCAGGTTCAAGTCCTGTCACCCAGACCATTTTTGTTCTTCGAACAAAAATCTCAAAAAGCGGACTTGGATGCTTCGCATGCAAGTCCTGTCACCCAGACCATTTTTGTTGACACAAAAACTTCAAAATGCAGGACAGTGGCCGCCTTCGGCGGGCAAGTCCTTTTTTTGCGAAGCAAAATGAGCCCCATTTTTGTTCTTACCACCGCATCTCATCCCGTTTCTGCTTTCAATTCCCCCTGTTTTATGCTAAAGTTATAGAGGTAATTAATCGATGTTCCCCATTCAATTCGGGGGCATCAGCCTCCGAAAATCTTAAAAGGAGGTGTGTTATGAACATTGATAACGAAAGACAAGGCAGCGAAAGAATACAAGAAGAGCATGTGTTAACGTTCAAAAATGTACAAGATGGCCATGGGACTATTCTACTCGATAAGCTCGCCGATCCGGGCAGTGTCGTAGTAACGATGTATAACGAACCGGTAGTCACTCATACATTTGATGACCTTGGCCAGCCAATCTTTACGAAGGAACAATGTGAAATTTGTAGTGCAAAAGCTAAAATTCATAAAAAAGAAGCGAAGGGCACAGGGCAAGTACTCTTGCAGGTTTCATACGTTGAGAGGGAATTTAATGTGCCCAGAGACGAATTCGATACTATAGAAAGCGTCAGAGATTCGACAAGAAGCCTGTTTTCTTTTGAAAACTTGTTGCGCCAAAGGCGAGAGTTTCATAAAGCAACCGGTAAGCGTTTAAATGAATTTTTGGTTTTTGGCCTTTATAAGTTAACCGCTTTTGGTGAAATCACGCTTTCCGAGACGGAATTTGGAAGCCCTGTAAAATTTGACGTTGACGACGTAGTGGAGTTTACTGACGATCTTTTGGCGGACAAAAAAGGTGTGGTATTTTTTAGAGCCCATTCTAGAATAATCCCCAAACCGGGGACAGCTTGTCCTTATTGCGGGCACACGCTATCGATCGACGATGTCAAAAACCAACTCTTAAGTGGCTTTAGTTTCGCTCATACAAAGTGCGAGGAAAGCTCTCGGGCAGATTCAAAACTTGCCGAGATTTACGACATCATCGACAGGCTATACCCGAATAACCGACACTTAAAAGTTTATTTCGCGACCGATCACGTCATGAAACATTCTTTCCAGACCGAAGATGGCAATATTATGTTTTACTGGAACGATGGCGTTTTTACCGTAGAATGGTGCACAAACTATTTGCCGTTTGAAACGGATGGGATTAGATATATAATCGGAGGCGCTTGTTTGCAGGAAGATGGCAAACGACGCATTGTTCGCACTGGTAGTTCCAAACTCGCCTGGCTTTGTCTTTTGAAAGCACGAAATTCTATTAATCGGAATTAGCGCGATACCCCCAAGATTCTTGGGGGTATATTTTTTGTTGCCGGGAGTATGTTTTTTAAAACCAAAAGTATGATTTTTTCTTTCCCTGTTAAACGGCGGGTTATGTTTTTCAAAACCGAGATCATGATTTTTTCGTGCTATAATATCCCTAATCTGGGTGTGGCGCAGTTGGTAGCGCGCAGCGTTCGGGACGCTGAGGTCGCCTGTTCAAGTCAGGTCACCCAGACCATTTTTTGTGCATCAACACCGCGCGTCCCGCGCTACGCGAACGGGACACTGAGGTCGCCTGTTCAAGTCAGGTCACCCAGACCAAAACATACGATCGTTCCAGAAGGGTCTAGCGGTTCTGGACTTGGATGCTTCGCATGCAAGTCAGGTCACCCAGACCACAAGGATACGAGTAAAAAGAAAATGCTTGCATTTTCTTTTTTGAGTATCCGCAGTGGGCTTTTATTTTCGCGAAGCGAAAATAAGACCATTCTTATTCTTTGTATTTCAATAGCCTTAATCCAACCACAAAGATCGTGGCGACGCCACAGATAATGGCGAGGATAAAGCTGACCAGATTGTCGGTACCAAGTTCCGAACCGTCAGAATTATTGAGGCTACCAGTGTTTGGCACCACGATGTCGTCTTCAGGTTCTTCCGGCTCTGGTTCCGGTTCTACAGGATCCGGCGCAGGTTCTGGTGCTTTCTCAACGGTAAAGTTTGTACTCACACTGCCATCTCGATAAACAAATGTTAGTAAATGTTCGCCAACGGCAAGGCTGCTTAGGTAGTCTGCGGCGAGAGTCAAAATTGTGCTACCGCTTTCTAGCTCATAACACTCGGCCGGCAAAATATCGCCATCAACTTTGATGCTAACTAGTTTATTTAAATCACCATTTGAAGTTACTACGATATCAGTCGGTCCAGTGCTTCCGACGGTTTGGTCTGCGCCAGAAAGAATTCGGTAAACGAATTGCCACGACACGCTCACGGTTACGTCGTCGTCTGGCATAGTGAAATGATTATCTTCAATTGCCACTGCCGCGTCGGCCGAATCTTTTACACTAACAGTTTTAATATAGTCTTCGCGATCCGGAATATCAAATTCAACCGTTTCGCCAAAGACTGCCGCGCTCGGAAGCGTCACAATGTAATCGGCGCTGCCTTCGGATACCACAATGGTATGAGTCACGCCGACATGATATTTATTATCTTTTTTATATTCACCGTAGCCGTCTGCAATAAAACCGGCCACGCTATTCGAATAAGTGCCGCCCGTAATCGGCTCGACATTATCCACGATACCATTGAAGATCGCTTCGGTCACGGTTGAATTATAATCGCCGCCCGTGATCGTAATGTGGACCGTGTCCAAAATTTCTTGTGAGTATTCCAACGGATTAGTAAAGCTAATTGGTGCAGGAGCTTCAAAACTGCCACCAGAAACCAGGACGTTGATTGGCTGTTTGGTGGTATGTTGTGCAACCGAGATTGCGGCGCCGTATGTAGTGGAGCCGTTGGTATTATTAATGGCTTCGTACGAACCATACTCACTCTTAATCACACCGCCCGAAATCGTTAGGTCGCCAGCGCGCACTTCAACACCGGTTTGGTAACCAGTAATTGTGCCGCCGGTAATTGTGGTGGCGCCATATGGTTGCGGAGAATAAATGCCGATGCCGTTGGTGGCCGTCAAAGTACCGCCGTTAATTGTGAAGTTTGCTCTTTCGCCGGAGTTGCCCCAATCGTGAAAACTACCGTTGCCCATCAAAGCGCCGGAGTAGCCGATAATTTCGCCGTCGTTAATTACGATCGTACTATCTTCGAAACCCGTAATGGCAGTGCCGCCATTTTTTGCATCTTCAAATAACGATTCAATGCGGCCGCCGTTCATTTCAAAATAGCTAAATGGTTTGCCACAGTTCACGCCAACGTTGGATTTTGATCCCGCATCGCCG
>JAEEGL011244492.1_pt1 | contig 11098 bp, 13 predicted proteins | sample 9134231 | NCBI WGS metagenome assembly JAEEGL01 (sample SAMN16246548, study PRJNA631951) | gut metagenome | biome: gut microbiome; feature: rumen; material: fiber-attached | host: Bos | place: Iran: Karaj | collected 2018-10
CAAACTAAGTTTCTTGAACGTTCATAAAAGCTAAGTATACTTTGACCTTCTATGTAGTATTCACTACTCATCATTCTACTCCACTCAACTGGAATCTCATATTTTAAATTCCAGTCAAAGAATTTATCTTGTGCAACAAATACTGCGTTTGGATATATCTCATGAAGTGCTTCTATTTTAGTTTTAAATGAATCTGGAAAATTAGCAAGTTCCTCTTCATAAGTACCTATACCATCTTCTGTATATATTGCATAAACGTTATTTATAAATAAAAAAGGTAGTAACAACGAAAACAATATATAAAAGAATATATTTTTTGTCTTCACAATTACCACCTACTTTCAACATAATTATATCAAAAATAGTATATAATGTATATTGTTTACAAGGGAAAAACATTTACTTTACACTTTTTAAAATCATTATATTTTTACTACCATACTTCTTAAATTTATATACTTCTAAATTAGTGTTAAATATCTCATTTTCATATTCACAAATTATAATACCATTTTCACTAAGTAAATCGTATTTTTCTATTGTATTTAAACAGTTTTGTATTAAATTCAATTTATATGGAGGATCTAAAAATACAATATCAAATTTAATGTTATTATTTTTAAATAAGTTAAGTGCATCTACATAATCACTTTTCATAATATGTATAGTATCATTCATACCAATTGTATTTTTTTTAATTATATTTATAAGTTCTATATTATTATCTACAAAATATGCCTCTTTAGCTCCATTAGATAAGGCTTCTATTCCAAGAGAACCAGAACCCGCGAATAAATCTAATACTACACTATCATTAAGTTTATTTTGTATCATAGCAAATAAAGATTCTTTTACTCTATCCATAGTAGGTCTAGTACCATCTATATCAAATCCTATTAAGTTCTTACCTCTATATTTACCACTAATAACTCTCATACAATCACCATATTAATTATAACACTATTTTAAAGAAGATAAAATACTACTAATCATTTCAAATTTAGATAAGGCATTACTTATTTTATCAGTTGTTCTAAGTCCTAAATTAGTTTTAACTTCTTCTATAAAATTATTAATCATATTAGGATTCCTAATAAGTATTTTATACCAATACGAATTATTATGAAGGTATTCTATATAAAGTGGATTACTTCTTAATTTAAATTGAACATCTAAATTCATTAATCCTCAAAATGTTTATATAGTGGCCTTGGTTTATAATTATTAGTAGTATTATCCTTTTTAGAAAAGTCTTTTACTACTCCTATTACTCTTTCTATATTACCAATACCTTCTTTTAAATTATCTAAATCAACCTTCTTAAACCAATTAACAACATCGTTTATACTAGTAGAGCTTTTACCTAAATATTCGTCCCAAACATTACTATCTTTTCCATATAAAATATATATTTCATAAAACTTTTGCCATGTCATTTCATTATTTCTAACATATTTAATTAAGCTAGGATTACTTCTTACAAAGCTAATAAATTCTTCTTTCACAATACCACCTATTTAATTCTATAAAAAAGAGGAATTCTTATTCCCCTATACAATATGGATATTCTACTTTACTTATTGTAACAGTTTTAAACTCATTTAAATCTGTTATATTACCTTTAGTTTTAACAAATAAATAATTACCTGTATGCCCGGTAATAAATCCATCTTTATACATTTCCGGTAAAAATGTAACTTCTCTACCTATAAATTTATTAAAGTATTCTATCTCAAGTTCTTTACTTATTCCCATAAGTATTCTTACTCTATTTTTCTTAGTTACATCATCTATATGATTAGGTAATTCTTCTGCTTTAGTACCTTTTCTAAGTGAGAATGGAAATACATGTATTTTAGAAAATCTAATTTTATTTACAGTATCTATTGTCTCATTAAATAAAGCTTCAGTTTCACCAGGAAATCCTACTATTATATCAGTTGTTATAGAAATATCCGGTCTTATACTTCTTATTTTATTTATTTTATCTATAAAGTATTCTTTATCATATTTTCTATTCATACTTTTAAGTATAACATTAGATCCTGATTGAAGTGGTATGTGCATATGATCTACAAGTATCTTACTACTACCTAATACTTCAAGAAAACTATCATCTAACTCAGTTATTTCAATACTAGATATTCTAAGTCTTTTAAGACCTTCAATGTTTTCTATTTCTTTAAGTAATTTAGAAAAACTATAATTATCTAAATCAGATCCGTAGTGTCCTGTATGAATACCAGTTAAAACTATTTCTTTATGTCCATTATTAACTAGATTAGTAATTTCTTCTATTACAGTATCTTTATCTTTACTTCTTACTTTACCTCTAGAATAAGGAATTATACAATAACTACAATAATTTTCACATCCATCTTCTATTTTAATGAATGCTCTAGTTTTATTAAAATTATTAAGACACATATCTTCAAATTTAGTAGACATTATATCTTCAATATCTACTATTTTTTTCTTATTTTTTAAATATAGATTTATATAATCAACTATTTTACTTTTACCTACATTACCTAATACAATAGACACATTTAAACTATCAAGTAGATCACTACTTACTTGAGTCATACAACCTGTAACTATTATTATTTTATCTGGATAATCCCTTAAACATTGTCTTACTACTTTAAGTGATTTATTATCACTTGTATTAGTTACAGTACAAGTATTAATTATATATATATCAGCATTCTTTTCATCTGATTCAATAAAACCATTATTAATTAGTTTATCTCTCATTACATTAGATTCATATGTATTTACCTTACAACCAAGGGTATAAATATAAAACTTCATAAAATCACCTAATTCATTATACCATAAAAAAAATAAGTTAAATAATTAACTTAAATTTTTTCTAAATTCTTTTAGAGCTTCTAAGAACTCTTCTTGACGTTTAATTTCTTCACTTAATTCATTATAATCTCTAGTATTAAGTAATTCTAAAGTACTTTCAGTCTTCTTAATAGTTGGATATTCTATCTCACTCTCATCCATAATACCAAATACTGGTGAGATAAATTCACTCTTCTTAAATTTCTTTTCTTCTTCTACTACTCTATCATTAGTTATGGAAGCAATAGCATCTTTAACCATTTGTGGAGTTACTTTTTCTTCTTCATCTTCTACAGTAGCCATTATTGGCTCATCAGTAGGTACTAAATTCTCAACATAGTCTACATTACCATTATCGTCATCAACAATTTCAATCTTACCAGCTTTAACATTATCAACTAATTCTTGATAACTTATTATAGCATTTTGTTCTTGTTCTTCTTCAAAATTCTTTACAACATCTTCTGGTTTAACATCAATATCTTCTTGCATTTTTTGTAATAAAGCTTCTAATTCATTTGGTTCTTCTTTTTCATTTAGTTTTTCTTCATTATTTGTAGCTTCTATATAATCATTAGTTATTTTAATACGTCTATATTTATTAAAAGCAAGAATAATTAAAATGGAATTTAAAATTGTTAAACCTACAATAACACATATATATAAATACATATTATTTAATATAAAATCAAAAACTGTTGTCATACTATCACTCCATTTTAGGGACATTACCCTACACAATAATATTCTATCATAGATAATCTGGGGTTGCAAAGGAAAATGAGACATTTTTTTACTTTTTTTGATTTTTTTAAAAAAAAGTAAATTTCCCTATATAATATCTCACTTTTTTATTTACACTACTTTACAACTAGGTCTTTAAGTTTACCTTGTTTAATTAGTAATTCTGCATTTTCTTTTGTTATAACTTTATCTTTAATTAATATATCTAAAATCTTTTGATTAAATTCTAATTTATCTTCTACAACAGGATATTCATCCTTAAGTTCAATTACTTCATTAAATACATCTAATGTCTTATCACATATTTGTGTAAGTACTGGTGTTGATTTTAATATATTATCAGCAAGTTTAGACTTACTTACATATTTTTGATCAAATACAGGTAGTTTTAATACATATAAAGATACAAACACATAAATAAATGCTTCTATCGCTCCAAGTATCATACCTAATATCTTAGATGGTATACCAAGTAATATAGAAAAATTCAATAATTTTTCAAACATACTAGTAAGCGCAGATAATAAACCAAGTACAAATAAAAGTACACCAAATACAACTAAGAATGCAAGTATTTCATATACCAATATATTTAATACAGGAACATCATTTAATATTGTTATTCCTTTTATAAATGGTAAATGTGTATATAAAAATACACTTATTGGATTTTTAAATAAGAATGCAAGTATTACAACTGCAAATATTCCTACTAATGAAACTAACTGTCTAGTAAAGCCTCTACAAAATCCTATAATTGCTCCTACTATTAGAAATGCAATAATTATTATACTAACTATATCCATGATACCATCTCCATTTTAATTATATTATAATTTTTAATAAAAATAAAGAAATTTTTCTTTTTTTATGATAAAATGAATATGGTGATGATATGCAAAAAGCAAGCGTTATATCATTTGTTGTAAGTCCTAAAACTCAAGAAATGATGACAGAAGAATTAAACTGGTGTATGAGAGATAAAACTCCACAGTATGCTAAATGGCAAGCTAAAGATGGAGATACAGTTATTACTTTATATGAATCAGGAAAAGTAGTATTTCAAGGTAAAGATGCAGATCTTGCTAGTGACTTTTGGATTACAACAGAAAAGATTAATAGTGGTAAAGTAGATGTTAAAAATAGTAGTACAGATACTAAGAAAAAAAATGAAAATATAGTTAATCCTAAAATATATCACTCTTCTTCTATCGGTTCTGATGAAGTTGGTACTGGTGATTATTTTGGACCTATAGTAGTTACCGCATGTTTTGTAGATAAATCTAAAATAAATGAGTTAGAAGAATTGGGTGTTAAAGATTCTAAAAAACTAACTGATTCAGAAATAATTAAAAAAGTTCCTGAAATAATAAAAATAGTTGATTATGAATCAATAATTGTATCTAACAAAGAATACAATAACTTCTACTCTACTGATTTAAATATGAATAAAATAAAAGCAATTCTTCATAATAAAGTATTATATAAATTAAGTAATAAAATTAAGAATTATGATTATATTATAGTAGATCAATTTGCAGAACCATATGTATATTATAATTATTTAAAAGGATCTAGTAATGTAGTTAGAAATATTACATTCTTTACTAAAGGTGAAGATAAACATCTAGCAGTTGCATGTGCTTCACTTATTTCAAGATATATATTTATACAAGAATTTGATAAACTTGTAAAAGAAATTGGAATAAGCATTCCTAAAGGTGCAAGTGAAGCAGTAGATAAAGCTGGTATTGAAATAGTAAAAAAATATGGCTTTGATAAACTAAAAGATATAGCTAAACTTAATTTTAAAAATACACAAAAAATAAAAGAAGGTTAAACTTCTTTTTTTTCATCCTTTAAATAAGTATAATCTCCATGTCCTGGATATATTTTAATACTTCCATCATATTTACTTATCTTATTTAAACTTTTACCCATATCTATATCATTTCCACCTAAATCTGTTCTACCAATAGTTCCTTTAAATATAAAGTCACCAGTAAACATAACATTGTCTTCTTTAAAATAAAAACATATAGAATCCATAGTATGACCAGGTGTATATATAACATCAAAATTAAATTTACCTATAGTATAACTTTTTTCACTTAAATTATTATAATCATAAATAACATTATTAAAATGATTTAGAGCTCCTACATGATCAAAATGATGATGAGTAATTAATATACCAAGTATATTTTTCCCATTTACTGTATCAATTATTTTTTCATATTCATCTCCTGGATCTATTATAAGTACATCATTATCAATAGAAAGTATGTAACAATTTTCTCTTAAACTTCCTACTACTACTCTATTTATTTCCATTTAATACCTCCATAACAGGCCCATAACTTTTTCTATATCCATCTATAAGTCCATATTCTTTTATAGCATCTAAATGTTTTTTAGTAGGATATCCTTTGTGATCTTTATATCCATACATAGGATATTTTTTATCAAGTTCATACATTTCATGATCACGAGTTACTTTAGCTATAACACTAGCTGCAGATATACTTATACTTTTAGAATCTCCTTTTACTATAGATTTATATGGTATATCTAAATCAAATTTCATATTACCATCTATTAATACATATTCAAGATTTATTTTATTTCTCACTTCATCTATAGCTCTTTTCATTGCTATCTTAGTTGCTTCAAGTATATTGTATTTATCTATTTCTTCTGGAGTACATCTACCTATAGCATAACATATACAATTATCTACTATATATTTATAGTATTCTTCTCTTTTCTTCTCAGTAAGTTTTTTAGAATCGGTAAGACCATCTAATTTAAAATCTTTTGGAAGCACACAACAACATGTTACTACATTTCCTACAAGTGGTCCTCTACCTACTTCATCCACTCCACCTATATAGTTAATACCTTCTTTATATAATTCTTTTTCGTATGCCCATATATCCATACAATCACCATATTAATTATAACATAAAAAAAGTAAGATTAACTTACTTTCTTAACTTCTAACAATTTAAATGCTTTTCCTTCTTTTACTAAATCCATTTGATAAACACTTATTTTATCTTCTTTTTCTTTAATAATTTTTTTAATATCTACTTCATTTTCTTCATCTTCAAGTTCATAATAATAAACATTTATTGTTAAATTTTTACCTCTCTTTGTAGCATCCTTAACATCATATACATGTTTTGCTTGATCTACACCACCACATCTACAAGAAAGATATACAAATATGTTTTCATCTTTTATATAATCAAATATACCAACAGTTCTTTTAGCTAGTTTAGCATCATTACCAAATAAACTCTTATATGCTCTTTCTAAATCAGCATATAATACTGTATTAGCTTTTCCATCACAGTAAGTTCCATCACCAACAACGATTCCTTCGTCATCTTTTTTACTGTCTTTATATAATTCAGTACATTCCATTTCTTTTAGTTTATCTTTTATTTCGTTAAATGCCATAGATATTTTATATCTTTCAGTCATTCCATCTTTAAATATATTACTACTTACTATATAGTTATCTGTATAAAACTTATCTACTAATTCTTTAGCTTTCTTTAAATCATAATCAACAACTTCATTAGGAATTACTATCTTATTCCAAATAAGTAATTCACCAATTATAACTACTGCAAGTGCTAAAACTGTTAAAATCACATTTTTCTTCATTTTACCTCTCCCATTCTATATAAAGTATAATCTAAAAATTAAAAAAAAGCAAGATTACTTGCCTTATTTTATAATTCAACCTTATCTTTTTTTGTTAATGTTTTATCATCTAGATTAAGGGAATATTGTGTAATATCTTCAAACTTACCTTCACCTTCACAAATAGTAATAATTGCAATATTGTCATTAAGTATAATTTTAATACCATCATTATTTATTTTAGGCATAAAACCAATTAAATTACTTACTGGTATCTTATCAGTTATATAATCTGTTTCATCAAGATTTTTGAAACTTAACTCATTATCTTTATATACTAATAATACTTTTTCATTTATAAAGAACATTTTTTTATATCCAGTACTAGTTATAAATTTAGAATTATTTAAATCGTATAAATTATATAATCCATCTTTTTTAATTATTAAATATGAAAGTTCTTTACGTCCACCTGCATCAGAAATTTTTGCAAATCTTATATCTTCATATTCTGCATTTATAACTATAGAATCATCTTTAAGTTTTTTAACGCCATATTTTCCATCTTTCTTAAATACTAATAAATTATCTCTATTAATATAATTAGAATCTATAAAACATCCTTCATAGCATGAGAATACTAATTCATCTTTTGTATATGTCCTACTTATTAAACCATTAGGTGTAATAAATTTATAAGTATTATCCGGATATTCAATTAAAAATAATCCGTCAAAAACATGTTTTACACCATATACATTATTATATTTTTCTACTTCTTTTTGCTCGCTAACATCATATAGAATTACCGTACCAGTTCCAATACCAGAATTTAAAAAATGTGATCCTCCATAATTATCAATATAAGTACTGTTAATTCCATCAACTACCAAAATTAATACTTTATCTATATAATTATTATCAACATAACTAAATTTTAAATAACTACACTTTATCCCATAACCTTCAACATCACCAACATCACATTTATATTCTCCAACTTTTTCTTCACCTTTATAGAATGTAAGAATATTGTTTTCAGTATCTACAGTAGTTTTTCCAGTTTCTGTTTTTTCCTCTTTTTTATTTTCTTTTTCTTCAGTTTTTTCAGGTTCTTTCTTATCTAATACTTTATCCCATAATAGATAACCTCCAACCGCTAAAACTAAAAGCGTTATAACTATAATTATAATCTTCTTTTTCATTTTACCTCTCCATTCTATATAAAGTATAATCAAAAAATTAAAAAAAAGCAAGATTACTTGCTATCGTATTAATGTTTTTGGAAGCGTTATAACTGGTCTTACACCATATAAACTTGGATAATTAGTAAAATAATAATTCATTGAACCATCTCTAATTAGTCTCCATGCATATTCAGTAGTGCCTGCTAACATATCACTAGTCCAATATCCATATATACGATCTTTATTTAAATTATCTTTAGTTTCATATGAGTATACATTATTATCTTCATAATTACATCCATATTGTATACATTCACTAGTATAATCATATAGCCATGCATAACTAGATTTATTATTAGTATTTGCGACTCCTACTTCCCATGCATAGTAATTATCACCACTACCATCAAGGTAATACCATGCAGATTGTGTTTCTTTTGTTACACCCCAAGGTTTATTAGAATCCCATAATAAAGTTGTATCTATTCCTACTATATGAGCTATTTCATTTGCACTAATTATTCTTGGCTCTCCTGCCCATCCTTTAGTATCATCCAATAGTCTTAATTTTACTTCTTCCATAGTAGTACCACTATTTGAATTCCAAGCAACATCTCCAGATGTGTTATGATCTAATATTAATCTATAATTATTACTATCTTCATAATATATATAAAACTTCATACAGCCAGTATTTACTCCAGTTGGTAAATGTGTCGTACTATCGACATTACCTGCTGCAATAGTTAAAGTACACTCATTACTTAAATTTATTGGATCTAAATATACTATACCTAAATGTGTATCATTTACTCCGGGTTCAACATATGTACCACCAAAAGATTTATCATTTGAATCTACTTTAGTAGCAGTTATATTGTTTGTTTTTACTACTTTATATCCACTAATAATCATAGAATAGTTTAAAACTACACCATTATTATATGAAATATACCCATCTATTGGTTTATCACCAGTTGTAGTATATTGTATAACTGTACCATCGCATGTTACTACACCATTATTAATAGTGCACATACTAGGATTAGAATTATCAAAAATATATGAATTTGCTAAGCGAGTACCTAAACCATCTACATATAATCTAGATGATTCTATTGCACTATTTACTTTAACATCATCTATTATTCCAAGTATTATTGGAGTTGCTATTATAGCAATTATAGCAAGTATTACTATTACCGCTAATAGTTCTATTAAAGTAAATCCTTTATTCATACCATCACCTACTATAATTATAACAAAATACAAAATAAAAACAAGTTTTATTTACTTGTTATTATTACATATCTATCAAATCCTTGAAGATCTTTTTTTATTTCTACATTACAATCAAGATATCTTAAGGCAATATTTTTAATACTCTCTCCTTGATTATATCCCATTTCAAAGAATATATAATACTCTTCGTTTAAATAATCTTTTGATTTTTTAAGTATTTCTTCGTAAAAATATAAACCATTATTATCAGCATATAATGCGTTATTTGGTTCATTATTCTTAACTATATCCATTACTTCTTCATCGTAAGGTATATATGGTGGATTAGAAATAATACAATCATATTTTTTATTAGTACAAAGCATATCACCTTGATAGAAGTTAATATCTACATTATTTAATTTAGCATTCTCTTTAGCAAGTTCTAATGCATCACTACTTATATCTACTGCATCTATTTTAGAATTTGGTAATTTCTTTTTTAGTGTGATTGCAATACAACCTGAACCAGTCCCTAAATCAATAATACTATTACCATCTTTTAAATAAGATAAAGCAATTTCAACAAGACCTTCTGTTTCAAATCTAGGTATTAATACTCTTTTATCTACTTTAATAGTATTACCATAAAAGTCTACATCACCTACTATATATTGAACAGGTTCTCCCATTTCTAAACGTTTTAACGCATCCTCTATATTACCTTTATAATATTTTTTTAAATATTCTATATCGTTCATATTTCTCCTTTAAAGAAAAAGAAGATTACTCTCCTCTTAGTTTTCTAGCTTGATCTTCTGTGATAAGAGCTTCTATAATATCATCTATTTCTCCATCCATAACTCTTTCAAGTTGCATAGTTGAAAAACCTATTCTATGGTCTGTAACTCTATTTTGTGGATAGTTATAAGTACGTATTTTTTCAGATCTATCTCCTGTACCTATTTTATTTCTTCTTTCACTACCAAGTTCTGATTCTTGTTTTTCAAGTTCCATTTGATATAATCTAGATCTTAATACTTCCATAGCTTCAGCTTTGTTTTGAATTTGACTTCTTTGATTTTGACAAGTTACAACTGTATTAGTTGGAAGGTGTGTTATACGAACAGCAGAAGGTGTTGTATTAACTCCTTGACCACCATGTCCTGATGCACAAAATGTATCTATTCTAAGATCAGACTCTTTAATCTCTATATCTATATCATCTACTTCTGGCATAACAAGTACAGTTGCTGTTGAAGTTTGAATTCTACCTTGTGATTCTGTTTCAGGAACTCTTTGTACTCTGTGAGAACCACTTTCATATTTTAATTTAGAATAAACATTATCACCTTTTATTTTAAATTCAACTTGAGAATATCCTCCAGCAGTTCCTTCTTCAGCATTTAACTCTTCTACTTTCCAACCATTTTTTTCTG
>JAEEGL012274341.1_pt1 | contig 11098 bp, 8 predicted proteins | sample 9134231 | NCBI WGS metagenome assembly JAEEGL01 (sample SAMN16246548, study PRJNA631951) | gut metagenome | biome: gut microbiome; feature: rumen; material: fiber-attached | host: Bos | place: Iran: Karaj | collected 2018-10
GTCATCTTGTCTAAGTTCTCATTTTGACGTAGCTCGCTACGTCTGCAATGACCACTTAAACAATCTGCCTGACATAAATACTACTCTGACATAAATTCTAATGACCGTTTTGGGGTTAATGCATTCAAAAAACAAAAACACTCTACACTCTACACCAGCGTCTCCAATCTGTTGATATTCAGTTGAATATATGGGTGAAGAGTGGGAGTAGAGTGGGGAAGAGACTCTACACCTTGCAACTGACTGAAATACCGTATTTTGCGATGGCTGGTGTAGAGTGTAGAGTGTTTTTGATTTCAGGCGCGAGTTTTCTAAAGCCCCTAAAGACCTTAGGGACTCTAAGGACTTTAGGGACCTTAAGGTCTTCGGGCAAATAGGCGTGCCAACTTCTTGGATGCCCTAGCACCAAGGCGCACCCCTAAGGTGCGGAAGGGCAACTCAACGTGTTGAGTTGCCAAACGCACCGTGGTGTGTTGGTAATCGCAGCACGGTGCGTTTGAGGGTTTTGGGCATTAGATAACCTTAGTTGATAAGGAATACCTTTTCTTTCCCTTGATAGGTGGCGCGGACGGTTGCGCGGCCATCTGTTATGGGGCTGACCTGGAATTTCACTTCTGGGTTGCTCGAGATAGCCTTCACGACGGAATTGGCCTTGATGGGTGCATAGACTTGATAGTGGTTGCACTCGGTATAGCCGTTGGCATTGCTGCTGTAGATGGGTGTTACAGGAAGAGCGAGTGGCTGACCATCGACGGTGATGATAACCTCAGGGGATGAAGATTGACCATTGACCATTGACCATTCGACATTGACCATTGACCATTCTTGCTGAAGCCGATTCCGTGGAGGTCGAAGAGGCCTTGTGGACGCTGGGGCTGTTGGCGGCGACCAAACTGCCTGCCTTGCTGCTGAGGTTCCTCTACTTCAGGACCTTCCACAACAAGATAGATGGCGTGCTTGCCCGTGAGACCCTCTACTGCTGGCACAGAAGCCGTGAACTTCTGGGCTTCATGCTTGGCGTCGGCAGGAACAGGAATGACGGCAATCTCTTGTCCCTTCCAGGTCTCGTTGGCGTATGGGCCGTCGAGCATTACATGAATCTTGAAAGTCTTTCCATTAGGCGTGAGGTTAAGACAAAGTTGAGTGTTGTCGCCCTTTTGGGTACCTTCAAAAGCAGGCAGTCCCTTGTCCGATTGCGCCAGTCCTCCGAAGCCAAAGTACTTGAAACCAACGACTCCGCCGTTCTTGATGCCTGCCAAATCCATCGAGTTGTTCCAGACATCGTGGTTGTCCTGCATCCAATCGTTGCTGCCCGGCCCTGCCACATAGCAGGCAATACCCGCACTATAATATTGATAGGGGGGAAGTCCGAAGATTTGGAAGCCCTCGCTTGTCACCTCGGCTCCGGTGTATTCGTTGCCGTCGGATGCTTTGGCCGTCCATACATTATTTATATTATAGGGGTCATAGCCTGTGATACGCACCTGACCGCCTTTGGCAACAGGCTTCTTGTCCCACTCAATCTTCACAGGAGCCACCATTGCCTGACGAGCATTTCCGAAGCCACGAGGTGGGCGATGATAGAAGACGTACCACTGGCCGTTGATTTCCTGAAGGGAACCATGAGTGTTGTGGCCGAAGTTTGTAGTCGTCAGATGAGAGCCGTCCTCGTTGGGCACAACGCCTCGGCTATCGACCAGCACACCGCCGGAGCGCCAGGGTCCAAGAGGCGAGTCGCCGTATGCATAGCGCAAAGCACTATTGGTATTGCCAAGACCATATTCCTTGCCGCTATAGCCGGAGAAGACCATCACATACTTGTTGCCCACCTGACGGATGCTGCTTGCCTCGAAGAAGTTGAAGTCCAAGGGGTTCTGTCCCTGATAGAGAGCCTTGTATTCACTGCCTTCCTTGTCGAGGAGCCTGCCGTCGTGACTGCTGGCAGGGATGAAGGGGTCAATCAATTCCGTGCCCGGACGTTTGCTGAACATCGTGTTCTGGTCGAGTTCGCAAGCAGTTGAGTGCTGGAAGCCATAGAAGACGTATGCCCGGAAGCCCTTTTCGTAGTCCTTGTCCTTCTTGTCCGTGATGTTCTCGATGAAGACCGACGGGTCGAAATCAATCAGGGAACCTTCCACACAACGGCTGCCGTCGGAAGTGAGGTTCACAGGTGTGAAAGGGCCATCGGGACGGTCGCCCTTGCAAACCATAGCCACACGCCCCCAACCACGAGAGTGGGGATAGAGCCAATAGGTCTTCTTGCCTGTTGCCTTGTCCTTAACCTCCACGAGGTCAGGCGCATACATCGTGTCCCACTTCCCATTGACAAACCAAGAGAAGATGGAGCCTTCGTCGCGCCATTGGGTGAGGTCTTCAACTGGAGCCGACCACATACGGATATCGTTGCCGCAGTATTCGGAGTAGTGTGTGTCGTGTGAACCGATGATATAGGCCCGCAGCTTTCCGGGGTTATCAGGGTCTTCGAAGACTCGCGGCTCACCATCTGGGAGATGTTCCCACAAGGGGAGATAAGGGTTCTGGCATTGTCCTGCCACCGCTTTCAGCAGCAGGAAAGAAAGAAAGAGTAACTTTTTCATATCGATAAATTATTGATTTGTAGCTTTTCGCTTGCAAAGATACGACTTATAATTCTAAATTCAAAAAGAGTTTAATCAAAACAATCCTTTTCCCCAATCTTTCCATAGGCGAATCATCCGCAAGCCAGGGATTTGAAAGGCCTTAAGGTCTTCGGGCAAATACCTTAAGATGTTTGGGTAAATACCTTAAGGTATTTTGGAAACTATGCGTGCCTCGTTGGGCAACGACACGCGTTAAGTTGGGCAACGACACACGTTAAGTTTGCCAACGACACACGTCAAGTTTTGCGGAAAGGCACATAAAGAGAATAATTTTGAATTTACTTATTTTGAATTTTGAATTATAATGTGTATCTTTGCACGCGGAAAAACGACAAGAGAAAGTTTTGGAATGAAACTTATCCTACTCACCTGTCCTGAGTTCTTCGTTGAAGAAGACAAGATTCTGACCACCCTCTTCGAGGAAGGACTGGACATTCTTCACCTCCGCAAACCCAACTCGGAACCCATCTATTGCGAGCGTCTGCTGAGCCTCATGCCTGAGCAATACCGCAAGAGAATCGTGGTTCACGACCATTTCTATCTCCGCGACGAGTTCGGTTTGATGGGCATCCACCTGAACAAGAGAAACCCTCAAGCACCGGCTTCGTACAGAGGCCCGGTGACCCGCACTTGCTACGACCTGCCAAGCGTAGTGGAACAGAAGCCGCTCTGCGAATATGTCCTGCTGCGCAACATCTTCGACAGCATATCGGAGAGCGAGAACAAGGCCTCCTTCACCCCAGACGAACTGCTGAATGCGGCACGGCGGGGCATCATCGACAAGAGTGTGATTGCCGAGGGCGGCGTGTCGCTCGCTGGTATAGAGCAGGTTAGGGAATGGGGCTTCGGAGGCGTTGCCATCAGGGGCGACCTTTGGAACCGCTTCGACGTCCATTCCGGGCGCGACTACAAGGAACTCATCGCTCACTTCCGCAAGCTGAGGAAAGCGGTGGGATAAATGGTAACTGGCAATTAAAAGTTCATAGTTGAAAGTCAATCTAACATTATGAGTAACAGACCTTACAAGGTGTTCACAGGCACCAAGTCACGTTATCTGGCAGAGAAAATCTGCGAGCAGTTAGGTCAGGAGATGGGCAACCTCTCCATCACAAACTTTTCCGACGGAGAATTTGAAGTGTGCTTCGAGGAATCTATTCGCGGAGTAGATGTCTTTCTGGTGCAAAGCACATTCCCCAGTGCCGACAACCTGATGGAACTACTACTGATGATTGATGCGGCGAAACGTGCCTCTGCCCGCACCATCAATGCCGTTGTCCCCTATTTTGGATGGGCACGCCAGGACAGGAAAAGCAAGCCGCGCGTCAGCATCGCAGCAAAGCTCGTGGCAGATATGCTGAGTGTTGCAGGCATCACACGCCTTATCACGATGGACCTTCATGCCGACCAGGAACAGGGCTTCTTCAATGTGCCCGTTGACCACCTCTTCGCCTCAAGCGTCCTGCTGCCCCATATCCAAAGCCTCGAACTGGATAATCTGGTCATTGCCACCCCCGATGTGGGCGGCTCCAAGCGTGCCAGCACATACAGCAAATTCCTGAACTGCCCGATGGTGCTCTGCAACAAGACAAGGAAGAAGGCAAACGAAGTGGCAACAATGGAAATCATCGGTGACGTGTTCGACGCCAATGTCGTGCTCATCGACGATATTGTAGATACCGCAGGCACCATCACAAAGGCTGCTGACCTGATGAAGAAGAACGGTGCCCGCAGCGTCCGCGCCTTTGCCAGCCACGGCATCATGAGCGGCCCTGCCAACGAGCGCATCGAGGCCTCTGCCATAGAGGAAATGATATTTACCGACAGCATCCCCTATTCAGGCAAGTGCAGCAAAGTGAAGCAGCTCTCTATCGCCCCGCTCCTTGCTCAAACAATACAATGTGTGGAGAACAACGAAAGCATCTCCAAGCAGTACCTCTGCTAAAATTTGCGGCAAAAGGAAAAGGTAAATCCAAGCTTTTAGATACGAGAAAAAGAAGAATGCGGCTGCTCTGACGAGTGGCCGCATTCCTATGTAATGAGAGACTGGCAATCTCTTAGAAGCCGAGTTTCTGACGGATGTCGGCAGGAACAGCGTTCTTGTTGATGACGATATTCATGGTCTTGTAGGCAACATAAGCCTGGCTGACGTACCAGAAGCCCTTGAACGGGCCGCTCTCGCCCCAAGAGTTCTTCATCATAAAGTATTCCTTGCCGTACTGGTCCTTGGCGATACCATAGATTTGCATTCCATGGTCGTCGGTTGTTTCCCAGTTGTCGTAAGCCTCTTGGCGCATCTCTGGAGTGATAGTCTTCTCGGCATTGGCGCTAACAATCTCAACATTCTCAGAGACTTTCTCGCCTGTCCAACGGGCTTGGTCACTACCCACACCTGCCTTGAACTTGGTGTCGGGCACCATAGCCACGCTCTTGTTTGTACCGCTGCGACGGCTGAAACCATCCTCGCTCACGTCTGCACCCCAAGCAAAAGTCCAACCATTCTTCACAGCCTCGTACATTACACGCATAAAGTCGTCCAAAGGCAGGTTGTAGCTGCTTGCCCAGCGCCAGTTGTCCTCAATCTCAAGGATAAAGGTGCCCCAGTAAGGATGGTGTGTGTAGCTTGTGAGGCTAACATAATCATTGGGGTCGAGGGTAAGGTAATCCTTGACGAAGCTCTGCGGTGTATAGCGCTTGCCCTTGTACTCGAACTCGGTGGGGCACTTGCCAAAGTAGCCGTCGAGCATAGACTGCAAAGCCGACTTCCAAGCCTTCGGGTAAATCTTCTTGGCGTTGCTCTTGGAAATGCTCTGCAAGTAAGCGGTCATAGGCGGGAAGAGCTGGCCGAAGTTGAAGAGGGAGTCGCCGTACTCTGTGATGGGATAAGGCATAATGCCCTCAGGAATAAGTCCATAGTGCTCCATACAATAGAGTGCGTCCTCGAAGCTGCCGCCCTGAGCAAAGCTTGCGTCACCATGAGTGCGGACGTGCTTGTCGGCACGGTCAACGTATGTTTTGCTGATGAGGAAAGACTCGCAGAGGTCGAGGTCGTCCTTCATTTCAGGATGCTTCTTGATGGCCTCACTCTCCAAGAAAGCCAAAGAGGAATAAGCCCAGCAAGTACCGCTGCTGTTTTGGTTCTTGATGCTTGTTACAGGGTGTTCAATGACGGTTGTGAAGATAAGCGTGTCCTTCGGAGCTTCCTTCTTCTTGTCCTTGTCCTTAGCTACAGCAGGCAAACTTAAAGCAAAAGCTAAAATGAAAAATGAAAAATGAAAAATGAAAAATGATTTCTTCATAATGGTTATTTATTATTGTTTATTGGTTATTGGTCAGTATGGTATCCTCTCTTTGCCCAAATACCTGCACCCATCCTTTGTGATGAGGATGTCGTCCTCAATGCGAATGCCACCGAAGTCTTTGTAGGTTTCAAGGAGGTCGAAGTTGAGGAACTCGGCACAATGTCCTTTGCTGCGCCAATCGTCGATGAGTGCAGGAATGAAGTAAATGCCTGGCTCGTCAGTCATAACAAAGCCTTCCTGCAAACGGCGGCCACAGCGCAGACAATTCGTGCCGAACTGCTCAAGGTTGGGTCGAACCTCATCGTCGAAGCCGACGTATGTCTGTCCGAGACCTTCCATATCGTGAACGTCCATACCCATCATGTGCCCAAGTCCGTGAGGCATGAACATTGCATGAGCACCGGCACGGACGGCTTCGTCTGTGTCACCCTTCATCAAGCCAAGTTCTTTGAGGCGCTCCGTCATCAAACGACACACACCAAAGTGTACGTCCCACCACTTCACACCTGGTTTGGCAAGCGTCAGAGCGTAGTCGTGGCACTCAACCACAATGTCGTAAATCTCTTTTTGGCGCTGGGTAAAGGTGCCGCTGATGGGCATCGTCCTTGTATTGTCGCTGCAATAGTTCTCGTTTGTCTCTGCTCCTGCATCGCAAAGGAACAGCCGTCCTGCCTCAAGAGGCCGAGGGCTTGGATAACCATGCATGATTTCACCGTGCATCGTCACAATAGACGGGAAGCTCACCATACAGCCTTTGCTGCTGGCAATACCGCTAATCACACCAGCTATCTCCTGCTCCGTAACACCAGGGCGGCACATCTTCATGGCGGTGGTGTGCATCTCGTAACCGATAGCACAAGCCTTTTCAATCTCAGCTATCTCGCCAGCACTCTTCACCGCTCTTTGGTCAACAACGGCCTTGATGAGTTCCACGCTGGCTGCTTCCCTTTGCTGAGAGGGATGAATGCCCGTCATATCCATGAGCTGAATCATGGTGTCGTGGCGATAAGGGGGCAGGAAATGGATGCGCTGACCTGCGGCTTTGGCCTTTTTGATGAAGTCCACCAACGATTTCATCGGCAAAGTCTTTGCCACGCCCGTCTCAGCTGCCATATCTGCAACACTATCGACGCTGCCGAACCAAACGATGTCGTCGATGTCTATGTCGTCTCCAACGAGATATTCCTGATTGTTATCCACATCGATAATGCCCGCAAGTCCTTCGCGATGAAGTCCATAGAAATAGAGGAACGAACTGTCCTGACGGAAACGATAGACATTGCTCGGATAATTGGCGGGCGAGTCATTGTTGCCCATCAACAGGATGATGCCTGAGCCAATCCTTTCTTTGAGCAGTCTTCGCCGCTCAATGTATGTCTGTTTGTCGAATAACACCTTATTATAATTTACAATTTGACTATTTACAATTTAATTGGCTCACTGGAGTTTGCCTGCTGCTAACTTTATGACATTCAGGGTCATTGTATCGCAAGCGAAGACGGCATTGAGGCCTTGTTCCTCTTGTGACGGGTCGCCTACATAGTCGTCCCAACGCTGCCAACGCCTATGTTGAGGCTGGGCATAGCCGCCCCAAGCCCAGAAGCAACAGCCGGAAAGCTTGTCGCCTTTGTTGAGCAACGAAAAGACATGAGCATAGTAGCCATCGCGCCCCAAACAAGGCGAACCTGGCTCTATGAGATAGCCATCGCGAGGATAGCCAAACTCCTCCAAAACCAACGGCTTGCCCAAGTCCTTTACAGCTTCCCAGCAGTCATCAAGGTAGGCTGTGGTGTTTTGGCAGGCATTCACAAGATTGGTTATTGTTGACCGCTCGCCATTCTGTGCCAAACCGACCTCCAAAGGCCCGCTTGCAGGGCCGAGCCAATGCCAGTTGTAAGGCCAAATGTGAATGCAGACGTAGTCAATCTCAGGGAAAGCATGAATCTGACGGAACAGTTCGGGGTCTTCTTCGCAACCCACGATACCTTCGCTTCCTGTTGTGACGAGATGATTGCTGTCAAGGCTCTTGATGAGTTTTGCCTGCGACTCAATCCATTCAGCAAAGCAAGCCTTCGTCAAAGAATCGCGGGCAAATGCACGAGGCTCGTTGGCAAGTTCCCAAGCCATGATTGCCGGCGATTCGCTATAAGGTTTGCCGGTAATGGTATTGGTGCGCGAAACGATGAAGCGGACATGGTTCTCGGCCATCTCCTTTGCCTTGTCGTTCTTAACGAATTGGCAGTGATAGGCTTGAGCCACATTCCAATCCGACCAGTCGGGTACAGGGCCGCAACCTGCCCATTCGAGATAGGCACCATAACCTCCACTCCATTCCCAAGAATTGTTGAGGAAGAGGACTGCGGTCATTTCGCGTTTCTCGAGTTCAGCGAGAAGGTAATCCAAGCCCCGAAGAATGGTGTCGTTATAAACGCCTGGCTCTGGTTGCAGGACAGGGACAACGTGCGAAGCCACAGTATCCGTACCTTCGCCGCTGGCAAGGACACGCACATTTGTGATGCCAACTTCCTGCATCAAATCGAGTTCTTTCTGGAGCCGTTCACGATTGCCGCCTTGACCTTCACTCGCCAAGACAGCACCATACCAGAAGTTCGCGCCAATGAACTTATATTCCGACTCGCCCCGATAGAACTTGCCATCGTGGGTTGTTACGAAATTACTGCTGTGTTGTTTGTCATTTACACAGGCGCAAATTGTCAACAAAGCGAGTGTCGTCAGGAAATAAGCCAGGCGTTTCATCAGCTTTTTGAATTTTGAATTTATAAATTTTGAATTTAGATAATGATTTTGCTCTTATGGTAGTTGTCGCGGAAGGCTGTCGGCGAACAACCTTTCTTCTTCTTGAAGATGCGGTTGAAGTTGCTGATATTGTTGAAGCCGCAGCTGTAGCATACCTCAGCCACACTGGTATGTGTATCGACAAGCAGTCTGGCTGCATAACCCAAGCGGGTATCAATGATGTAGTCGCTGACGGTCTTTCCTGTTCGGGTACGGAAGAAGCGGCTAAAGGCAGCAGGGGTCATTCCGGCAATGTCGGAGAGTTTCTTCAGACGAATCTCGCCCTTGAAGTTCTGGTCGATGTACTCTTCCACAGCACGCACTCTGCGGCTCTCGGGTGTGTTCTTCACATTGGCAAACGACTTGCTTGCCAACAGATGGTAGTTGTCTTGCAGAGAGAGTTCATAAAGAATCTCGAGCAAAGCAATCATCCTGTAGAAACCGTTCTGGATAGAAGCCATGCCCGTTATCTTTCCATAGACTTCCATAATGGCAGGAAGCTCGAAGGCAATGCCTCGCTTAGCATTCTCGAAGAGTTTGCGAAGTGTGGAGAACTGGTTCTTCTGCATGAACTGTTCACCAAGCAGGTCGCGCGGGAACTGAATCGTTACCTCGTGAATGGAGTGGCTCTTGCAGTCGTGCTGGTCCCACATATGCTCCAAGCCGCTGCCCAAGAGCACGAGGTCGTACTTGCCAAGCACCTCGATACTGTCGCCCACAATACGACGAGCTCCGTCGCAATGTTCAACGAAATTCAACTCCATTTCCTCGTGCCTGTGCAGAGGATAGGAAAACGAATCTTTGTCTCTGTCCACCATCAGGAAACAGTCTCTTTCCCCTAATGATGAATTTTCTGAAATCACTTTGTCTGTCATGGTAATTGTAAGGTTTTTCTCTTTTCGCGGCACAAAAGTACAAAATTTTTTCTAAAAACACAAATCTTGTGAAAGAAAAGATTAGAAAAGCTTCATTACACCGCTTGCAGAACGGCCTGCGAGAAGTTCCTGCCGCATATAATCCATGTAAGGAGCGGCGTGCTGAAAGAAGATTTGATAGCCTGCACAAAGGTAATTGAGACCCGGTTCGCCGTCGGCTGTCTTGAGGAAGCGGAGGCGGGGACATTCGCCGTGACAGGCTTTGAGCCACAGGCATTCGCGGCATTGGCGGGGCAGGGCTTCCTTCTTCAGTCGGCTAAAGCGGTTCTGCTTCGTGCCATAGAGCATTTGCGGAAGTCCGTGCGTGCGTATGTTACCTAATTTATATTGGGGAAAGACGAAATGGTCGCAGGAATATACATCGCCATTATGCTCCATAACGGCTGCATGACCGCATTCCTCGGCATAGACGCAGACTCCTGGCTCAACGCCCATCCAGCCTGCAAGGGTGGCATCAAAGAGCTGTACAAAGACTTCGCCCACATCTTTCCGCACCCATTCGTCGAAGATGGCACACATGAAATGCCCCCATTCTTCGGGTCGGATGCTGAAGGGTGCAATCGGACAGTCCTCGTCGAAGAGCTGAGCCAAATGCCGTCCATCGCTGTGCTGCTTGATGCGCTCCACAACAGGACTTATCTGCAAGAACTTGCAATTCAGTTCATCGCGAAAGAAATGATAGAAGGCCAGCGGGTCTTGGGCATTATAATGATTGGCAGTAGCCATCGCATTCCATTCTACGCCGTATTCATTGAGGAGCTTGATGCCGTCCATCACTTTCTGCCAAGTGCCTTGTCCTTGAACATCAAGGCGATAGGCATCGTGCTGCTGCTGAGTGCCGTCGATACTGATGCCCACGAGCCAGCCTTCATCGTGCAAGAACTGGCACCATTCTGGGGTAAGCAGAGTGCCGTTGGTCTGAATGCTGTTGCTGATGCGCTTGCCCCGTCCATAGTATTGCTGAAGCCGGACAGCCTGTTTGTAGAAGCTCAAAGGCCTGAGCATCGGTTCGCCACCATGCCAAGTGAAAAGCACATCGGGCATCTGCTGAACCTGAATATAATCGCGAATGTATTGCTCAAGGAGCGAAGAGTTCATTCCCCACTCTTTTGAATTTTGAATTTTGAATTTTGAATTGTCATTAAGGTGCTGTTTCTCCAAATAATAGCAGTACTGGCAGCGCAGATTACAAAGCGGGCCTGCTGGCTTTGCCATTACATAAAGAGGACGGGCGAAAGGATAGACAGTTGACATAAGTTAAGAGTTATGAGTTAAGAGTTAAGGTATATTCTAATAATTATAAAATTCTGCTGAATTATCTTTGTCTGTGCTTGTCTCTTTTTGGCATCTTTGCCTCCAATGCCTTGAAACGTAGCTCGCTACGCTTCTTCGGCCTTGAAGCCAAATGTACTCAAAAATAGGCTAAGCA
>JAEEGL012918515.1_pt1 | contig 11098 bp, 13 predicted proteins | sample 9134231 | NCBI WGS metagenome assembly JAEEGL01 (sample SAMN16246548, study PRJNA631951) | gut metagenome | biome: gut microbiome; feature: rumen; material: fiber-attached | host: Bos | place: Iran: Karaj | collected 2018-10
AAGCGGGTATGTATTTCACATACCCGCTTTTTTCATATCAGATGCTCAAATTTTTCGAATGCGTAGCACAGCGTCTGTGTGCTGTGGGCGTCGCTGGAGAGCATGAACCTGCCCTCTCTTCCGCGGATATACTCTATCATCTCCATGGACGGGTAGGGTGTCGTCCGATATCCCCGGCTCATGGCCCCGGTGTTTATCTCGAATACCCCGCCGTGTTTGGCCAGGATATTTGCCGCCTCCCGCCATGCCTTCACGTACCGCGGATGGTGCTCGTCAAAGAGCTTTCCGTCCTCATTGAATTTGGATATGAGGTCGAAATGGCCTACTATCTCCGCGCTGCACCTGCCCAGAACGTCGCCAACGCATCGATAATATTCCTCGATAAAAGCGTAGATATCGCCGTCGTAAAGATCGTTCACGGCGTCGGTTATGATCTGCGGCGACTCGTCGACGGGAGTGTATATATCGCCGGTCTTGACATAGTGGACGGAGCCTATGACGAAATCGAAGCCCTCGGTGGATTCCTCGGACCAATAGTCCTGTTCTATGCCGCACAGTATGTTTATTTTTCCGCCGTACCTGCCCTTCAGCTCCGTTACGGTGTTCCAGTAATCCATGACGGCCGCCTGACCCATACAGTAGCTCTCGTCGAAAAAAGTGTATGAATGATCGGTGAAGCCGATAGCCTCCATCCCCTTTTCGATGGCCGCCAGGACCATCTCCTCCGGCGTATTTTTGCCGTCGCTGAAGGTGGTGTGGACGTGAAAATCACTGTAAGCCATCAGGTCATCTTCTCCTGCTTCACTTTTTTGTCGATAACGTGACGGGACGCAAGCTCTTTGTGGATATCCTCAAGGGAAATGCCGGCCTCGATCATCAGCACCATGACGTGATATACAAGATCGGATATCTCGTATATGGTGTCCTTCTTATCCTCAGCCTTTCCGGCGATGATGACCTCGGTGCACTCCTCTCCCACTTTTTTCAGGATCTTGTCAAGACCTTTCTCAAAAAGATAGGTTGTGTATGAGCCTTCCTTCGGTGAGGTCTTGCGGCCCGCGATGAGCTCCATAAGGCCCTCCAGTGAAAACTCGCTGAGCTCGTCGCTCTCCCACACGGGGTACTCAAAACAGGACTCTGTGCCCAGATGGCAGGCGGGGCCGTCCGGCTCCACCATGACTACGAGTGCGTCCTTGTCGCAGTCGGCGGTGATGGATACTATGTGCTGATAGTTGCCGCTGGTCTCGCCCTTGAGCCACAGCTCCTGACGGGAACGGCTCCAGAAGCAGGTCAGCTTTTTCTCCATGGATATCTTCAGGCTCTCCTCGTTCATATAGGCCAGTGTAAGCACCTTTTTCGTCACGGCGTTCACTACAATGGCGGGGATAAGGCCCTTTTCATCAAATTTCAGTTCGGAAACGTCTATCATAAGTATCTCCTTTCTATATCCTTGCCGGGATGCCGTTTTTCGCCATCTCGGCCTTCAGGTCCGGTATGGCCACCTCGCCGAAGTGGAATATCGAGGCCGCGAGACCCGCGTCGACTCTGGGAAGAGCCTTGAACAGTTCTATGAAATGCCGTATGTTTCCGGCGCCGCCGGAAGCTATGACCGGCACGGATACCGCCGCGCATACCGCCGAGAGCATCTCAATATCAAATCCGCCCTTCACACCGTCGGTGTCGATTGAATTGACCACAACCTCGCCGGCGCCTTCGCCGACGCAGCGGCGTATCCACTCGATGGCCTCCAGGCCGGTGTCCTCTCTGCCGCCCTTGGCGAATACCCGGAACTGTCCGTCCACGCGCTTTATATCCACCGAAAGCACCACGCACTGGTCGCCGTAAAGACGGGCGGCCTCCCCCACAAGGGAGGGATTGCGTATGGCGCCGGAATTGACGCTGACCTTATCCGCGCCGCACTTCAGCACCCGGTCGAAATCGTCCGTGGAGTTTATGCCGCCGCCCACCGTCAGCGGGATGAACACGTTGGACGCCGTCTCCCGCAGTATATCGGTAAAAATCTTTCTGCCGTCGGAGGAGGCGGTGATATCGTAGAATACCAGCTCGTCGGCGCCCGAGCGGCTGTAATAGGACGCCAGCTCCACGGGAGAGGCCACGTCGTTGAGCCCCTCGAAGTTTACTCCCTTGACGACTCTGCCGTTTTTCACGTCAAGGCAGGGTATGATTCTTTTAGTTATCATCCGGCCACCTCTATCGCTTTGCGCAGGTCTATGGCGCCCGTATAATACGCTTTTCCGATTATTGCGCCGTAGATCTCCATGGCCCGCAGGGCCGCCACGTCATCCAGCGAGGACACTCCGCCGGAAGCTGTGATATCCATGTCCAGGCTGTCGGAAAGTTCTCTGTAAAGGGCTCTGTTCGTCCCCTGCATGGCGCCGTCCTTCGATATATCTGTACATATCATGGTCCTCACGCCCGCAAGCTGCATCTTTTTCGCAAATTCAAGAGCGTCAAGGCCTGAATCCTCTGTCCAGCCCCTGATGGACACCCTGCCGTCCCGAATGTCAATACCGACGGCAATCTGCTCGCCGTACCGCTCCAGCGCGGTCCGGAGAAAGTCCGGATCGGTCACGGCGGCGGTGCCTATGATGACCCTGTCGATACCGGCGGACAGATAGCGCTCGACAGTCCCGATGGCGCGGATACCGCCTCCCACCTCGCATTTGAGGCCGGACTGGTCCTTTATGCGGCTGATAACGTCAAAATTCGGCGTAAGGCCGGATTTCGCGCCGTCCAGGTCCACGAGATGTACCCACGCGGCGCCCTGCTCCGCGAAATCCTTCGCAACTGCGACGGGGTCGTCGCTGTACGTGGTGCGCCGGTCGTATTCACCCTTGTAAAGGCGCACCGCCTGACCGTCCATCAGGTCGATGGCGGGGAATATTATCATAAGCTCTCCCCTTTCATCTCACAGAAAGCCCGGAGTATATTTAGGCCCACGTCGCCGCTCTTTTCCGGGTGGAACTGACAGCCCGTCACGTTTCCCTTAGCCGCGGCAGCCGTCAGCGGCGCCCCGTACTCGGCGACGGCTATCACGCTGTCGTCACATTTGTCGGCGTAAAACGAGTGAACGAAATAGACGTGATCGCCCTCTTTGATATATTTGAAAAGCGGATGCTTTTCTCCGACGAACTTCAGGGCGTTCCAGCCCATGTGTGGTATCTTCAGTTCAGCGGGGATGACCCCGGCCATGGGTACCACGTCGCCCTTCAGGAGGCCCAGCCCCCGGTGCTCACCGTATTCGAAGCTCCTGTCGAACAGCAGCTGCATGCCAAGGCATATGCCCAGCAGGGGTTTTCCCCGTCCCGCCTGGTCAAGAACGACCCGGTCGAGTCCGGAAGACCGGAGTTTTTCCGCAGCGTCCTCAAACGCTCCCACGCCGGGCAGTATTATTCTGTCGGCGGAAGATATGACCGACGCGTCGGAGGTCACCTCCGCCTTGGCTCCGATATAGCCGAAGGAGCATTTCAGCGAGAACAGATTGCCCACGCCGTAATCTACTATGGCTATCATCACAGCACCCCTTTTGTGGAGGGTATCTCGTCGGCAAAGGCCGGATCGATGGATACGGCGTCCCGCAGCGTCCTGGCGGCGGATTTGAATATCCCCTCGATTATGTGATGGGAGTTTTTACCCGCCAGCTGCCGGATGTGGAGAGAGCACTCCGCCCTTCTGACGAAGGCCATCCAGAACTCCTCGCACAGTTCCGTATCGAAATCGCCCACCTTCTGGGTGGGGATTTCGGTCATATAACCCAGCCACGCTCTGCCGGAAAAGTCCACGGCGGTGAGTATGAGCGCCTCGTCCATGGGCAGTATCTTATCGCCGTATCTCCGGATGCCCCGCTTGTCGCCCAGAGCCTTCGCGAAGGCGTCGCCCAGCGCGATGCCGATATCCTCCACCGTGTGGTGGTAATCCACGTTTACGTCGCCCACACACTTCACGTCAAGGTCAAACCTGCCGTGGGACGCAAAGAGCGTCAGCATATGATCGAGAAAACCGCAGCCGGAATCTATAACGCTCTTTCCCGTACCGTCGAGGTCCAGCGTAAGCGCAATATCCGTCTCGGCCGTTTTTCGTATTATCTCGGCAGTCCTCATTTTACGTCCTCCAGAATCTGCGCGGTCACGGAGATGAGAGTCTCCATCTCTTCACGGCTGCCCACGGTGATGCGGTTATAATCGGCTATCCTTTCCACGGTGAAATGGCGCACCAGTATTCCCCGTTCCCGCAGTCTGGCGTAGTAATCCCCGCCGGATATCCGCGGATGTCTGGCAAAAATGAAGTTGGTCTTTGAGTCGGTCATCTCGAAGCCCAGCCGCTTCAGCTCGCGCATGCTGTACGCGCGCACGTCGGCAATCTCCGCACGGCATTTGTCAAAGTACTCCGTGTCCAGCAGCGCGCCCACGCCCGCCGCCATGGTGACCCTGTTCACGTTATAGGGATTTATGGAGTATTTGATCGTGTTCAGGTCACGGATAAGCTCCTTTTTGCCTATTGCGAAGCCCAGGCGTGCGCCCGCAAGGCTGCGGGATTTGGAGAAGGTCTGTATCACGAGAAGGTTGTCGTACTTCCGGATGAGAGGTATCACCGTCTCCCCGCCGAAATCCACGTAAGCCTCGTCGATCACGACCACGCTGTCGGGATTTCCCGCCGCGATCTTCTCTATCTCGGCGGCGGACAGCGCGATGCCTGTGGGGGCGTTGGGGTTGGCGATGAACACCGTTCTGTTGACGCCGATATATTCCTCCACGTCGACGGTGAAGTCGTCCTTGAGCGGTTTCTCCTCATACGGTACGCCGCAAAGCTGCGCGAACACGGGATAAAATCCGTAGGTTATATCAGGGAACACGGCGGGATGGTCCTTGTCGCAGAAGGCAAGGAAGGCGAAATAGAGCGCCTCGTCGGAGCCGTTGGTAAACAGGACCTCGTCCTCGTTTATCCCATACACTTCGGTGATGGCCTTAACGAGTGACGTGCAGACGGGATCGGAGTACAGCTGCAGCGTACCCGCCTCCTCCCGGGCAAGGCGAAGGGCCAGAGGCGAGGGCGGGAAAGGAGACTCGTTGGTGTTGAGTTTTATGAACTTTCTCTCCCGGGGCTGCTCGCCCGGGGTATATGGCGTCAAAGCGCTGTATTTATCGCTGAAAAATCTGCTCATCTTTTTTCTCCCCTGATAAGAACGCTTCTGGCGTGACCGGTGAGACCCTCCTTGCGGGCAAACTCAGCGATCTTGTCCGCAACCTTTGCAAGGGCATCTCCGGTATAGTAGGTGTACTGTGTCTTCTTAACGAAATCGTCCACGGAAAGGGGGCTTGAGAACCGAGCCGTTCCGCTGGTGGGCAGCGTATGGTTGGGCCCGGCAAAATAGTCTCCCAGGGCCTCCGGGCAGTTCCTTCCAAGGAATATGGAACCGGCATGACGCACTCTGTCAAGATAGTCGAAGGGGTTGTCCACACAAAGCTCCAGATGCTCCGGGGCGATGGTGTTTGCAATGTCTATGGCCGTGATCAGATCATCGGAGACGATTATCTTGCCGTTGCTGTCGATGGATGCGCGCGCTATGTCCGCTCTTTCGAGAAGAGGTATCTGCACCTCAAGCTCCGCCTGAACGGCCCTGGCAAGATCCATGCTGTCGGTGACAAGTACGGCGCTGGCCATCCTGTCATGCTCCGCCTGGGACAGCAGATCCGCAGCGGCATGGCGGGGATCGGTCTTTCCGTCAGCCACGATAAGTATCTCGCTGGGTCCGGCTATCATCTCGATGGACACCTGACCGAAAACCTGATGCTTGGCCTCCGCCACGAAGGCGTTGCCGGGACCCACTATCTTGTCAACTCTTGGGATCGTCTCCGTGCCGTAGGCCAGCGCCGCCACGGCCTGAGCCCCGCCCACCTTGAATATCCTGTCGATGCCCGCAACGCCGGCCGCCGCAAGAATGACGGGATTTATCTTTCCGTCGGGGCCGGGAGGCGTCACCATAACGACCTCCCGCACGCCGGCTATCTTGGCCGGAATGGAGTCCATCAGCACCGTGGAGGGATATGCCGCCGTGCCGCCGGGAACGTACAGTCCCGCCCTGTCGATGGGGATGACCTTCTGTCCCACGATGACGCCGTCGGTATCGTTTATGATAAAGCTCTGCCGCTTCTGTGCCTGATGGAATTTTCGAATATTCTCCGCGGCCTCTTTCAATATATCTATAAACTCAGGCTCCACTGCGGCCACGGCCTCGTCTATCTCCTGTGCCGTGACCTGCAAGGACGCAAGTCTCGCCCTGTCGAACCGCTCGGTGTATTCGTACAGCGCGGCGTCGCCCCTGGCACGGACGTTCGCGATGATCTCCGCCACCGCGTCCGCCACGTCCGTCCCGGGCACGGCACGGGCAAATATCTCACTGTCCGGCAGCTGGCCGTAACGCATTATTTTAATCATTTCTTTTCCTCCGTCTGCTCCGCCAGAGATCTTACGATGGTCTCGATGTGCTCTCCCTTGAAGCGGAAGCTGGATTTGTTGGCTATGACTCTCGCGCTGATGGGTACCACCGTCTCAACGACTTCAAGATTATTCTCTCTCAGGGTGGTGCCGGTCTCGACGATATCCACTATCACGTCGGATAGGCCGATGATAGGCGCTATCTCGATGGAGCCGTTGAGCTGGATGATGTCGATATCGCGGCCGATGGAGCGGTAATAGGTCTGTGCGATATTCGGGTATTTCGTGGCCACCCTCAGCGTACGGGAGGCGTCGTCCTCATAACCCTTCGGGGCCGCCACCGCCATACGGCATCTGCCGATATGCAGGTCAAGCAGCTCATATATATCCGGCTGGTGCTCCAGAAGCGTGTCTTTGCCCTCTATCCCGATATCCGCCGCGCCCCTTTCGACGTAAATGCCCACGTCCGTGGGTTTTACCCAGAAATAACGCAGTTTTTTCTCCTCGTTCTCGAATATGAGCTTTCTTGTATTGTCCTTCATCCCCGGGCATTCGCACCCGGCCTTGACAAGCATATCGTAGACCTGTTCGCCCAGCCGTCCCTTCGGCAGGGCGATATTGATATAGCTGCCGTCGTCCTCCCCGTCGTTCCCGGTGCGCTCCAGCATATCGGTATAGACGGCGAAGCCCACGGCTCTGGACGTACGCTGCATCTTCGTCATCAGCTTGTCGTACTGACCGCCGGACAGAACGGCGGCGGAAATGCCGCTTATGAAGCCCTTGAAAACGATGCCGTTATAGTAGTTCGTATCGTCCGTAACGGAGAAATCCACGGCGACGGAGCCGCCGATATCGGTCATCGCAAGTTTTTCCAGAATGACACAGAAGCGCTCTGCCTCATCGTCGCCGGAGCACAGCTGTCTTATCCTTGGCAAAACCTCTTCCGCGCCGCCGCGGACGGACAAAAGAGCCTTCAAAGCCGCGGTGCTGTCTGCCGCCGCGCCGCTTCCGGCACAGATATCGTCTATCTCGTGGAGGTTCTTCTCCCCGATAGCCTTGTATATCCGCGCCGTATCCTCCGCCGACAGTCGCAGCGCCTGCACTGCCCTCTCTATAAGCGTAAGGTCGGACAGCGCCAGCACCCAATGGGACGTGAACAGTTTCAGGCTTCTGCCTGCCAGCTCCAGCACCTGCAGCAGGTCGCTCTCATCGACCGCGCCGAAGCACTCAAGGCCCGTCTGCATTATCTCGGTAAAGCTGTTGCTGCCCCGGGATACCCGGTACACGTTCTCGCTGTAATAAAGACGCTGCACCTGCCCGGGAACGTCACGGCTGTTCTTTATGATGGACAGCGTCACATCCGGCTTGAGAGCCATGAGGCGTCCGTTAGTGTCCGTGAAGGTAATAACGTGGTCTGAAACGAGGAAATCCTTGTTTCTCGCGTAAAAATCGTACTCCTCGAACTTGCTCATGCGGTAGGGCGCGTAGCCCGCGTTCTGATATAGCTCCCGCAGTGCGAAAATAGTCCTCTCGCTGCCGCGAAGTACGCTGTCGGATATTATCATTCCTTCTCCTCCTGAGAATTCAGGCGTTCTATCGCCGTTCTGTAGCCGCCGCTGCCGTAGCTGAGGCATCTGTTCACCCTGCTGATGGTGGCGGTGCTCATGCCAACCTGGTCGGCGATCTTCTGATAACTTATGTTTTTGCTCAAAAGGACGGCGGCCTCAAATCTCTGGGCCATGTCCTGCAGTTCCTTTATGGTGCACAGATCGTCAAAAAAAGCGTAGCACTCCTCTATGTCATGCAGGCCTATGATCGTCTGCATCAATCTGTCCATGGACTGACTGCGATAATCGAACATAATGCGCCTCCTTTGTATCATCGTGATACTATGGTAGCATAGTAAAGCGGTAAAGTCAATATATATATCGCAAGATTAATTTTTCAAAGTGAGCGGCAAAAAGTCTGCCAAAATTAAGTAAAAATGCCATTTTTGCATATATCCTTGAATTATAGCAAATCTCATGATATAATTTGAAAAATTGTTTTTATCTTATCTATGGAGGTGATTATATGGTCAATACAGTACTTCGCGATTATCTCGGTATGGCAAGAGATATGGAAATGAACCTTTATACTGAACAACAGACAATCAACAATCTCATCTCCCAGACAAAATCCCTTGCTATACCAAGTAAACCAAATTTTAATAAACCGGTTCTGACAACATACGAAGCTCCGAATAAGCCTCTCGTTATAGAAGAAACAAGTCCTGCTACCGTAAAAACACGCGCGGTATTATTTGCTGTCATATCCATTGTTATTACAATCATCCTCTTCAAAACAGGCCATTGGGGCTGGGGCATACTTGGCGGCATAGTTTCTATCGGCGCTCTTGCAAATCTGTTTCCGGCTTTTGATGAGGTTTCAAATACGAGCATAGATTATGATAATACACAAGCATATAAGCGACGGCTTTCTGCTTATCAAGCAGATACGGCTGCAGCTCAGCGAAAATACGAATCGGAAATGAAAGAATTGGAAAGGAATACTGCCCGTTTCCTGGAAGAGGATAAGCTGAGAGTAGAAAAAGAAAGAGTCCAGAAGGAGGTCTATGAGACCGAAATTGCCTCGCTTACCTCGGCTATGAATGAGAGCCGAAAGCGTCTTGATCAGTTCTATTCGCTGAATATTGTTCATCCAAAGTATCGCAATCTTCCGATGATCTGCACCCTGTACGAGTACATAGAGGTCGGCAGATATTACGAACTGGAAGGTACCGACGGCGCATATAACGCACTGGAACTCGAATTACGGCTTGGAAGGATTATTTCTACACTAGGTGAAATCAGCACAAAACTTGACCGAATTCAACAGAATCAGTATAGTTTATATACAGCCGTCTCAGACTGCTCAGTCTCTATAAACAACCTTGTGTTTGAAACTCAGCAAAGCTCTATACGGATTTCCAACGCTGTCACGCAGGCATCAGGCAATCTCTCATCACAGTTAAATCAGTTACAGCAGACCTCTGCGATTACTGCATATCAGACAACGCGCACACAGCAGGAGCTTGCATATCTCAGCAAAATGCTTTTCTTCTCCGGAGAATTCGAAAAAGCTGGTATAATGAGGAAACTTCCTCCATCTTTGTACAAATGAACAGCAAGCACCTCTGTCATTATTGGCTGAGGTGCTTTTTCTCTAACCAAGCACTAGATTTTTGTCTAACAACACATCACATAGATTAACGCTCGCGGCAAATCTTTTTTACACCTGCCTGCAAATATACTACACCACCGAAAATCGAAAAAAGCATACCGACGGCAAATTTCACATATTCTCCCGAGTTCGTCAAAAAATGTTGGCAAAAGGCGGTTTTATATATTATAATTCTGTCATGCCCCGGCGCGCAACAATAAACGGAGGTGCGCATTATGCTTTTCAGAAAAGATATCGAACCCTGCTGTGCCTACTGTATCCACGGCACCGCCATGTCCGATAGTGAGATCGCGTGCATCAAAAAGGGTGTCGTCTCCTCCGGCGGATACTGCAAAAAGTTTTCCTACGACCCTCTCAAGCGCACCCCGGCATCTTACGCTCTTCCCGACAGCGGCAAATTTTCCGACAGTGATTTTGAACTTTGATATTATTCTATTGAAATCCGCTTGATCCTGTATTATAATTATTGCATCAACAGCTGACACAAGTCAGTTTTCGGGCCCAAGGCCCTTTCCCTGCGCCACATTTCGGAATTATGGGTATCACGAAGGTATCAGTATCTCCATGAGATATTGATACTTTTTTTCTGATTTAGGCGCAAATAAATATTTACAGAGAGGTTCATTATGTCAAAAAACATTAAAAAGCTGACCTATTCAGCACTGTTCCTTGCCCTTTGCATGGTCCTTCCCCTCATCACCGGCAATATTCCCCAGATCGGGCAGGCACTTTCCCCCATGCACATTCCCGTGCTGCTCTGCGGCTTTGTGTGCGGCTGGCCCTGGGGTCTTGCGGTAGGCTTTATAGCTCCCCTGCTGCGGGGTCTTCTTTTCGGTATGCCCACCATATATCCCACCGGCATCGCAATGGCCTTTGAGCTTGCGACCTACGGTACTCTGGCAGGAATACTCTACATGGCGCTGCCCAAGAAAATACCCTACATATACGTCACTCTCATCTGCGCTATGATCGGCGGACGCGTTGTATGGGGCATTGCCCGGTTCATTATGGCAGGGCTTTCCGGCTCCTCCTTCCCCATGAGCGCCTTTGTCGCCGGCGCCGTCACCAACGCAATACCAGGCATAATCCTGCACATAGTTCTTATCCCCCTCATCGTTATCGCGCTGAAGCGAGCAAAGCTTTTGCTCAATGGCTGAATTCTATACAAAAAAGCTCTGCAGATATTCTGCAGAGCTTTTTCTTTTCAGCATCGGCGCTTCTCGGATATTTTTGTTTACAATTGAGGATAGATCTCCTCAAAGATGGCGTCCATAATGAGCCAGCCCTCCCGGCACTCGGCAATGACCGTCACCACGGCGTTCTTGTCACGCATGATGATCGACACCTGGAAATACTTGCCGTCAGCCCTGAAGCTGCCCATTTTACCGCCCCAGAAGAGGTAACCATAGCCGTACTCGTC
>JAEEGL013233663.1_pt1 | contig 11098 bp, 5 predicted proteins | sample 9134231 | NCBI WGS metagenome assembly JAEEGL01 (sample SAMN16246548, study PRJNA631951) | gut metagenome | biome: gut microbiome; feature: rumen; material: fiber-attached | host: Bos | place: Iran: Karaj | collected 2018-10
CTTCAACTATTATACAATCAAGAACAAAACCCAGCAGTAAGAAAACTAATTGCTGAGGACATAAACAAAGGTCATAGCTTTATGAATAATAATGTAGTTGATACAGAATACTTCATCTTATTCAAAGAAAGAGACCTAGATAAGATTCAAAAGAGAATAAGAAATCTAATAAATGGTTTATCTGCAGCAGGACTTACTGCTAGACAAACTTCAAATGAAGATTTAAGAGTTATTCTTGATAACTTCCTAAATGGTGGAAGAACAACAGAATTTGGAACGGTGGTGACTACACAATGAGTACTTCAATGAATTTAAGAAGCCAATTAGCTCCAAAAGGATTACAGTTCTATCCAAGTGATTTCTTCATTAGTGATAAATATGCAACTATCCTAACAATCGTTGCATTCCCTAAGTTTATATCACCTGGATTCTTATCAAATTTAACTAGTATGTCTGGTATAAAAATTGTTATTAAACATGTACCAATGCCATTTACAGTGGTATCTAAGATGTTAAATAAACAAATAGCAGATTTAAAAGTTAAGTATCAAGAAGAAAAAGATAGAACTAGACAAGAGTCTATAAGATTAGACTATGAATCATTAGAGTCATTCGTTACAATGTTAGCATCTTCACAAGCTAAAATATTTGACTTCCAGATGCATATTATGATAACTGCTGATTCTAAAGAAGAACTAGAACTTAAAAAAACAAATATTAAGAGTTATTTAGATGCTATGGAATTAAGAGGAGTAGCACTTCGTTTTGAACAAGATAAGGCACTAATGAGTATTGTACCTATCTATCCAAAACAAGATATTGAAGATAGAATTGGAACACCAATACCTTCAGTTACAATAGCTGCTATGTATCCATTCATATTCGATAGTGTTAAGGATCCTGGATATTCTGCATTATTAGGTGTAGACTTCTCAGGAGGAGTAATTCTATTTAACCAATTCTTATATAAGATTAAGAAAGAGAGCAACAGAAATAATGCTAACTTAATCTTATTAGGAACATCTGGTAGTGGTAAATCTACTGCTGCTAAACTTTTACTTAGAAACCATATTAGAAATGGTTGTCAGATCGTAGCAATCGACCCAGAAAATGAGTTAGAGGAAATGACTAAAGCATTTGGTGGAGATACTATCGACCTTGGTAAAGGTGGAGCTTATGGTATGATTAACCCTCTACAAATTGTTGTAGATGCAGATGAAGAAGAATTAAGCGAAGGATTAGGATACACAGTACTAACTGGTACTCTACAATTCTTAAAAGCCTTTATGAAGTATTATGATCCATCTATTGAAGAAGATGTATTAACACTATTCAGTGAGGTAGTTCAAGATACATATAAACGTTTCGGTATAGATTTTGATTCAGATTTCTATAACTTTACTGCTGAAGAATATCCAACATTCAGCGATGTATATGAAACTATTAAAGCAATACTATTATCAATGACTGATCATACTCATGAAAGAGATATAATGGAAAGACTTGAGTTAAAGATTAGACCACTTACTAAAGATTTAAAATATTTCTTCGATGGTCATACAACTATAACTCATAACAGTGACTTCATTACATTCAATATTAAGGAATTAATGAATGCTGAACAAAACATTAAAAATGCACTATTCTTCAACATACTTAAGTATGCATGGGGATTATGTCTAGATAAAAATGTAGATACAGTATTAATGGTTGATGAGGCACACGTATTATTAGGCGATGATAATACATTAGGTGCTGATTTCTTAGCACAAGTACAAAGACGTGCAAGAAAATACAATACTGGTACAATTATAATTACTCAACAACCTAGTGACTTTGCTTCACCAGGAGTTATTACTCAAGGTAAAGCAATATTCGACAATGCTTCTTACTATCTAGTAATGGGATTAAAGAAACAAGCAGTTGAAGATTTAGGACTATTAATAGACTTGAATGATAACGAAAAAGAAAGCATTAAAGGATATTCACAAGGAGAAGCATTATTCGTTTGTGGTAATAGACGAATGCAGATTAATGTAATAGTAACACCAGACGAGTTATCTTCGTTTGGAAGTGGAGGAGGACTATAAAAGTCCTTCTTTTTTTATTGATATTATTGTGATAAAATTATAGTAGCGGAGGTGAGAATATGGCTGATGTTTATAAGAGTTCAAAAAGTATAAATGTTCCTAAAGGCTCAAGTCAAAAAAATACTTATAGCGCTAATAAAGCTGGGGGTAGTAAAAATGCCAACATCTCACAAAATAATAAAAAAATGAATGATGCTGCTAATCAGCAAAAGAAAATGCAACAACAGAATAATGCTAGAAATCAGAACCAAGGAAATGGTGAAGATTTAAACATGCAACAAAAGATAAAAAAGAAAGCAGCTAAAGAGACTTTAACAACTGCTGCTAAAGCATACAATCCTGCACTTGGAGTAGCTGTAGAAAAGGTATTAGATACTAAAAAAGGTGACGAATATCTTAATGAGTTTGCTAAAGCAGATTCTACTACAGAAGGTATTAAAAAAGTAGCAAAGAAGTTTAAAGACGAAGAAAGAAGAAAAAGAATGATGCTAACTATTTTAAGTATAGCGGGACCATTCTTTATATTCTTATTCTTGTTCCTATTATTGTTTGCAAAGAATGCTGATTCACAAACATATAGTAATGTTAATGATGGACAAGTAATAATTGGTGAATACGACGATTTTGAAAATAATATTTTCTTAAAATATCCTGGTCTATATGAAAAAGTTGAAAAGGAATATAAGAAAGTAGCAGACAAATACTATGTAGATATAGATAGATTTTTACTTATATCAGCACTTGTTGCGCCATTAGAAAATGATTATATATCTCCGGTGGAAGGTAACTGTGGATCGGAAACAAATGAATGTTACTGGTTCAAAGGAAAACTGTATAACTGGGAAGATTTCTTATCACTATGGGCTGAGCAGACAGAACTACTTGCTAAGATGCAAATGTTATCTTATATCGACACTGCTAGTTCGAGTATAAAGGTTACTTGTGGATCAGATGATACTATGGAACAGTATGCTAAGAACGATTTGAGTCAGGGCGCTACATCGTTCTGGAGTTTCTTAGATATCTTTAATTTATTTGGAAGTTATAGAAATGAAAAAGATGCAGAATTAAATGCTAAATGTATAGATGCAAGGCCAGGAACTAGTAGAGTACCTGATGTATTTGTAGTATCTAAAGAACAAGGTATTTATTACAATTCAGTAGATAAAGATGGTAAACATACTTATGTAAAAGAACCTGATACAGGAGGAGTATTCTTCTGGAACTTAGTTAATCAAGGTGGATTTATAGATATTTATTTCAAAGATTATCTAACTAATATAGAAGGTAAGAGCGAAGATGAATTATATGAGATTAACTTACCTAGAATACTTGATATAGCTAACTATATTTATTCTTATTATGAATCTATTAAGAGAGACTGTAATGGATTCCCAGTAATGAAAGGTGAACTTGAAAAGATTAAATTTAGAGAAGATGGAAGTTCTCCAATATATACACTTGATTTTGAAGATGTGTTCGTAGGTGGATCAGTTCTAGCTACTTATGGTGGTGCAAGAGGAGAAGTTGCTGTTGCACAAGCTGTAATTACTAGAAGTGAAGCTTACTATAATATAGTGGAAGCAGGATCAGATCATATTACAGGTAGTGCAATAATGGGATGTTGGTGGTGGAAGTATAATCCAACATATAATCCTGATTACGAAAATCAAGAAGATAATCCTAATTATGATCCAGATTATCCTAAGGTACATTTCCCTGAAATATATGAGGCAGTTACTAAGACTAGGGGAATAGTAGTTACTCAGTATGGTGGATATCACGTTTTAGATACTGAGTACGATGCTTTCTGTCCTGTTACTAGAGATCCAGTAGGTGATTTCTATTACTTGCCAGATGGTCAGAGAAACTTGCCGATAGATATAACAAGATTCAGTGTTCCAAAATCGAGAACAGAGTGTCCATGTTTCCAAAATAACTCTAGCCAACCTGGAACTCAGTTTGCTGAGCAAATGTCTGACTTATTTTCACAATATCTTGGAAATCCACCGCAGACGACTACTGAAAAATGTTGGACTCCAACTGGTGAATCAAAAACTGATAAAGATACAGGTAAGATACTTCATGGATTTGAATATGGAGCTACTGGAGGACATGGTAGAGGAGTTAGCCAACATGGTATGGCATATTTCTCACAATTCGGTTATAACTGGCAAGGATTATTAAAATTATTCCTTGAAAGAGATAACTTTGGAATAAGCTTCAAGAGATACGAAGGAAGTATCGAAGAAGATGAATGTGTAAACTATTTAGTTGAAAATCGATAATTAATAAAAATGGAGGTGAATAAAATGGCAGAAGTTTATAAGAGTTCTAAGAGTATTAATACACCTAAAGGTGGAGCACAAAAGAATACTTATAGTGCTAATAAAAATAGCGGAAATAGTGCCAATAAAAACGCCTCTTTTTTTAATAAAAAGAATAATAATCAAAAAAATAATATGCAGCAACAAAACAATTTAAAGAATCAGAACCAAGGAAATGGTGAAGATTTAAATATGCAGCAAAAAATAAAAAAGAAAGCAGCTAAAGAGACTTTAACAACTGCTGCTAAAGCATACAATCCTGCGCTTGGTGCAGCTGTAGAAAAGGTACTAGAAACAAGAAAAGGTAATGAATATCTAGATGAATTTGCTAAAGCAGATTCCACTAACGAAGGAATTAAAAAAGTAGCAAAGAAGTTTAAAGATGAAGAAAGAAAAAAGAGAATGAGATTAACTATTTTAAGTATAGCAGGACCATTCTTTATATTCTTATTCTTGTTCCTATTATTGTTTGCAAAGAATGCAGATTCTCAGACATATAGTAATGTTAACGATGGAGAAGTAATCATAGGAGAAGATGATACTTTTGAAACAAATATATTCTTAAAGTATCCCGGACTATATGAAAAGATAACTAAAGAGACACAAAAGGTTGCTGATAAGTACAAAGTAACTTTAGATAGGCATTTAGTTGTTGCTACTTTAGTAGCACCTCTTACTAATGACTATATAACTCCAGTAGAAGGAGATTGTGGTTCGGAGACGAATGAGTGTTACTGGTTTAAAGGAAAACTATATAACTGGGAAGACTTTTTAGCACTATGGGCAGAGCAATCTGAACTGCTTGCTAAGATGCAGATAATGACTTATGTAGATACATTAAGTTCAAGTATAAAAGTAGATTGTGGAGAAGAAGAAACTATGGAACAATTTGCTAAGAATGACTTAAAGCAAGGTGCTACATCATTTTGGAGTTTCTTAGATATCTTTAATCTATTTGGAAGCTATAGAGATGAAAAAGATGCTGAATTAAATGCAAGATGTACTGATGCTCCACCAGGTAAGAGCAGAGTACCAGACGTATATGTCTTATCTAAAGATCAAGGTCACTATTACAACTCTGTAGATGCAGATGGTAATCATACTTATGTAAAGGAACCAGATTCTGGAGGAGTATACTTCTGGAACTTAGTTAATAAAGGTGGATTCGTAGATACATATTTTAAAGATTATTTAACTAATATAGAAGGTAAGAGTGAAGATGAATTATATGAGATTAACTTACCTAGAATACTTGATATAGCCAATTATATTTATTCTTATTATGAGGGTATTAGAAAAGATTGTAATGGTTACGAAGTTATAGAGAGTACTATAGAAAAAATAAAAGTTAAACATAAAAATGATGATGGTTACGATTTAATAGATTTTGAAGAACAATACGTAGGTGGAGTTATAATGGCTGAGTTTGCTAGTGGTGGACTTGAAGCAGAGAAAGCAATGGCAATTCTAGCTAGAACAGAAGCTGTAGCAGTAGTAGGTGTAGATGGAGAAGGAATTATTGAAAACAGTTCTAATAATCAAAACTACAATGGTGCTGCATATAATCCTACTTATGATCCTAAATATGAGAATCAAGAAGATAATCCTAATTACGACCCTGATTGGCCAAAGAAAAACTTACCATTAATATGGCAAGCTGTTCAAGAAACTAAGGGAGTTGTAATAACAGATTATGGAAAGATAAAAGTTAAACATACTGAGTACGATGCTTTTTGTCCACAGGATGTAAGATTATCTAGTGATGGATTCTATTATTTAGACCAAGCACAAAGAGAACTTCCTATATCACCAGGAGCATGGCAGCAAAAGACTGGAAGACCATTTACAATCAGTGATAGATGGCTTGAATGTGCATGTTTCTACAATCCTGATTCTAGACCTAATAAAGATACTATGTCAGGAGTAAAACAAAAAGTTAAATTCAATGATTCTCCAACTAATCCACCAACTGAGTCAGATGGCTATCCAAAACAGCCAACTAATGCTTCATGTTGGACTTATAGAGGACAACAAGATGGAAAATTCGGTTGGTCATACAAACCTAGTGGAGGACATGGTAGAGGAGTAAGCCAATACGGATTAAAATACTTCGAAGCCTTTGGATATAAATGGGATGGGTTAATTGGATTATCATATCCAGCTATAAGTTATAGAAAACTATCTTCTTCAATAGAACCAGGTGAATGCGAAAATGCGTCTCGTGCTAAAGAAGGTAAAGGTGGATCTAATGTAGATTCCTGTGGTGTAACATTTGAAATATCAGATTCTAACTACAACACAGTAGAAGGTGGTAACCCACTTAATGAGCCACTTACTGAGGCACTTGAGAAAAATGGTTACGACATAGATTGCTTAAATGGTTGTATAGAACAGAGAGTGCAAGCAGTAGGAGATGGTACTAGAGAAGCTGCAGTAGAAGCTGCTGTAGGACTGATCGAATGTACTATGAAAATGACTGGTGGATTTACTTATCCATACGACCATAGAGGAGGATATCCTCCATACAATGAAGATATAAATGGTAAGAAAGGTGTTAACTCTAAGTGGGGAGAATATGCAAGTTTTGCTACTGGATGCCAAGGTACTAAATGTCGTTTAGGACTTAACTGTGCAAACTTTGTAAGATGGAGTATGTGTAATGGTGGACAAATGCCATTATGTTCTAAAGGTTCTACATTTGCAACAGGTATGGCAGGAGTATTAAATCGAGCAAATGAAGATTATTTCCCAGGAGCAGTAAGAGTAAGGCTTACACCATCATTTAGTGTTATAAAAGGATCATTTAGCGGAAGTAAAGAAGATGCAATTAACAAGATTCAACCAGGAGATGTTCTATACTCAGACCACAGTGGAAGTGGTAACCACGTAATGATGATAGTAGGTGTAACATCAGATTCAATTACTATTGCAGAAAATGGAAGAAAGACAAGAAGAATTTCCAAGAGTGAACTTAGATCTAGCAGTATGACTTACATCGTATTACTTCTAGATGGGTTCTATGGAAGTTCAGGAGAGTAGGAGGAATATATGAAAAAGAAATTATTATTATGTATGCTTCTACTACTAGTAATGACTGGATGTACAGCTAATTATGAAATAGAAATAAAAGATAATTCTATAAAAGAAGAATTATATGTAAGCGAAACAAATAAAAGCTTATTCAATATAAAAGATGATCTAGATATGTCTTTTGATGACTATGCTAGACAGTATGGTGAAGATAAGAGAGTTCACTATTACATAAATACTCACAATATGTATTTAGATGATGGTGAAGTATGTACAGTAGATGAACAAAACGATTGTGCTGAATATAAAAGAGAGTACATATCTACTGATAAAGAAAAAGGATTTTCATTATCTACAATATTCTCATTTGCTGAATATAGAAATTCAGGTATAGCTAATGAAGTGTTCCCTAATTTTGAATCTACTTTTGATGGAAGATATCTAACTATTACTGGTGGTGATAACTATGGTTTTATAAAAGGTTATAAAAACTTAAATGAAGTAGTTATTACTATAAAGAGTAGTTACAAAGTAGTAGATACTAATCTAAATAGTACAGATTCAGGTATATATAAATTTGTATTAAATAATAAAAACTTTAGTACTATGAAAGATAAATTATATATCAAATTTGATACTAAAGATGAATCTGTGGATATTGCTAATAATACTACAAAGAATATAATATTATATATATTTATTGGAATTGGTATAATATTAGCGATACTGTTAATAAGGTTTTTAATAAAAATAAAACAAAACAATGAATAAATAACTTGAAGGTGATTAATTATGAAAGAAGCGATAAAAAAATACTCAACTGAATTATTATTAGCATTTGGATTCAGTTTTATGATGTATTTCTATGAACCGCTTCTTTTATATTACAGTAATATTTATGATTTCTGGTTTGATATATATCTATACTTTAAATATGTAGTATTACTATTTGTAGTGATGTTTATTATTACATTTATATTATTAATGATTTTTAGACTACTCTTTAAAGAAAAAGTATCCAAAGAAATATCATTTTCTGTATTTATGTTTTCTTATATTCAAGGAAATGTTTTAATTAGTGGTTTAGCACCTATAGATGGTTTTAATTTGATACCAGATAAGACTGAATTTTATCTTGGTAGTATAGCATCTCTTCTTTTATTTACATCAGTATTTTTAATAGTAAATTATATATTTAAGAAAAGAAAAATTAAAGCTATTAATAAGATTATTAAATATTCAGTAATAGTAATAGCTATTATGCTTACTACTGCAATACTTTCTTTTGCCTTTAAGAAAGATATGTTTGTTAGAAAAGAAAATGTATATGCTACATCTAGAAATTTAAATACTTATTCTAATCAAAAGAACTTTATAGTACTAGTTGTAGATTCTGTAGACTCTAAGCGTTTTGATAGTTTACTAAAAAATAAGTCAATACTTAATGATTTTACTTATTATCCAGATACTTTGAGTGCATACCCATATACTAGGTATTCGATACCTCTAATACTTACTGGTAAAAGTTATAAAAATGAAGAACCATTTGTAGACTTCTATACTAAATCTATAAATGAATCAGCATTAGTAAATAAATTAAAAAATGACAAATATTTGATAAATGTATATACTCCAGAAGTTTTATATAACGATAAAGACTACAGTGTAATCGATAATTTAAATAAAGCTAATTCGCTTAATTTTATAAACTTAATAATTGTACAAACTAAGTATTCATATTATAAATATGCACCTTATAGTTTGAAGATTCTTAATAATATTACTAGACTTAACTATAACGATTTGAAACCTAATGATAACTATGTTACTAATAATAAAGTATTTTATGATGGAATGGATGATGTTAAGAAAATAGATGATAACGTATATAAGCTTATTCATATAGATGGAGCTCACTGGCCATATAGCTATGGAGATGGTATGAAACCTGGAAATGGTACTTATGACGACGCTATAAAAGCAAGTGCTACTATTATTGAAAAATACTTGAAAACACTTAAAGAAAACAATCTTTACGATAATAGTGTAATAGTAATATTAGCAGATCATGGAAGGCTTACCGATGGTGATTTAAAGATGCGTACTAATCCAATTTTATATATAAAAGGATTAGATGAAATACATGAATATAACGTATCACAAGATAAAGTATCTTATATTAATTTAGATAGTGCTTTTATAGAATTACTTTCAGGTAGTGATGGTAAGAATTTATTTAATAAAAACGATAATATTGAAAGAGAAGTTTACTTATATGAGTTCAATAATGACAAGGAATTATTTGAATGGAAACAACCTAGTAATGCATGGGATTTTGAGTCATTATATCAGAGTGGTAAAACCTTTAGAAAAAAATAGATATTTAGCCTATAAATAATGTCTATTTTTTTATTTTATGTTATACTATAAATTAGATAAATATGTATAAAAGAGGTTGAAATTATGAAATTTAAACTTACTGCAGATAAAAATGATGTAAAGATATTCGCTATATTTGCTATAGTGCTACTTTATTTAGTTGCATTATTAGTACATAATCTACCTAGTGTATTATCAGATGGACTAGATGGATTTTCATTAATACCAGTATCTGCATTTACTGATAAGATTGGATATACTTTAACTATATTTTTAGCTTTCTTAATTGGATCATTAATGTCAGTTAAGTCACATTTCTTTGAATTTGAAAAAGGATTTGGAGTTAAAGTTTCTTCTGGAGCTACTGGAGGATACAGTGATTGGGCTAGAGAAAAAGATATTAAGACAGATAATAATGTCGTTAGAGTAGAGGCTAATCAAAAGACTAGTGAAGCTGCCGGAGTACCATTAATTTGTAATGGTAAAGAATTATGGGTAGATAATGGTGAATACCATACACTCGTAATAGGAGCTACTGGTTCAGGTAAAACTCAAGATACTATCCTGCCAACAATGAAAGTACTTGCTAAAAAGGGTGAGTCAATTATATGTACAGACCCTAAAGGTGAGTTATATGAAAAGACAGCTGGATTATTAAAAGCTAAGGGATACGATATATTACTTCTTAACTTCCGTAGTCCACAAAATGGTGCTGCTTGGAACCCACTATCTATGCCATATAGATTATATAAGAGTGGAAACCAAGATAAAGCAATCGAGCTTCTAGATGACCTTGCTGCAAATATCTTATACGAAGAAAATAGTGCTAACCAAGACCCATTCTGGGAGAAGACAGCAGCAGACTATTTTGCAGGTATTGCACTAGCAATGTTCGAAGATACTACTGAAGATAAAATTAATATCAACAGTATCAATATGACTGCTACAGTAGGTGAAGATAAATTCGGAACATCTACTTATATCAAAGAATATTTCAACCTTAAGGATCCAGCAAGCCCAGCATATGTTAATGCAAGTGGTACTGTTATGGCTCCTAGTGATACTAAAGGAAGTATCATTTCAGTATTTAAACAAAAAGTTAAATTATTTGCATCTCGTGAAAATTTATCAGAGATGTTAAGTCACAGTGATATCGAACTAGAATCAATTGGACAAAAGAAAACAGCAGTTTTCATAATAATCCAAGATGAAAAGAAGACATACCACTCACTTGCTACAATCTTCATTAAACAAGTATATGAAACACTAATC
>JAEEGL014408916.1_pt1 | contig 11098 bp, 8 predicted proteins | sample 9134231 | NCBI WGS metagenome assembly JAEEGL01 (sample SAMN16246548, study PRJNA631951) | gut metagenome | biome: gut microbiome; feature: rumen; material: fiber-attached | host: Bos | place: Iran: Karaj | collected 2018-10
ATCAACCTCGGAGAGGTTGCATATATATAGAAAAATGTATGTGTTTTGAAGCGTTGGCGCATATTTTTGCTGCGGAATGAGATGGAGCAACGCAAAAATTGTGACAACGCATAATTTAGCGGAAAAACAATGGAAAATATTACAAGACCGTATTATTCCGTTCCGAAAATATAACGGCGGAAGAGCGTCTTTGCCGCTTCAACGCCAAGCATCTTACTGATGGTGTCGAAGGCTGGTCCGCATACTGCTCTACACCAAAGACTATCAGCAGGACGGAGAAACCACCTGTATGCCAGTGTATTTTACGCAATTCTTGTAAATCGGGTTAACCTCTGCGACAAGTCACATTTCAACGACTTGCATCCGCTTAAATTCCTCACAGAAAGCACACAATGGGATACCTGTCTATTTATCAGCATTTTAGTACGAATGATTAACATTTTTCTGCACGACTTTTTGCTGAATGTTGACACTTTTCTGCACGAGTTTTTACCACACCGCCACCTTTTCTGATATTCTCTCATCTACTCGCACGATGTAAATGCCTGTAGTTATTACAATGCTGAATTTACTGCACTTATTGCAAATCTCAAGTTAGATGAATTTGTGCAGTCGCGAACTGCACAAATGGACACAATGTAATTCCTAATGCCTAGTTTATTTTTCGGCTTTCATCGTTCCTGAACTTATGCATTCCTGTTTCGTATGAAATACGTCCCAAAACAATCCATTTGTTCAAATGATTATCGCTTGCCCATTGACTGTATTTTGCTTGTATAATCCAAGGTTTGTTGAGTGTAACCTGCGGCAAAAGACTGGTCTTCCATAAATGGTTTGGAATTAACTGCTGAGATGCGTAATTGTTTGCTTCCTGTTCTTCTTTTGCCTCTTCCAATAGGTTGATGAATTTTTTGTCGGTTGGTGATGCGTGAAGTTTCAAATGTCCGATTTCGTGCATAATTGCAAAAGCAAAATTATCAATTCTATCGAATCGTTTTGTTACAATTATAGACGGCGTGCCATCAGCATCAATAAAAGAATATCCGTCAATACTAGCCTTGTCAAGTTTCTCGACTATGCAAAAACGTATTCCATTGTCGGACAATATCTGTTTTGTCCGCTCAACCACATTGCGATTTTCGTGAAAGACATTTGCGAGTTGCATAACATACTCATTATCATCGGCATTATACTGTTTTGTAACGGACTGCTGTCTCGCATAATATTCTGCAAGAATAGTCCAAGTTAAAATTGCACGTCTGTCGGTACCAACGCGATTAGACTTATGAAACTTCCCATAAGCGAATTTTAATTCTGCTGGTTTAGGCAATTGCAATTCAGAAGTCAAGACATTTACTTTTTCCTCGTATGAAGAAGCAAATATCCCGATTCTTTTGAACACATACTCCACATCGAAAATTTCGTTGTACTCATTAATGAACATACGAGCCTTTTCTTCCTCAATGCCGCGTTTCCTTATTGCCTCACAGTCATAATCATATTCTGCCTGCAGTCTAAGCCAAAATTTAGCACTAATGCCAAGTTCACGCTCCAAAGCATCCGCAACATTTGTAGATATTGGACGCTTGCCCTTAAGCAGTTCACTTAAATGCGTAGCCTGCATACCTATTCTTTTTGCGAAATCCTTTTGTTTTATGTTGCGAGCCTCAAGTTCCTCCTTAATAGTAAAGCCTGGTGCTACCGCCATAAAAGGTACTATCTTATTTCTTGTTTCCATAGTGCATTTCGTTTAATTCCAACAATACTATTTTAATTCCGCCATCAAATTCCTTAAAAATAAGCCGTTCTACTCTGCCATTTTTAATCCTTACCGAACTTTGTCCAGAACGGTTTGCCGTTAATTTTTCGTAATGTAAATAACTAAAATCCTTTAATTCATCTGTTTTTTCGACTGATAAAAGCACTTTGTAAACTGATACTAAGGCTGACATAAAGTTTTTATCTTTCGATAGTTTCTTATACTTGCTGTTGCCACCAGTTTTATCAGTTCTTCAAGATTTTCATCATCGAAATCTACAATCATAAAATTATTTTTTTGATTCGGCAAAGGTAAGAAAAAGTTACCTATTATTGGTAATTTTTTTTGATGATTTTTACATAATTTTTAATTGCTTTGAAAGACAATACAATAACATTCTTATAACTTAGCCCGCAAATATTTAGCATAATTTATTGATTATAAACTCATAATTCTTGTTAAAATATTCGTTAATTATTTTCTTTGGTAAAATTATGCATTAACGAAAAATAGTAAGACCTTTGTTTCATAAAATTATATAGTTATGAAAGACATAATTTTCGATTCTATTCGACACGAAGCAAAGGAAGCGACAAAGAACACTCCTGATATGATGTTTGGAGTTGATATGTCATCATATTGGCATAATCGTGCGGAATATTTTGAATGCTTGCAGAAAATAATAGAAGAAAACAGACATATTGGCAACATTAATATGCAAGCAAAGTTGAGAGGATATTATACAGACTTTGAACGAAATGAACTAGATATGCATACAATCCAGAGAAACGAGCATATAGCAAAAGCTCTAAAGCATTTTTATTCGGCAGGGGAAGATGCGTATGAAATGTGCAAATTTATGAATGATATGTATTGGCAAATGCAATATCAGTATGCTTATTGGATGCAATGGAGATGGGGAATAAGATATTAGAGGGATGCGGGTGTTTGTGTATGAAAAAATAATTAATAAGATTTAAATTATCGGCATATTCCCGTACAACACAACTAATTAATATCGCATTTGTTATTATGATTATTAGCCAAATGTCTAATAAACTATTGTCTCACAATTGCAAAAAAGCATATGGAAAATCATGATGATTATGATAGCATATTTAATATTCCTCGTATTTCTTTTAAATTTTCATGGATTAATTCATCACTTATACCTCTACGGTCTTCTTGTATCAACCATTCATTGGCCTGTTTTAAATATTGTACTGCTGGACCATCTTGATATTTATTATAATATTGAATAGCCTGTTGACTATATGTTATGGCATGAAATCTTTTTCTTTCATCTGCCTTCATACATTTTTCTAATATTTTCATGCTTTTATCTAATTCCATTCTTGAATGGTTATTTGTATTTCCAATATTTGCACTAAATAGGATAATTGCATGAGAGTTTCTAATAGAGAAATATTTATTATCTGTCATTGTTATAGCACGGTCTATCCATTCAAAAGCTGTATTATACTCTTTTTTTTGCGCCAAATATAACGCTCCTTGCTGAAGGACATAAGGATTTTCATTATCATATATAAAAGCTTGCTCATAAAATGATTTACCTTCGTTTACGTTTTCAAATGCCTTTAATGTTATATTTTTGTCAAATGCATATTTTCTAAAAATGTTATAATCAACTATCCTTATTGAAGGAATATTGTTTATTACTTTTGACATAACTTTTCTCAATAATTTAGAGGACACTGCATCTATTATTGTTTCTGCCACATATAACGATCGAGGATAATAATAGTTCATGTCATTTTTTTTCCGATTGTCAATAGGTATATAATCTTTAATGATATCTATCGCATCATCTTTCAAATAAAAAATATCGTTATAATCAACATAATCATCAAAATAATCATATGCCATTTCAAAGGACAATGGAATGTGACAATTATGAGCATATGCACATAAGGTAATAAATTCTGCCAAATCAGGATCGTCTTCCTCTAGTTGATGTAAATCAAATTTATATCTGTCTTTAATATTCTGGAAAGTAACATTTCTAATTACAAATTCAAAAATAGAATCTCTATCATAGGTGATATTATCTTCCTTTTTTAAATAATTTTTTCGAATACTTTGAGGTAAAGTATTATAGATGCCTTGTAAATCGTTATCATTTAAAGAAGTGACATTTATTATATTATATCGATTAGAATCAATGTGATTGGAAATTATCCCAAAATAATGACTTCTTTCTGAAGCAACAATCTTTATGTTTGCTTTTTCTAATATTGGAATAGCCTCAATACTGTCGTATAAGTTATCAATAAAAATTATTGCTCTATCTTTATTGATTAGTTTTACAATGAATTTGGCACGATCAACAGAAATTGTATCGAAATACAATTTAATTCCTATGTCTTTCGCTTCATAAGCGGCTTGTTTTAGCAAGGTCGTTTTCCCTGTTACTGGACCACCAATAATAATTGTATTTTTATTTGAATATATACTATTACGCACATCTTTACAATGATGAATTTTATAAACTAAATTCCCGAGTATATCACACCATTCTGGAGACGCTCCACTATAAAATTCTTTAATGGGCCTTTGTAATTTTAAATCGCTAACACCATTAGGTACAGTATATGGACGTAACAAATCTTTACGCTCTCTTTCTATTTCATCTAAAACAGAAATAGATTTTTTGAAACTACCTAAGTATTCAAGAAACTGTCTTGTGTCTGCATATATTACACTAAACCCCAACGCTTCATAATATTTTTGATATTTTTTTTCATCATTTAGTAATACAACCCAAACCTCTTTGCGAGCATTAGAAAATGTTTGCTGAGATGTAATTGTCTGAATGACTGAATTGTCATTAAAACTATAACCTATAAATATAGTTGGTCTTGTTTCCAATTCTCGTGACAAGCATTGCCATATTCTAGGCACATTTGTATGAATGTTAGCCAGTGAAGCCACATCAAATACATATTTGTCTTGATTTTCAGCGACATTCCCATGTAAAGCGAGATAATTTATTCCATTTGTATCTGTAGTAGGTCCATTAACAGACTGATTGTTAAGAAACAAAAATTTTTTATTGGATTCGTAAATTTTAGGAATTAAATTATCAATATTAGTAGTGTATATGCTTTTAATATTGACATTAAGTATATTATAATATAATGTATCAAAAGAACTTACGGTAAAACGGTTGGTTAAATATTCATAAAATTCTCTTTTCCTTGTTGCTTCTAATATTGTTGAAATTTGAGGCAAAGGGTATTCTTCTAAATTAAATTTCTCAGCTAATTCTTTCGAAAGTTGGGTGCCTGTAGGCATAAATGTATTATTTACGTCTTTTGCTAGCAAAGAGAACCCTGCACCTACAAATAGATTTATGCCATTTTTTAGTGCATGTTCAAAGCTGTGTTGTTCTTGTATTTCCATATTATATTCTTTCTTTAATCTACCTATTCTTTTGAATATTTTTGTTAATCTTTTTATGAAAAAGATTTAAGTTTCAAATTTAATATTTTATTTATACATTACTTAACAAAGGTGCAAAAAGATATTAACACCATAGCAATCCGTTGTTTATGGATGATTTTTATGATATACTCCAACAAAATGAAATCCTTATAGGACAACTTTTAATTACACACTGCGCGAACTGTTAACCCACATCTGCGGGAGTCGAGGTACATGCCGCAATTGCCCGAACTGAAACCGTGATTCCATGCGTAGCTCGGGCTGGCCGTGAAGAGTGAACTCGACCAGTAGTAGCCGGATGAACCGGCATAGTTGAGGAAACTGTCGGCGTTGAAGCCAGCAGCGGGCAGGAAGATGGAGTTGCCGTTAGGTCCAGTGAACAAGCGTCCGTTTACGCTGCTCTGGGAAGTCCAAATTCCAGAGCAATTATTCAACAATTCTTCCATTTCTTCCTTTGTCGGCAGTCTCCAGCCAGAACCCCAGTTGGCGGTGGCTGCATCGGCACTTGACGGAAGGATGGTAGGGTTCAAAGAATATGTATAATTATCTGCGGTATATGAACCCTTAGTAGAGGTTTCTCCCCATGCATAATAGTTTCCATATTCTTGTGGAGAAGTTGCTCCTATGTTGCAAGTAGCCCAAAGAGTACCACTTGGCAAACCAAGGTCGACCCACTCATGACCGTTCAATGTACCTGTTGTGCCCAATGTTGTAAACTGCAATTCTTGCCCGTATGCAGTGCCCATACTGTTTGTTGCGTATGCTCGCACATAATATGTTGTTTCATTTGTCAAATCTGTAATATTGCTTGTGAAACTTCCAATACCAGTCCCATCTATTGTTCTGTTATTGTATATTGTTGGATTGTGGGAAGTACTCCAGCATACGCCACGCTCAGTTACCTGCAAACCACCATCCGATGTTATATTTCCCCCGCATACTGCTGTTGTTGGCGTTATATCAAATACATTGTTAGTTGATATTTCTGCCACAGATAGCGATGTTTTACATATTTTTTCAAAATCGCTATACCCGACACCCACAGCATTACGAGCGTATGATTTTATACTGTAATCTGTCCCTGGTTTCAGACTGTCAATTTTTACTGAAAACATTCCATTCGACAAAACCGCTTTTACATATCTAACATCTGTTTTATCATCGTTTGGATATACACAAAAACCACATTCGTCAACATCAATATTTTTAGAATCCTCAATATATGATTCGGCATATACAGTTTTTGCAGTTACCCCATACAATGTGACATCGCCGACTTCTGGCGGAAAGAACATTTCATTCTGCTTCTCGCACGAAGAGAATATTATAATAGAAATTATTATTCCTAACAATTTGCGCATAACTTATTGTCTTTTAATTTCTTATCTGCTAAAATTCAACTAAAAAAGATTCTTATTTGTTACTATCCTTCCATTGTGAATGCATCAGTTCCATGACCATACGTTTTTGTTACCATCATTTAATCGTATGCCTAATCCCAAAGATATTGTACCATTGTTTCTACTCCATTTTATCTCTGTAGTGCTTTGTGCTGATTCATTACATAAATAGTCAACTCCGTTTATTCTTCCTGCTCCGCCTTCTACAAACAGATACATCTTTTTCCCCAATTTTACTCCAAGTCTAAGAATTCCATCACAACCCATATTCAAGCGACGGCTTTGAACACTAGCAGGCAACCCAGATTTAATATTTCTGCCTACATTAAGATTTACACCTGCACCCAAAATAAAGTTGCCAAATACAAACAAAGGTCCAACCGATATGTTGTCCATAGTCCTGTATGATAGAAATAATCCGTATGCGTTATTTCTTCCCCACGCCATATCGAGGCCGACGGAACCAGTAAGGCTTTTGAATGCATTGTTGCTCTGGTAGCCTATTCCAAAATTTAAACCTACTGTAACAGATGGTTTTCCACCTTGAAACATATTTATATAAGATTTTGCTCCATCATTAGTTACAAGTTCAATTGCTCCGACTCTATTTTTGTGAGACTTGTTTTTCTTTGCTTTTATTACTATTGATGATGAAAACCTGTCAGATATTGTACACCAGTTAGGTGTTGATGAAACATTCCATGATTCAGAATTTGTTTTAACTGAAATTGTTTTCTGCCCTTCGTGTTCGTCAAAACTTATGCTTTTAGGATTCGCTGTTATATATGGTCGTTCTTTGCCGGATTGCGAAACAGACAAAGAAACAGATGCACCATCGTTAGTTTCCAGTACAATAGTTCCGTTGCGAATATCGTATGAGTTATTTTTAATTGCTTCTATTGTTAAAGTCTCGTAATCGGAACTAATACGCACATTACACCAATCTGGTTTTGACGATACTTTCCAAGAATCTGAATTTGTTGATATTGAAATTTTCCGTTCCTCGCGTGTGTCGCTAAAACTTATTCTTGTAGGACTTATTGTTATATATGGTCTTTCCTTTCCAGACTGCGATACATATATGGAAACGGACTCGCCGTCATTTGTTTCCAATTTCACTGTTCCATTGCGGGTTTCGTATGATTCATTCTTAGTGACATTTATTGTTACAGATGTTGTAGTCTTGTCGGTTGTACACCAGTTAGGCTTTGATGCAATTACCCAAGATTCGGAATTTGTTGAAACTGAAATACTTTTCCGTCCACTATTATAGTCAAAATCTATGCTTTTAGGATTTGCAGTTATATATGGGCGTTCCTTTCCCGCCTGCGAAATATAAACAGAAACAGACTTTCCGTCATTTGTTTCCAATTCAATATTTCCATTGCGTGATTCGTACGATTCATTTTTTGTAACATTTATTGTTACGGATGTTGCAGTTTTTCCAGTCGCTGTACACCAATTTGGTTTCGATTTGATTTTCCATGATGGTGCATTAGTTGAAATAACCAATGTTTTACTTTCTTTCATTTCTGAAAAGTACAGACTTGTTGGCGATACATCTATGTATGAAGGACGATTGGCAACACCATCCAAAGACAATTCCTTATCGCAACATTCAATGTAAAACACAAAGTTTCTGACTGCTTTTACCTTGTCCTGCCTTCGTGGATAGTTTGCCATTTGAGAAGCGGTTGGCAATACATTGGTAAATTGCATCGCATCAACCAAATTTTTCAGATAAGATGACTTTACTGCATAATTTGCATTTTGGGCAAGTCTGTTGTCAATTCCTGCGCAGGCTATTCCTATTACATTTCCGCTATCGTCAAATACCGGACCACCGCTATTCCCATTCTGTATAGGAGCAGAAATCTGATACAATGAAACATCACCGTCAATTCCGCTTAATGCGCTTATTCTACCATCGGTATATTTAATTTCATCACCCATTATCATGGTCAATGGAAATCCTAAAACCCATACATCTTCGGCAACTTCAGCAGTACTTGTTTTTACTATGTATGGGACTGTTCCAAATCCAGGAAAACCATTGCCAGAAATCTTCAATATGGCAAGGTCGTTTATTTTGTCTCTGGCAACTACCTCTGCGATATATTTCTTTTTGAAATCACCACGGACTCCATATACATGAATGGTTTGTGCTTCATCTGCTACATGCCAGTTGGTTACAAGATAGCCATTATTTAAAGCGAATCCGGTTCCTGACCATACTTTAGGCTGTGATTCTGCAATTATGCGTTGCCGTTCTTGTTCTTCTGCTATTCTTTTTTGTTCTTCGGCAATCCTTCTTTGTTCGCGTTCATATTCTCGTTTTCTTTGTTCAACCCTGTTGTTGTAACTGACAATATGACTGTTAATATCATTATATATGCTATTAAATTCATGAATGATGCTTTGAGAGACTCCATTTCTATTTAAATTTTCAGACAAACGCCTTAACCTCGCATATTCATTATTTAATTCATTCTTTAGTTTATCATCAATATCTTTTGAAAGAGCGTCAATTATATATAACTTTAAGTTATTGATTCGATTCTCAACCTCTCTATGTACTTCTGTTGCAATTATGAGGGGTGTAGCAATATCGCTGAATGAAAATGGACTATATGTTGGGGTAACTACTATACTTTGCCCAATCAAACTAATTGAGAAAAATTTTAACGCAAAGATAAAAAGGAGAAGTTTTTTCATTTTTATAATTCAGTATCAATCAGCGAAAAAATAAAGTTTTATCCAATTATCAAAGTAAATCTTGTCTTCAATTCTTCTACATCATCAATTACACATGAAAGTTCTCCATTCTCATATTTTTCAACTATACTTTTTATTACTTTTTCAATTGCATTGCATAATGGAAAAACATTGACAATAGTCTGTGTTTCTTTTGATTTGTCAGACCAAATTCCGTCCCATTCTTTGTGAGGCAATGTAACAATAGCATTCTCGTTATTATAACTTAAAGTAAACTTATTGTATGGGGATCGATTGTTTGCTAGTCCAAAATTATGGCATAAAGAATTCCTTAAATTTTCAATAGCAGTTTGAACTTTATCATCTCTAAATTCTTCAACACCAGACTTTTTTAATATTTCACCAACCTTTACACTTTTTTGTCTAGGCGCAAAAATATGTCCTAACTGATCTAAAGCAATGAGATATAAAGTTAGCGCATTAAAACAATCACACTCATCAGCATTTTTGCGATTATCATCGATACAGTTAACTGTTAATTGACCATCTTCATTATCTATTTGGGTATTGCGGAATGTAAAATTTACCATATTGCATTCTTTTTTTGAATCATACCCGATACAACGCCTTGCTTGTGATAATGCCAGTTGCAAAGTACTAATACGGTCATCGTGATTTGACAATCCCAATATAAGTCTAATTATGTCGTCCTTTTCGTTTTCCATTAGCATTTTTACTTTATACCAGCAAATTCCCCATACTGGCAATTTAATTAAACATAAAAAACGTGGGAATCTGAGCTATCGCTCATCCCGCTACTCAGGCTCTGGTATTGCCATCAACCGAGGATAAGCAATGCCGAAGCCCACGTCGTGTATTCATTATCCATATCATACACTCATGGACATTGACCATTGCCTTACCACGCGGTCTTTTTTTTGAATTTACCAGATTCGAGTAGCCGCAGATAAAACGTTAGCACAACGTCTTTCTATATGTCGTCCCCGCCCTCCCGTCGCAAGCGACATACCGGCGAGAGACAAGACAAAAGTACAAAAAATATGTATTGATGAAATAAATATTGGGATTTTTTTGAAAAGCGAATTGGAAATTTCTATTTCATAGAATCCAGTTTCCGCTCGGCAAAATGTTCGCGGGCAATAGCTATGGCTCGCTGCAGTTTTTCTGCAAGCAGTTTCTTGTCGGGCAGTTGCGTATAGTACTGGGCAACTTTTATCGGGCTGTTGTCATCAAGCATAAGGTATTCGATATGCTCGGTGTTCCCTTCGCTGCAAAGAATCAAGCCTATTGGAGATTCCTCGCCTTCACGGCGTTCGTTTTGGTTCAAATAGCGCAGATACAACAGCATCTGTCCCTCGTATTCGGGCTTAAACTTGCCAAGTTTCAAATCAATTGCCACCAAACGCCTCAATGAACGATGGTAGAACAGCAAATCGATGTAGTAGTCAACGGCATCAACCGTAATGCGCTTCTGCCGTCCAAGAAAAGCAAAGTCGGTCCCCATTTCACAAATGAAATTCTGCAACTGCGACACAATAGCCGTTTCCAAATCCTTCTCCGAAAACACATCGGACAACCCAAGCATATCAAGGAAATAACTGCTTCGGAAAACAAGGTCTGGATTTAGCGTATTATCATTTTTCAACTGGTCAAGTTCCTGCTTTATAACCTCTTCGGGCTTGCGACTGATAGCTGTACGCTCATATAACTGCGCATCAATCTTTGCGTCAAGAGTGCG
>JAEEGL014493230.1_pt1 | contig 11098 bp, 7 predicted proteins | sample 9134231 | NCBI WGS metagenome assembly JAEEGL01 (sample SAMN16246548, study PRJNA631951) | gut metagenome | biome: gut microbiome; feature: rumen; material: fiber-attached | host: Bos | place: Iran: Karaj | collected 2018-10
CACTGTCTCTTTCCTTGCGTTTCTTTCTTCCTGTGTCGTTTTCAAGGTCCATGCCGGTCCGCTCTCGCGGTCAGCTTGCGTATAATACAACTTTCCGCACCCCTTGTCAAGCACTTTTTTCATGGGATTTTTCACTTTTTTGCCGTCTTTTCCGTGACATTTTCATGACATGGATTCAAGCAGCCTCATCAAGGCGAACATTCGGGTATTTGATCATGTTTTCATTCATATTCTGCCTTATCCGCCGGTTATACACAGACACATGTACCCTGTCATCCTCCTGAAAAACGAACATTAGCTTTTTTTCACAAATCACGTGACTTGAGCCGTGTTTTCATGATGTCAAGCGAGAAAACTTCAGGAAGGCGCGCATTGCGAATGAACTCCGTATCGTGTACAATGACGGTTGAAAAGTCTAACTGCGCTGATGGAGGTATGAATGAGGCTCATCACAATCGGGGAAGAACATTTTGAACAGCTGAAACCGCTTCACGCTGCTTACAAGGCCGAGATCGGCGAAGAAGCGCCTTCCAAAGACGATATGGAGAGCCTTCTGTCCGCCATCCGCCGCGGGGATATCCTTTTCTTCGGGGCCCTGGATGACCGGGGCAGCCTCATCGGATGCTGCTCCGTTTCCTGCACCTACTCGACGTTCAACTACCAGAGATCCGGCGTGTTTGAGGACTTCTACATTCTTCCCGCATACCGCCACCGGGGGCTGGCCCGGGAGCTGGTTTCCTTCGCGGTTGTCTCCAGCGGCGTAAAGTCTCTCACCGTCGGCTGTGCGGACTGTGACGCGGCCATGTACGGGGCACTGGGCTTCCGCATCCCTCTCGGAAATCTGCTGGCGCTGGATATCTGATCTGCAGAACAGTAAAACCCGATGAACTCTCCCGTTTGAGAGCTTCACCGGGTTTTCTGATCCTTCCATCATCTTTTTACGGGCCGGAGCCTTTGTTCCGCTTTCCGGGGACCAGGGCGATCAGTCCCAGCACCACCGTAAGAATCAGGCACAGCAGCTGGGTGGAAGACCACTCCCCCAGTACAGGCGTTCCCCCGGACAGTGCGAATCCGATGGCCATCGCCGCGCTGATCAGTCCCGCGCACAGGCGGGTGATGCCGCTTTTCCAGAGCTCCTCCATGCGTCTGTCCGGGTGGTGTTCCACATTCAGGGTGGAATCGCCCTTGATGCCGCTGCGGAGGAGATCCGCCAGCAGGGCCGGGATGTCCAGGGATTTCCTGGCACTCTCATAGACGGCGCGGGAGCCTCTGTTCAGTTCCTCCTTCACATCCAGGCTCTGAAAGAAATTCTGTCCCACCCGGGCAGAGGCGATCTGCATCACATTCGTCTCCGGAGCAAGGCCCATGACCACCCCCTCCAGGGTGCCCACGCCCCGGGCCAGGATAGACAGATCGCTGGGCATGGTGATCTGGTTGGCCTTCATGATTTCCATCACGTCCGCCAGCGCCTGGGAGAGGTTGATCTCCGCCAGATCCGTGGTGCCATAGCGGGTCAGCATGCTCTCACAGTCCCGGTAAAGACGCCTGCGGTCGACTTCTCCGCGGAATTCTCCCAAGGCCAGCACAGCCTCCGTACAGCCTTCCGCGTCCCCCCGGGCGATACTCCCCACCGCTTTGAGCAGGGTTTTCCGTATCCCCTCGTTCAGCGACCCCATCATCCCCATGTCCAGGTAGACGATCTTCCCGTTCAGGATGCGAAGGTTGCCCGGATGCGGATCCGCATGGAAGAAGCCATCCTCCGTGACCTGTTTGATGTAGTTGTCCGCCAGCTTTGCCGCGATCTCCCCCAGGTCATATCCGGCGGCGGTCAGTTCCTCCATATGATCGATCTGGATGCCGTCCACATACTCCATCACCAGCACCTGAGCGGTGGTGTACTGGTGGAACACGCGGGGCGCCTCCACATAGGCCACATCGTGATTCAGCCGGGCGAAACGCTCCAGGTTGTCCGCCTCCAGGAGGAAGTTCATCTCCTGCTGTGTCACCACCCAGAGCTGATCCAGCACCTGGTTGAAGTCCACCAGCCCCTTGGCCGGGGTGTACTTCACCAGTTCCGCGGCGTGCTTGAGCAGCTGGATGTCCCGGTTCATGATCTCGTGGATGCCCTCCCGCTGGACCTTCACCACCACCTTCTCGCCGGTGGACAGAACAGCCAGGTGAACCTGGGCAATGGACGCACTGCCCAGTACGTCTGAACAGAAATCGGCAAAGACCTCATCCACCGGTCTGCCATATGCCCGCTCCAGGATACTCCGCACCTGCTCCGCCGGCATGGGTTTCACGCTGGTGCGCAGCCTGGCCAGGGCCTCGCAGTACTCCGCCGGAAGGAAGTCCGTGCGCAGCGAAAAGACCTGTCCCAGCTTGATGTAGGTGGGGCCCAGCTCCTCCAGGATGGTGCACAGCTTTTCCGGCGTCAGCCCCTTGACGATCTCGTTGCGGCGGAGCACATCGACGATCTGTGCCAAGCGCCTGGGCTGATCGATCCGTTTCTCCTCCGTGCCGGTCATGGTGCCTGATCCTCTGCGGATGCCTCCAGCGTGTCCAGGATCTCCCGGATGGCCTGCCGCTGCTCCTCCGTCATCCCGGCAAGCTTCTCCCGCAGGGCTTCCACATCCATGCCGGAAGTCTGCGCCGCCGTATTCTTCTCCGCGGATGTCCCGTGGTGCAGGAGTTCGTTCCGGATGCCGGACTGCGACAGCACCTCTTTCCCTCTGGCTGCCAGACGGCCCAGCAGTTCCTCCGACTGCTCCCGGACCTCAACGGCTGTGCCGATGCCCGCCAACAGCATTTTCTCCAGCAGTTTCTCCACACCGCTCATGCTCTCTCTCCTTTCCCGAAAACGCACAGGGCTGGACCGTCCGTGAGGACGCCAGCCCTGCGTTGTTCAACTGAACATTCGAATCAGTTCTTCGTACTTCTCGTGGGTGATCAGGGCTGTCTGCCGGGTCCCCAGCAGCTTCACCACAAAGGTCCAGCGGCCGTAGGGTTCCATGGCACTGATCCGGTTCAGGTTGATGATGTAACTCTTGTGGCAGCGGAAGAACAGCGCGGGATCCAGCCGGGCTTCCATCTCCCCCAGGGTCTCCCCGGTGACATAGCGGCCTCCGTCCACCGTGTAGATCACCGTGGCCCGCTCCTCCCGCTGCACCAGCTGGATGTCACTCTGGTTCAGAAAGGCCACGCCATCCCGGTGTTTCAGCATCATCCGGTCCCCGGGATTCCGCCCGGGATTGTGCTCCGGAACAGGCAGAGACTGGACTTCCCCGCCCTGCAGCCGCTCCCGCACCCGGCGCAGGGTCTCCAGCACCCGCTGATTCCTGAAGGGCTTCACCAGATAATCAAAGGCGTAGACCTGGAAGGCGTCTCCCATGTAGGTGTCATGGGCGGTGGCAAAGATCAGCACGATGGAAGGATCCATGTCCTGGATCAGGCGGGCGCACTCCACGCCGTTCTTCCCGGGCATCTCCACGTCCAGAAAAACCACCTGGGGGTGCTTCTCCTCCACCAGGCGGATCAGCTCGTCCCCGTCGGCGGCTTCCCCGGCCAGATCGAAGCCCTCCGCCAGGGCGATCAGTTTGGACTCCACCAGGCGCATGCCCTCGTCATCGTCCGCAATCACCACACGAATCGAGTCCATGGTCTCCTCCCGTTACAGCAGTTGAATATTGGCCTTCCGGCAGATCTCCGTCATCTCATCCGGCCACAGGGACGCCTGCACCTCACCCACATGGGCCTTGCGCAGGAAGTAGACGCACATACGGCTCTGACCGATCCCGCCGCCGATGGTCAGGGGAAGCTCCCCGTTCAGCAGGGCCTTCTGGAAGGGCAGTTCCGCCCGCTCCTCGCAGCCCCGCTCCTTCAGCTGCCGGCGAAGGCTTTCCTCATCCACCCGGATGCCCATGGAGGAGACCTCCAGAGAGATGTCCAGGAGACGGGAGTACAGCAGGATGTCGCCGTTGAGGGCCCAGTCGTCATAGTCCGGGGCCCGGCCGTCGTGGATGGCGCCAGACCGCAGCTTGCCGCCGATGCCCATGAGGAACACCGCGCCATACTCCCGGGCCGCGGCGTACTCCCGCTCTCTGCCGCTCAGCTCAGGATAGCGGTCCTCCAGCTCCTGGGTGGTGACAAAGGCGATTTCGTCCGGCAGTTCCGGCTTGATATGGGGATAGTGGGCGCAGACGTACCCCTCCGTTTTGCGCAGGGTGAGGTAGATCCGCCGGACGATATCCTTCAGGAAATCAAGGTTCCGCTCTTCCCGGGTGATGATCCGCTCCCAGTCCCACTGGTCGACAAAGATGGAGTGAATGTTGTCCGTCTCCTCGTCCCGGCGGATGGCGTTCATGTCGGTATAGAGCCCCTCTCCGGGATGGAAGCCGTAGGTTTTCAGCGCCTGTCTTTTCCACTTGGCCAGGGAGTGCACGATCTCCGCCTGACGGCCAGTCTCCAGGATATCGAAGGATACCGGGCGCTCCACGCCGTTCAGGTTATCGTTCAGGCCGCTCTCCGGGGTCACCATGATGGGCGCGGAGACACGGGTCAGGTTCAGGGCCTTGGCCAGCTCCGCCTCGAAAAAATCCTTCACCAGCTTGATGGCGATCTCCGTATCCCGCAGGTCCAGCACTGGGTTATAGTTTTCCGGAACGATCAGGTGCAAGGGACATTCCTCCTGTCTTTCTGGCTTGTTGGGGCAGATCAGGGAGCAGGGGTCACCGCCGGGATGTCCTCCCCGCTCATTCCCTCCGGCACCCAGGGCATCAGGAACATGTTGATATACATGTCCTTGTCGTTGTAGGTATATTTGTAGGAGAAGGCATTGCTGTCCACAGCGATCCGCTCATTCTCCGGCACCAGGGAGATGTTCTTGGTCTTCTTCTCCGCATGGGGGTCATAGTCGTGGACAAACATCCAGACGCTGCTGTTGACGTTGCCCTCGATGGTGGTCAGCCGATACTTTCCGTTGGGGAGCGCTTCCACGTCATAGACCAGTCCGGCGTGCCACAGGCCGTTCTTTCCCTTCTTGCCATAAATGACGATGAAGCCCTTCTGCGGTGTCAGGGTGGTCCGGTGCATCTTCGTGTAACCGGTCACCACCTTGCCCACGCCGGCCTCCTTCACATGGACGATGCCCTCGACCTCCCCCTCGTCGATCTCCGTCCAGACCTTCTGGGGGATCTCCATCTCCAGCATGCACCAGGTGATGAAGCCCGCACACCAGCCCCACTCATAGTTGTTGCGCCACTTGGTGTACTTGTTGCTCTTCTTCAGTTTCTTTCCGTCCAGCTCTTTCCACTCGTCGTAGGCCAGGTCCAGCAGCTGCTGGATGGTCTCGGGCACCTCCTGGATCACCTCCTGGGTGATCTCCCGGGGAGCCGGGGTGGGCGTGGCCTTGCTCTTGGCCGCACAGGCGGCGGGCGTCAGCAGGGTCAGCAGAAGCACCGCCGCGAGAATCCGTGTCCAAATCTTCATCATTCCAGTCCCTCCGGGTCACGCAGGAGCGCGGTCAGTGTGCCGCCTCCTGCCAGTTCTGTGTCCTGCCCTCTCCATAGCCCTCCGGATAGACACCGGGGGCCGACGGCAGATAGCCCAGGTCCGCGTTGTAGTTGTGGGACCCGCTGATCACCTGGACCGGCGCATCCACCGCGGAGGTGACCAGCGGAAGGTCTTCCACCCGCTCCGTCGGGGTGAGGCCGGTATCCGCCTGCAGGGTATAGATGGCGGGATACAGGTTCTCCATTCGATAATAGCCGTACTGGTCCGTGACAGCCTGCGCCGCCTCCCGGCCATCCCGGTACAGATGGACCGTGACGTTGGGGATGCCATACTCATCCCAGTCCTGCAGTCCGTTTCCGTTGACGTCCAGCCACACCAGGTCGCCCAGGCTGCCCGCCTGGACACAGCCCATGTCCTGGTCCGTCAGGTCCACGCCCATGTGCACCTGGAACCGGTCGCTCAGCCCCACCCGGCCGTCCATGGACGTGAGCAGGCTGGTGACTCCCTCCTGAGACAGCCGTTCATCCTGGGGCTCCACGGGAATGCAGCCCTCGGGGAATTCCACGGAGAACTGATAGACGCCGGGCAGCAGGCCCATGAAGCCGTAAGTGCCGTCCGCGCCGGTGACCGCCGTGCCCAGGGCGTTTCCCGCGGCGTCCAGCAGGGTGACCTTCACGTCCTTGCGGGGAACGATCTCCCCGCCCTGGTCGTACCATACCCGGCCGCTCACGCCGGTATAGCGCTGCAGGCCCAGCCTGGGGGTGGTCAGGACGTCGCCGCTCTTCAGGCTGATGCCCCGCATCAGCAGCTGGCCGACGCCCTGGCTGAAGGTGCTCTCGCCCTTGGGCGCCGCGATGGTATCTTCATCCAGGTTGAAGGCCAGGATATAGTCGCCGGGCACCACCGAGTCAAAGGTGAACAGGCCATCCTCGTCCATGGTGACCGTGGCGGCCAGGGTGTTGTCGGAGGCATTGAACAGATGGATCTCTTCGCCGGCGGGAACCCGTTCCTCCGCCTCCACCTTGCCATTGCCGTTCTCATCCAGCCAGGCCACGCCGGTGATCACCGCGGGGATCACGCCGGCCAGCGGCACGCCGGTGAGCTTCATTCCCATGGGCACGGGGAGGGTCACCGTCTGCTCGTGCTCGCCTTCCGCGATGCCCAGGGGGTTCTCCGGAAGCCCGGATTGGACCACGCCCTCGGGATAGGTGACGGTCAGGCTCCAGTCGTCCGGCCGGAGCTGTTCAAAGCGGAACACACCGTCTGCCCCTGTGGTGACGCTGCGGGGCTCCAGGTCCTCCCGGCCGGGGGTCAGGGCCACGGTCACGCCGGCCAGGGCAGGCTCCCCGGCTTCCTGGATGCCGTTGCCGTTCTCATCCATGAAGGCCAGACCGTCCAGCCCGGCAAAGGTCATGGCGCCGATGTCGCTCACCGCGCCGGAATCCCCGGCCCCCAGAGTGAACGCACTGCTCTCCGCCACCCGGTCCGTTACGACCAGGTCCTCCGGGTACTGGGTGAAGATCGTATCTTCCGGGAGTTCGAAGCGCAGACGGTAGTCGCCCGGCAGGATGGAGTCAAAGGCGAAGCCGCTCTTCGCGCCCATCACCACCCGGTCGCTCTCCTCGCCGGTCTCGTCATTGATCAGGCTCACAACGGCGCCTTCCATGCCGCCCTCGTCCGGATCCAGCACGCCGTTGTCGTTGGCGTCCCCATAGAAGCTGCCGGTGATCTTCGCGGGCACGATCATCCCGCAGTCCATACCGGTGATCCTGTCACCGGAGACGACCGTGAAGGCTTCCGTCGAACCGGTGCCCCTGCCGCGGTTCAGCATCACGTTGCCCTCCCCCTCCCGGGTGAAGGCGTAGCCGCTCATGGCTGTCAGGGTCATGGTGTAGGTGCCGGGCAGCACGTCCTTGATCTCAAAGACGCCCCGCTCATTGGACCGGTCCGTACTCACCACCAGGCCGTTCTCCCCCAGCAGGGTCACGGTCATCCCGCTGTAGAGGTTCTCCCCGGCAGTCAGGCTGCCGGAGTAGTCGCTGTCCATGTAGATGGTGCCGCTGACGGTGGCGTACCGGATGACGCCCAGATACACCGTCACGTCCTCCCCCGCGTCCGTCACATTCACATAGTTCAGGGTCTTGTCCCTGCGGTTGGCCTCATTGAAGCGGTTGGCCTTCTCGCCCTGGCCCAGCACCGTATAGTGGTAGCCCTCGGGGATCCGGGCGAAGATCTTGTAGGTGTTGGTGCGCATGGCCCCGAAGGCGCCCACGCCGTCCTCCGTGGTGACGATGGAGGAAATATTCTGTTCGTTGATCTGCTTGTACAGGGTGAGCTGCACGCCGGGGACACCCTGCTCCCCCTCGTCCATGACGCCGTTGTAGTTGGCGTCCTCAAAGGCGATCAGGGTCAGATTGGCGCCGTTCACCAGGCCGACATTCCTGCCGGTGAGGTTGTCTCCCTTGCTCAGGGTGATGCTGGATCTTCCCGTGGACCGGCCCTCTCCGTAGATGGTGGTGCGGTTCCGGGTATTCGTCCGGGCGATGGTGAACATCATCCTGCTGGGCAGATAGCACCGGAGGTAATAATCGCCCGGCTTCACCTGGACGAAGGAGTAGTCGCCGTTCTTATCGGAAATGACCTGGTAGACGAGGCCGTTGCGCACGCCCTCCAGTTCCATCAGCACGCCGGGGACGCCCGCCTCGCCGTCATCCATGCCGCCGTCGTTGTTGGCGTCATTCCAGATGCGGCCGGACACCTTGCCGGTCTCCGCGCCGCCCGCTGCCGTCTCCAGCACTTCCGTCGCCCCCAGCTCCACCACGGGGCTCTCCTGATAGGTGGAACTGGACTGCTCCATGTAGTTCTGCCTGAGGGTCATCCGCTTCTGGCTCTTCTCCGTGAAGCTGAAGCCGTCCGGCAATGTCACGCCGAAGGTGTAGCGGCCGGCCGGCAGTCCGCTGAAGCAGACCTGCCCCAGTTCGTCCGTGGTCGCTTTGGCCACCACCGCGTCCCCCTGCTGGTCATCCAGCCGGATCAGGGTCACCGGCAGGCCGGGGATCCCCCGCTCGCCGTTGTTCATCTCCGAGGTCCTGTTGTTGTCGTTGAAGACCTGGATGGTCAGGGAGGCGTTCCCCGTTCCCACCACGTCCAGCCGCTCCGGCAGGGGCCGCGGGGTCACATCCACCCGTTCCCGGTCGGGGGAAAGAAGCGCGTTCTCCGCTTCATCCTCCTCCACTGGAACCAGGTTCATGTCCGGCTCCGTATCGGGTTCCGGCGCCGGCTCCACAGTGGGTTCCGGGGTGGGTTCCGGCGTGGGGACCGGAGTCGGTTCCGGCGTGGGGACCGGAGTCGGTTCCGGCGTAGGCACCGGAGTCGGTTCCGGAGTGGGTTCCGGCGTGGGCACCGGAGTGGGTGTCGGCGTGGGCACCGGAGTCGGTTCCGGAGTAGGTTCCGGAGTGGGTTCCGGCGTGGGCACCGGCGTCGGTTCCGGGGTCGGCTCCGGGGTGGGTTCCGGCGTGGGCTCGGCGGTCGGTTCCGGCGTGGCCAGCGTCCTGGGGCTGGCATCCAGCCGCATCTCCGTCGTCTCCCCGGTATAGGCATGGACTTCAAAGGTCAGGGGATTCAGTTCCCCCCGCTCATCCGTCAGCACATACGTGCCGCTGGGGACGGCCGTCTCCGGAGTCAGAAGGCCCGCTTCGTCCGCTGTCAGGACCATAGGCCAGCCTTCTTCCTCTGTCCCTCCCAGCGGCTGCAGCAAAAAGACCCTGCCGGGTTCCGTCTCCGCCGTAAAGAGTCCCTTGTCGGCCCAGACATTGATGGTCGCCTGATTCATGGCTCCCGCGGTGACGGACATCATGTAGCCCATCTCCGAGATCTTCCAGCCGTCGGGCACGGTTTCCTTCACCGGGACCAGATACACCTGTCCGTCCCCGGGGATCTCCAGGATCTCTCCCCCCGAGGTGGTGATGACGCCGATCCTGGTGCCTCCCAGGCTGACTTCGAACCGGACGGTCAACGGCTCCTTCACCACAGAGCCATCCGGCTGCACCGTCTGACCGTTCAGGTTCAGGACAAGGTAGGCGACGCCCTCCGCTCTGGCCTCCCGCATCCCGGGCAGGCAGCAGAGCATCATGGCGGCACAGAGCAGACAAGCCAGCAATCTCTTCAACATCCGGATTCCTCCGTTACTCCCCGTTTCCGGGGCAGATTCATCGTTTTGCGGATGCGCAAAAACACAGCATCCACCAAGTAATATGGTAATGCAAAGCCGCCGGATTGTCAACCTTCTCCGGCGGCTATTTCCTGTCTGTACACAGCTTTTTTCCATATGTGAAGGCCGGTTTATCCCTCCCGCTTCAGGGCGGCCCGGGCCTCATCGATGGCCTGCTGCACCATTTCCGGCGCAGGACCGCCCGGCACACGGCGGCGTTCCACACAGGCCTTCAGGGAGATGGCCTCGTAGACGTCCTGGCCGAAGGCGGGGTGGAAGGACCGCAGCTCCTCCAGGCTCAGGCTCAGCAGGTCCTTGTCCTGATCCAGACAGTAGGCCACCAGCTGCCCCACCACCCGGTGTGCATCCCGGAAGGGGACCCCCGCCCCCACCAGGTAATCCGCGCAGTCTGTGGCGTTGGCGAAGCCCCCGGCCGCCCCCCTGGCCATCTCCTCTTTCCGGAAGGTGAGGGTTTTGAGCATGGCGGTGAACACCGTCAGGCACTTCACCAGGGTATCCCGCGCATCGAAGAAGCCTTCCTTGTCCTCCTGCATGTCCTTGTTGTATGCCAGCGGCAGTCCCTTCATCACGGTCAGCAGCCCCAGCAGGTCACCGTAGACCCGCCCGGTCTTGCCCCGGATCAGTTCCGCCACGTCCGGGTTCTTCTTCTGCGGCATGATGGAGGAGCCGGTGGAGAAGGCGTCGTCCATGGTCACGAATCTGAACTCCGATGTGGACCAGAGGATGAGCTCCTCGGAGAAGCGGGAGAGGTGCATCATGCACAGGCTGGCGGCGTGGAGGTAGTCCAGCAGATAGTCCCGGTCGCTGACCCCGTCCATGCTGTTGGCGGTGATGGCGGAGAAATCCAGCAGCTCCGCGACCCGCACCCGGTCCAGGGGATAGGTGGTGGCCGCCAGGGCGCCGGAGCCCAGGGGCATCACATCCGCGGAGAGTTCCGCGTAGGTGAAGCGCCGCCGGTCCCGGCGGAACATCTGCACATACGCCAGCAGGTGGTGGGCCAGGGTGATGGGCTGCGCCTTCTGCATGTGGGTGTAGCCGGGCATGACGGTGTGCAGGTTGTCCTGGGCGATGTCCAGCAGGGCCGTGATGAGTTCCCCCAGGAGGGCCTGGGCCTCCACCGCGCAGCTTCTGGCATACAGATGCATGTCCAGGGCCACCTGGTCGTTGCGGCTGCGGCCGGTGTGCAGGCGCTTGCCCGCCTCGCCGATGCGCTCCGTCAGGATGGTCTCCACGTTCATGTGGATGTCCTCGGCGTCCGTCATCCACCAGATCCGGCCTGCCCGGGCGTCCTCCAGGATCCCCTGCAGGCCGGCCACGATCTTCTCCGCGTCCTCTCTCGGGATGATCCCCTGCTCC
>JAEEGL014648200.1_pt1 | contig 11098 bp, 7 predicted proteins | sample 9134231 | NCBI WGS metagenome assembly JAEEGL01 (sample SAMN16246548, study PRJNA631951) | gut metagenome | biome: gut microbiome; feature: rumen; material: fiber-attached | host: Bos | place: Iran: Karaj | collected 2018-10
AAAACTGAATCCACAACATCTGAACATGAAAAAAATGGCAGGGCTTGCCAATAACGCATCAAGGGGACTACATCGCCGTGCAGCGAGAGTCCCCTTGATGTCAGAGCGAAATAGTGCTTGTCTTTTTAGTCGCCGTAATCCTCGTCGCCACCATTGCCGCCGTAGCCACCGAAACCGTCAAGACCTGCGGCATTGGCAGAGCCTGCCAATAGTGAGCACTGGTGTTTTACAACTATTACGTTGATGGCAGGTGCCTGATATGTCTTCTTTTTCATCGTTTGTTCCTCCTTACTTTATTTTACAACATACTTTTTACCATTCACGATGTACAGACCCTTTGTGGGCTGGGCCACACGGCGACCGCTTAGGTCGTAGAACTCACCGCTATTGGTTATTGTTTCACGTTTCACGTCATCGATGCCAGTAGTCTCTCCGTCGATGATGAAATTCAATGAAGGAGCAGCAGCGCTACCTGTATATTGGAAATAACCACGGAAAGGCTTCATCTTCTGCGAGCCTGTGGCCTGCCTCAGATAGTTGTTCTTGAAATAGTAGTTGCCGCTGGCCAAACCTGATACCTCGCTGTATGTGCCCTTGAACTGCCAGTTGACGACAGTCTGAGTAGGAGTGCCCTCCACGATAGTTACACCGTTGATGGTAGCTGAAGAGAAGTCGTTGGCTACCTTGATGGCGTAGGGCTTGTTGGCCTCCATAGCGGTCACGGTCGAGAAGGTCAGCGCGTCGGCCGTAGCGCTCGTCAGCGCTGCCACCTTGGTGTCGCTGCCGAAGGCTTCGGTAATCTGGTCGGCAGTCATGGCGAATGGCAGACAGATGGTGCTCCAGTTGCCAGCGGTGATCGAGCGCGTCAGTACCACATCGACACCGCTGGCTTCAACTGGTGTGTAGTCGTAGGCCTCGTTGAGCGAGCGCTTGTAGAAGGACACGTTATTGAGATTGAACAGGTAGTCACTCTCCCCTACAGATGTATTTACAAACTCGAGACGGACTCTCTTTAATCCTGGAGTTAATGCATTGGTAATTTTAAATTTGCCTTCGCCTGTTGCTGTGATACTGCTTGACTCCTCTGCGTTTACCTCTACTATATGCGAAGCAACATCAGTAACTGTTAACTTGATTGTTCCTCCATTATAATAGCTTGATACATTGTAGCAGAAATCATAGTATGCCTCTTCGTTTGCATTATAGAAATAGTAGCCATCAGTGTAATAGCCATTACGAATAGAGCCTAACACATTCCCTGTTTCAGCTTTACAGCCTTGAAACCAAGCATAGCTTTGGCTAAAATCTATAACGTTGGTTCCTTTCAAGGGTAGGGCTGCATATCTTGTGGCTACGTTACAGGACTCAAAATAGATATTTCCATAGTTCAAAATAAATCCACTGCCATTTCCTGTTCCATTGAATACCAATTTTACAATTTTGACACCTGCAGTGATGTCTGCAAAGAATGGGAATTCATAGTCTGCCAAATTTGATTTACCAGGTACATCAAAAACTTGGTTAACCTCTACTGTACCTGTCGCACAGTCAGTAATTGTGACTGTCATAGTACCAGCACCATAATATTTAACCCCCATATGCATCAGATAGCGTCCTGCTGTGGCATTGTTCAGCACATATTGAGCTGTGCCGCCATCTTTTACACTGCTTACTTCTGTACCACCAGTGATTGTTCCATAGTAAGTCGTTTTACCTGTTGTCGCAGTTGTAGTGACGTATGTTTGTTCACCTTCATTTACCTTCAATGGAAGCGTGGGCCAGAGCGATGCATCTGAAGTAAAACAGAAGTAACCATAGTTGCCCATGTAGTCTGTAGATTCTGAAACGAAAGACATTGTGAGGGCGAGGTTTCCTGTAGGAACACTCTCAAATAGACCGATGTGATGTTCCACCAATGTCCAAGCACCTGTTTTTGCCACATCAAAAGTCTTTTCTACGGAATAGCTGCCACCATCGCTTAAAACAAATTTCACTTTGGTAGCGACATTCTGCGAGCCAGAAAAGAAAGAAAAATAGTAGTTTTGAGATGTTGCGTTATATAAGGCAAAAGTAGCAGTGCCATCTTTCTTCGTGCTACCGATAGTATAACTAGTTCCACTACTGCCATCGACTTTACAATTGCCTAATAAAGTAATCCCAGATGCAGCAGTACCGTTATTTCCGATGGTAATATAACTGGTCAGGCTCTCACTGGGAATGGTAATGGGATTATTGTCCGCCCACGCCGTACTCACTCCAGCCACCATAGCCACGAGCAGGAGCAGGGCTGTTTTGAATAGATAATTTGTTTTCATTGTGTTTATATAAATTAGTTATTGTTGAATGTGTCAGCGAATGATTTTCTTGCCGTTTACGATGATGATACCTTTGGTACCTGAGTTGATGCGTTGGCCAGCCAGATTGTATGGTGTGTTCATTTCTTTTTGTACGTTTTCGGAAATGGTGCGGATACCGGTCGTCTCATTGACGGTAATTTCGTTGGAGACATGTCCTAGTCCGCCGTTCTGGTTGGCGGCACGTACGCTGTAGATGCCCTCGTCGGTCAGCTCGTATTCAGTGGCCGTCAGGTTGGTAAGGTACTGGCCGTCCTTGAATACCACATAGCAACGGGCGTCCTCGACAGCCGTCCACGAGAGCGTGGAACCCTCGATGCTGACGACAGGAGCCTCCACCTGGGCACACTCCTCGGTGGGCAGCCAAGAGTCGGTGCCGCCCAGCACGTTCTCCACGGTATACTTGGCAGCCTCGGCATCGGAGAGCACGGGTGTATAATGGTTAGTTGATGTTGCAGAATTGCCGCGAACACTCAGGTCGAGAGCGTTGCCGTACTTGTCGGTTGAGTTGTACTCATAGAAGTAGGTAGGCAGGTTGCCCATGCCGTTCCATCCGTTGTCGTTCGGCAATACGTTCATCTTGGTATTCAGGTAGTAGCAGCGAGGTGTATCCTGCCAGGGACGTCCCAAGCCGTAGCCGGCATCGGCATCACCGTTGGCACCGTCGATGGTGCACTGCTGGAACACGTAACCCCACTTCAAGGCAGAGCTGGTAGAAGGTGCTGTAATGACAGCACTGTTGCGATGAACCACCAGGTTGGTGTTATAGTAGAAGTTGTCACCGCCACCACAGATGAAGTCCACGGTACCGTGAATCTCACAACCCTCGAAGTATGCACGATGACCAGTCACCTGTGTATCCTGTGAACTGAGCATGAGAACATTCTTCATGACAGTCTTGTCGCCGCCATAGACAGCTACGGCTACACCGCCGTCAGTAGTCTCCTTGTCCTGCAGGGGCTTGTAGTAGTTCAGGTCGTTGAGCAGGGTGAGGTCTTGCAGATAGAAGCCCGTGCGATCGCGCAGGTTGACAGTAGGATTGCTGATGCCACTACGCTGTCCGCGGATGATGACACCATCGCGGCTCTCACCGATGAGCGAGATGTTATAACCGGACAGGCGCAGCTCGGTGAGCTCCATGTTGTAATCGCCATTCTTCAGGAAGATGGTCTTGCGTGCTGCAGAGGCATTGTTGTTGGCGCTGTTGACGGCAGCTACGGCAGCCTTCAGCTCGTCGACAGTCGATACTACGTAGTCGTAAACAGCAGCAGCAACGGCAGGCTTGGCAGCGGTATTAACAGCAATGTTGATGGCTGAGGTGTTCGAGTTGCCATAGTTGTCCTGAGCTGCACCGGCAGCAATATTTAGTGTGTAGTTTGTTGAGTAGTTGAGCCCCCAGACAGGGAAGTAAAGTGTGGCGCTTCCACCCTCGGCAGTAATAGTGCCACCGTTGATGGTTGCTGTAGTAGCAGTCATCTCGCGGTCGAAGGTGAGGGCCACGACGGCATGGTTGTTGACAACAGTGACCTGTTGGTCGGTAAGTACAGGTGCTGTGGTGATGGCCTGCTTCTCGATGGTCAGTTCGAACCAACCGGTAGGCTGCGAGCCATTCTCCAGCGTGAAGACGATGTCCTTGCCGGCCTGATGATCCTCCAGATTGATGACGAGGTCGTACTGCTGGCCATTCACGAAGTCGTGTTTGGCAGGGATATAGGCTGTCGTCATGCCCTCAGAGGTGATGGTGCCGAAGGAGCCGGGAGCGTAGTTATCGCTGAACTGGTGAATGATGAACTGTTTCACCTTTACATCACTGGGAACGGTGAGGGTGTTGGTCGATTTCGACTTCATTTTGAATCCGCTGTTGTTCCAGCCGTCGCCGATGGGAGAGAGCGTGTAGAGGCCATTGCTCCAGATGTTGTTGGTCTTGTCATTGCCCTCAGAGGTGTACTTCAGCTGCACGGTCTCGTCGTTCGCTCCGGCTTGGTAAATATGCAGGCCGTCGACAACCAGCGTGTAGTCCTTCGTCTTGTCAGCCATCTCAACATGGATGCTGTAAGTAGCCTTCGTGCCGTTGATGGTGGGGGTGGGGGCAGTAACGGTAGTGCCGTCGACCACCTTGACCTTCACCGGGGGAATGGCGGTGTAGATGTCCTGATATTCAGTTGAGAGTTGAGAGTTGAGAGTTGAAAGTTGAGACTCACCAATGCTAATATCGTCAACAAAAACATCCGTCAGTGATATCTCGCCGATGCGGAAGAGCTTCAGCGTGTATGTGGTCTTGCTCGAGAAGGTGCCGGCAGCAGGAGTCAGCGTCAGGGTGACGGTAGTAGTGCTGCCTGGTGCGGGTGTGGGCAGAGTGAAGGTGCCGTCGCCATTGTCGGTGATGCTAATGCCTTCAGCTGTGGCGGCTACTGTGCCATAGAGTGCAGTGACGCTGAAAGTGGTGGTGGCATCATAGGCTGCCGGCAACTGACAATACCAGTCGCTGTCGTCGCCTGCTGTGACGGTCTGGCCGGCAATAGCCACGCCTGCAATCTTTGAATAGTGGTCACCGACACGAGTCATCGTGAAGTCCTTATAGTTGAACAGGAAACTGCTGGTAGTGGCAAACTGCATGGTAAGGGTCTTCAAACCAGTGGTCAGCTCACCCTCTACAGGTACGTCGGTATCCGCATAGTTCGAAGGGTTTGTCATGGTCCATACACCATTGGCTTCCTCAGTCCCTGTCTCGTCATCGGTGACAATGGTAGTGATGGTACCGTCGCCGTAGCGCGTCATGGGGATGGTCATCTTATAGACGCCAGCCTCGGAGCAGATAAAACTATAGCTGGCCGAGGTGCCGTTTGAAATCCAGCCCACGTTGGTATTGCTGTTCTCCAGGCGTGCACCACCGCCATAGCCACCGCTGGCAATACTGATGGTGCCAGGAATGGTGTTGAAACTCTCGGTGGTGTAGAAAGCCAGGTTTCCCCAGTTTCCGGCATAGCTGGTGGCCGCTGTCACCTGGAACTTCAACTCGTAGGTGCCTGCGGGCAACTGCGACAGGAAGAAGTTGCTAATGGCTGAGGGCGTCCAACTACCGGTATTCAGAATGTCGACACTTTTGGTCAATACCACATTGCTGGTGGCGGTATTGGTCAGCGTTACCTGCATGGTGGCAGCATTCTTGGAACCAGTGGCGAAAGTCAGGATATAATCCTGCTGCGTGGTGTTCTTGATGCTGAAGGTTGCCACCGTACTGGCTCCTGTAGAGCCGATGTTGGCACCGCTGTTCTCCACGTTGGCACCAGTCAGGTCACAGTCGTTCCAGCTGATGTAGTTGCCGGCAGTGGTGGGAATAGTCACCTCATTGGCGGCCGGCATCACTTGTGTTCCCGCCAGCATACAGCATAGCAGAAACAAGGTTCTCAATAAATGTTTGGTTGTCATTGTGATTGTTTTATGAGTTATAGTGTTTGTTTGCATGTTTGTCAGGTGCAAAGATAGGGAGAACGGCGCATGCCGATAGGGTTAATTTTGTCGTATTAGGTGGAAACTGGCGTTTTTCTTTTGCAGAATGCGACAAAATGCTTACCTTTGCCGACAGATTATGACGAAAGAACAAGATATCAGGAACGCAGTCGAAGTACTGCGGCGGGGTGGGGTGATACTCTACCCGACGGACACGGTGTGGGGCATTGGCTGCGACGCGACGAACGCCGAGGCCGTGCGCCGGGTGTATGACATCAAGCAGCGCGACGACTCGAAGGCGCTCATCTGCCTGGTGGACAGCGATGCCCGACTGCAGCGCTATGTGCGCCAGGTGCCGGACGTGGCGTGGCAGCTCATAGACAGTCTGAAGGACAGCGACGCCAAGCCGACGACCATCATCCTGGACGGCGCGGTCAATCTGGCGCCGAACCTTATTGCCGACGACGGGTCTATAGCCCTGCGCATCACCGGCGAGCCCTTCTCGCGCGAGCTGTGCTACCGGTTCCAGCGGGCGCTGGTCTCCACGTCGGCGAACATCAGCGGCGAGCCTGCCGCCCAGAACTACTGCGACATCGACCCGCGCATTGTCGAGTCTGTCGACTATGTCTGCTGGTCGCGCCGTCAGGAGCACAAGCCTCACACGCCCAGCAGCATCATCCGCCTGCGTCCGAACGGCGAGGTGACCATCATCCGCAAGTAGTCTCACGAGAGCGAGGGGAGAGGGCAGCGTTCCTGCCCCCCTTATATATATAATAAGGTGTAGAACTTTTCCGCCGGGATTCTCTCCGCTTCGAGCGAGAGAGAGTCCCGGCGGAGTGGTTTTCTGCTAAATGTTAAGCATTCTCAAGCGCTTTAACGTTTTTTTTTTTTTGACGCGCGTTTGCGTTTTTTTGTAGTAATTTTGAATATCCTTTGGTTTTTCGCTCGATTTGCACTAACTCTGACCCTTGGTCAAGTTAGGCTGCATCTCGGAAAAACTCAAATAAATTTGGTTTTTCGCTCGATTTGCACTAACTTTGAGCTAAAGCTCGAAGGAACTCACGCTCGACAATGAAAACAAAAAAAGTTGTTTTTTTGTTTTGCATTGTTCTCACTTATTCGTAACTTTGCAGGCATAATGGAAAACAGACCTAACGAAACCGCTTATCCCGCTTGGCTGGTGCGGCTGCACCAATGGCGCTCAGAGCATGTCAGCGACAAGATGTTCCTCCTGCTGCTGGCATTCATGGTGGGCGTGCTGGCAGCTGTGGCGGCAACGGTGCTGCACGGGCTGATCAACCAGATAGTGGCGCTGCTGACGGGACACTTCGCCGCCGACTCCTACAACTGGCTCTATCTGGTGTACCCCGTCATCGGCATCTACCTCACCTCGCTCTTCGTGCGCTACGTCGTCAAGGACAACATCTCGCACGGCATCACGCGCATACTCTACGCCATATCGTCCAACCGCTCGCGGCTGAAGGGCCACAACACGTGGTCAAGCGTCATCGCCTCAGCCATCACCATCGGCTTCGGAGGCTCGGTGGGAGCCGAGGCACCCATCGTGCTCACCGGATCGGCCATAGGCTCCAACCTGGGACGGCTGTTCCGGATGGACAACAAGACGCTGATGACGCTCGTCGGCTGCGGTGCCGCGGGAGCCATCGCCGGCATCTTCAAGGCCCCCATCGCCGGACTGGTGTTCACACTGGAGGTGCTGATGATTGACCTGACCATGGCGTCGCTGCTGCCCATCCTCGTGTCGTGCGTCACGGCGACGTGCTTCACCTACATCCTGCGCGGCGACGCGGCACTCTTCACCTTCCACCTCGACTCCGGGTGGACCGTCCAGCGCGTGCCGGCGTGCATACTGCTCGGCATCACCTGCGGACTGGTGTCGCTGTACTTCATCCGAACCATGAACGCCTGCGAGGACATGTTCGCCCGCTTCAAGGACAAGCCCTACGTGCGACTGCTCATAGGCGGCGCCATGCTCAGCCTGCTCATATTCCTCTTCCCGTCGCTCTACGGCGAAGGATACAACAGCATCAACCTGCTGCTGAACGGCAAGACCGTGGCCGACTGGGACGAAATCATGGACGGCTCGCTCTTCTACGGACACTCCGAATACCTTATTATATATATAGCACTGGTGCTGCTGACCAAGGTCTTCGCCACCTCGGCCACCAACGGCGGTGGTGGATGCGGCGGAACGTTCGCACCCTCGCTGTTCATCGGGTGCTATACGGGATTCCTGTTCTCACGGCTTTGGAACATCAATCAGATAGGCATCTACGTGCCGGAGAAGAACTTCGCCCTGCTGGGCATGGCCGGCGTCATGTCGGGCGTCATGCATGCACCGCTGACGGGCATCTTCCTCATTGCCGAGATTACCAGCGGATACAACATGTTCATGCCGCTGATGATAGTCTCTGTCGCCAGCTACCTCACCATCATCATCTTCGAACCGCATAGCATCTACGGCATGCGACTGGCCAAGCAGGGACGACTGGTCACCCACCATACCGACCACGCCGTGCTGACGCTGATGAGCCTCGACTCCGTCATCGACCGCGACTACCAGGCCGTCGACCCCGACATGGAGCTGGGACGCATGGTGCACAAGATAAGCCGCTCGCACCATGCCGTGCTGCCCGTCACCGACGCTGCCGGCACGCTGCTCGGCGAAATCAACATACAGAAGATACGCCACGTCGTCTTCCGCACCGAGCTATACCACCACTTCACAGCTTCGCAGCTGATGGTACAGCCCGACGCCATCCTCTACGACAATACTCCCATGAACAAGGTGATGAAAACCTTCGAGCGCACCCAGGCTGACTGGCTGCCCGTGCTCGACGACAACCAACATCTGAAGGGCTACATCTCGCGCAAGCGAATGTACGACATGTATCGCAAGATGGTGCACGACTTCAGCCAAGACTGATTCCCCGAAACGTCGAAGCATCGAAATATCGAAACGTCGAAATATCGAAAACAACGAAAAAAACATCGAAACAACACCATGCAGAAAAAAGACCTTAGAATAGTATTCATGGGAACACCGGAGTTTGCCGTGGAGACATTGCAAGCACTGGTCGACGCCCACTATAACGTGGTGGCTGTCGTGACACAGCCCGACAAACCTGTCGGCAGGCACGGAAGCGTGTTGCAGCCCTCAGCAGTCAAGCAGTACGCCCTGCAGCATGGTTTGCCCGTACTGCAGCCCGAGAAGATGAAGGACCCGGAGTTCGTCGGGCAGCTACGCTCCTTCCATGCCAACCTGCAAGTAGTGGTGGCCTTCCGCATGTTGCCCGAAGTCGTATGGGACATGCCCGAGTTCGGCACCTTCAACGTCCATGCCGCACTGCTGCCACAGTATCGCGGCGCGGCACCCATCAACTGGGCTGTCATCAACGGCGAGACCGAGACGGGTGTCACCACCTTCTTCCTGGACCATGACATCGATACCGGTCGTATCATCCGGAAGAAAACCTTCGCCATTCCTGACGATGCCGATGTCGAGTATGTCTACGACGGACTGATGCACCTCGGTGCTCAGTTGTGTCTGGAGACCCTCGATGCCATCATCGCTGCCGACGGCCATCCGGCATCTGTCGCTCAGGAATCAGTCCTTGATGGTTTCCCCATCAAGCCTGCCCCCAAGATATTCAAGGAAACCTGCGAGATTGACTGGACCAAGTCCGCCAAGCAAGTCTACGACTTCGTGCGTGGACTGTCGCCCGTGCCAGGCGCCTGGACCACCCTGGTGACCCCCGACGGTAAGGAAACCGTGCTGAAGATTTACAAAGCCAGGAAAACTGGGGTGGGGAGCAGTGCTGTAGGGACGCTGAGCGTTGAGGGCAAGTCGCTGTGCATCGCGGCACAGGACGAACTGCTCGAAATCGTCGAGTTGCAGCTGGCTGGCAAGAAACGCATGGCTGCCAGAGACTTCCTGAACGGGATGAAGAATCCCGACCTGTGTCATGTAAAATAAAAATAAAGGTTAAAGACATAATAAACATATTGGCTCTTCGTTATATAAGTAAATAATGCTAAACATATATTTGCCTATGCAACATTTTACTCAAGACGAATTGAAGCCAAAACCATCGACCATCCTGTTTATCAAACAGTTTGCCCGTATGTGTAATTCAAACAAGAAAGTAAATAATGGCTACAATAGTATCTCCGTCATTGCTTGCTGCTGACTTCCTGCACCTGGACAGCGAGCTCGAAATGATTAACCGCAGCGAAGCACAGTGGCTGCATCTGGACGTCATGGACGGTGTCTTCGTTCCCAACATCTCTTTTGGCTTCCCCGTGCTGGAAGCTGTGGCAAAGAAGTGTCAGAAAGCGCTTGATGTACACTACATGATTGTACATCCAGAGCAGTACATCAAACAGACTGCCAAGCTTGGCGCCATGATGATGAACGTCCATGTCGAGGCATGCACCCATCTGCACCGTACCGTTCAGGAAATTCACAATGCCGGCATGAAGGCGGGCGTCACGCTGAATCCAGCATCACCGGTGTCGTTGCTCGAGGACATCATTGACGATGTGGACATGGTGTTGCTGATGAGTGTCAATCCTGGCTTTGGCGGACAAAAGTTCATTGAGAACACGATTCAAAAGGTAAAGCGCCTGCGCAGGTTGATTGACGAGCGAGGGGCAAACGTGCTCATTGAAGTTGACGGCGGGGTACAGGCAGAAACGGCTCCAAGGCTGGTACAGGCTGGAGTCGACGTGCTGGTCAGTGGCAGCTATGTGTTCAAGAGCCCAACTCCCGAACAGACCATTCATCAGCTCTGCGCGCTCTAAAGCTCCATGTTCAGCTGAATCTGGTTTTGCTTGGCTATGCGGCGCATGTTGATGAGCGCATAGCGCATGCGGCCCAGTGACGTATTGATGCTGACGCCGGTTATCTGCGCAATCTCCTTGAACGACAAATCCTGATAGAAACGCATGTAAACCACTTCGCGCTGGGCTGCGGGCAGGGCATTCATGATGTTGCGCACATCACTCATAATCTGCGTGTTGACAAACTCCGTCTCGCGGTTGCCATCCATCAAGTCTTCACTCTTCAGCTTGCTCAAGTCGTTATCTGCTCCTGTTTCCACCAGGTGCTCACTTTTCTGCTGGCGATAGACATCCATGATGATGTTGTGGGCAATACGTGTCAGCCAGAATGAGAACTTGCCGCTGTCTGTATACTTGCCTTCCTGTAACTTGGTGATAACCTTGACAAAAGTGTCTTGGAACACATCGTTCGCCAGTTCGGGGTCGCGGAC
>JAEEGL016415167.1_pt1 | contig 11098 bp, 11 predicted proteins | sample 9134231 | NCBI WGS metagenome assembly JAEEGL01 (sample SAMN16246548, study PRJNA631951) | gut metagenome | biome: gut microbiome; feature: rumen; material: fiber-attached | host: Bos | place: Iran: Karaj | collected 2018-10
CAGAACCAGCTAATACAACGATGATAACTATTAAAGCAATAACACTAGAAGTAGTATCATCTTCTTCAGTCTTTTTACCTGAAACATAATCTAAAATATCATAACGATCAGATACATCTTTCTTATATGCTTCTTCAATAGCTGCTAAAATGTCATCTGCATAACTTTGATCAAATCCATTCCAAGCACTTTCTTCAACTAGTATATATGGAACTCCTTCAACTTCTTGTTCTTTGAATTTACCAATTTCTTCCATTAAACTAGCATTATCTTCATTACTCCAAACTTCATATGGAACAACTTCAAATTTATCTCCATACTCATCTTCTATTTCTTCAAACCATGCTTCTGCTTCAGCACAATGTGAGCAACCATCTCCATGGAAGAAATAAACTTTAACTTCTTTTTCATTTCCCTTAAACTCATGATCTGGTTTAGCATCAGCAAAAGTCATAACTGGAATTAATAAAGCAATAACAAATAAAAGAATCAATCTAACTTTCTTCATAAAAAACCTCCTAAAATAATAATATCATAATTTTTATAATATTGAAATATCAAATGTTGGAATAAAACTATCACTTTGAGTATCTCCCTCTTGTATAAAACAATTTCTCACACCTAAATCATATGCATAATTTACTACTGAAGAATACACTTCTTCAGTAAGTTTTCTATTTAAATTATCATAGTTATATTTATCTAAAGTAGTATATTGATTCATAATACTTATAATTATATTATCTTTATACTTAGAATATAAGTAATAAATTATCTTCATTGAATCATCTATTTCTCCAGGTAATATTAAAACTCTAACTATCAAACCTTTAGTCATAATATTATCCTTAATTTCAAACTTACCAACTTGTTTATACATTTCATCTATACAAGTAGAAGCATATTCAAAGTAATTAGTACAATTAGAATACTTTTCTCCTAATTTATTATCAAAGTACTTAAAATCAGCTAAATATATATCGATAGTATTATCTAATAACTTAATAGTATTAGTATTTTCATAAGAACTAGTATTATAAACAATAGGTATTTTTATTTTATCTTTTATTTGATTTATATTATAAATGATTTGTGGAACATACATGGTAGGAGTAACTAAATTAATATTTTGAGCATGTTTATCTTGTAATTCTAAAATTATTTCTTGAAATCTCTTATTACTTATTTCTTTTCCATAATTATCAATACTAATCTTTTTATTCTGACAAAATAAACATCTTAAATTACAATTACTAAAAAAAATTGTTCCTGAACCATTCTCTCCAGAAATAATAGGTTCTTCCCACATATGAAGAGAATAATAACTAAGTTTAATTTTATCTCTAAGATTACAAAAACCAGTAGTTTCATATCTATTAATTCTACAGTTTCTAGGACATAATTCACATTTTTCTAATTCTTTAAATCTCATAAAAACACCTAACTTTATTGTATCAGATAATTATCTATGTTAATATATAAAATTAATAGAGGTGTATTATGATTAAATGGAGAAATAACATAGTTTCTAGCATAGTATTTCTAATTGTAAATTTTTTAGTATATTTAACTATTACTAAAGAAGTATCTGGATCATTAATAATAACAACTATAATATTTTTTGGATTACTAATAGGATATGATCTACTAAAATATGAAGACTAATAAGTCTTTTTTTTATTAATAAAATGATATATAATTTATTATAGGTGATAGTATGAGACTAAAAGGTTTTATCATATTTCTTATAATATTTACTATAGTTTATATAGTATTCTTTAAAATTATGGATACTATTTATGAACATAAAGATGATTCTACTGACTTATTAAAAAAAGAAATAGATGTTAACAAGTATTATAATTTTGCTAAATTTTATAATTATAATTCTTCTATTACACAAGAAACTTTTATAAAACTTTATAACCTTATGATAAATTCAAGTAATATCAAAATATCATATCTTGCGAATCAATGTAACATATCTAATGATGAAGTAGTTGTAATGGTTTTATATTTAGAATATTTAAATTTTATTAGAGAGAAAACTATTAATATAAATAATGATACGATTAGTGATTTTTCTATGAATGATAAAGCTATGTTTGATAAATATATTAATTTCTTTAGAAATAAAACTGATTATCAAACAATAATTAATAGTGTTGGTAATCAAGCTGTTGATGAATTGAATTATATAAATAATTACTTCGTAATAGAGGGAGTAAGAATTTTTGATAATAAAATATATTATGCAGGTGATTACAATGTCTAAGAGTTTAAGAGTAGTTTTATATTTTGTATTAGTTATATTTTTCTTCTTTTTTAATTTTTATTTTAGACCAATAAAGGGAAATAAATTAGTTAAAAAGAATAGTCCTTCTTATGTTAATAATTTATATTATAGTGATGAGCATTGTAAAAATTCATTATTAGATTCTGATTCTAAGAAATTATATGAAAAGATTATTAAAGACACTTTAAATAATAAAATAATTACTGATTATACTTGTGAGATAGAGAATTGCTTTTTTAAACTTAATCAAATTAATAGCTGTATATATATTGATCATCCTGAGTTATTATCATATTATTTAATGTCTTGGAAAAGATATGGTACAAAGACCACTTATTCTATTCAAACTATGGAGTCAGTTAGATATTACTTTGCTGAAAAAAGAATAGAAAGAGAAATAGATATTATAAAAAGAGAAACTAAAAAGATGAACGATAGGGAGAAGATTATATTTGTTTATGATTATGTATCTAATCATAATTATGATAGGGTATTTACTAATGCAGGATCTAATCAAAGTATTTATTCTTTCTTTACAGGAGGAAAGAGTGTATGTGCAGGATTTGCTAAATCATCACAAATAATTTTTCAAAATATAGGAATTGAATCATATTTAGTATTAGGATATGAACATATGTGGAATTATGTTAAATATGATGGAAAATACTATGTATTTGATGCGACTATGGGAGCTAGTTATAGAAATAAAACTCTACCTAATCATTATGATGGGTTAGGAGAAACAACTGTTAATAGAACTATAGGAAATAATCCTGGGTTATATCCTCCGATAGAAACAGAAAAATTAAAAGATATACTTGATGTTTAAGTATATCTTTTTATTTTAATTTTATTTCTATTGCAACAACTCCATATTTTGATTGTTGTTCATAAGAATAATATAAATTCATATCAGCAGGAGAAGCAATATCTTCTTCTTTATAACCTAAGTCTTTTTTATCATGATTTTTATATAATTGTTCAAAATTATCATAAGTATATAGATTAGTTATTAAACAATCTATTTTTTCATCATTAAACCTACTTATAAAAGTTATTTCATCTCCAATAGACATATTCCTTCTTTTATCATCAAATAGTCTCATTTCGATAGTTTTAGTACCATTTTTAATACTATTAAATGGTTCTTTATCTAAATGCAAAATATGATTCATAATATCACCTCAAATTTAATTATAGTATAGTTACATATAAGTAATATGTAAAGAATAAAATAATCATAAATGCACCTTCGTATTTATTAATCTTACGATCATTAAATGAGAATATAAATAATAATAAAGCAGATACTCCTAAAGCTATTAAATCAATATTACTAAATACAATATGATTTATTCCTCCAAATAAAGCAACAGGTAAAGCTAAAACAATACCTAAATTGAATATATTACTACCAACAACATTACCAATCGCAATATCATATTCTCCTTTACTAGTAGCCATTACAGAAGTAACTAACTCAGGTAAAGAAGTACCTAAAGCAACTATAGTTAATGAAATCATTCTTTGACTAACTCCTAAAATACTAGCTATAGAAGATGCATTATTAACAACTAAATTACTACCAACTATAATTGAGGCAACACCAATTACAGATAATAATAATGATTTTTTCAAACTGTATTTAGGTGGTTCAGCAGTATTAGAATTATTTCTATTAATAAGCATACTTATTAAATAATAAACAAATACTGTAAAAAATAATAGTAATATAACTCCATCTTGTCTAGTAAACATATTCTTACTAACTCCAAATAATTCATCACTAACTAATACTATGAATAATATAGTTAATAATAGAGTAATAGGTAACTCTTTTTTTACTGTGTTACTTTTAACTCCCAATGAATGTATTGTTGAACTAACTCCTATAATTAATAATATATTTAATATATTACTACCAATAACATTACCCAAAACCATATCAGGATTCTTAGTTAATATAGAACTAACACTTATTGCGAATTCAGGTGCTGAAGTTCCAAATGAAACAATAGTTAATCCAATGAACATAGTAGATAATTTGAAAACTCTAGCTAGAGAAGAAGCTCCATCTACAAATAAATCTGCTCCTTTAATTAAAACTACAAATCCTAAGACTAGAAAAATAATATTTAATAACATAAAAGCCTCCTTATTGATTATTCCCTAAATTATTCTGATTATTTGCTACACTCATAGGAGGAGCACTATTTAAAGGACTATTTCCAGTATTCATAGGTGGTTGATTATTTAATGTTGTACTAGGTAAATCGTTTTTAACAGTGAAATTTTTATTAACTGGATTATTATCAACAGGTGCATTAATAACAGTAAAATTCTTATTAACAGGTGTTTCACTTGAATTAATACTAGCTGGATTTAACATGTTTTGATTAGGATTTCCAGTTAAGAAGTTAGTTTTATTACCAACTGGTTGACTACCAGGTGGTTGATTTAAAGAACTTTGATTAAGATTATTAGTATTTTGATTAGAATCATTACTTATATTATTTTCTTCAGTATTAGGTGTTTCTTCTTCAAAGTCCAAAACAACTTCATCATTAATATGTTCAATTTTATTTATAAATAAAGTAATAATACCAAAAGCAAATGCAGCAAATAATACTAATAGTTTTGCAGCAGCTTTATTATTATCCATCATAGTAGGAACACCAAATAGTTTATCAAAAAATACATATAATAGTGTACTAATATAAAAACCAAATCTAATAGGAGTTTTTATATCAAGTTCCACTACTATCGATAATACAAATAAAGCAGCTAATGTATAATCACAATACTCCATAATACTAGTAAATGTCTTTAAAGCTTTAGCATAATTAGCTAAAGAATTAAGATTACTAGATCTAGCAGATAATAAATATATACACATAATTAAATAAGCAGATAAATATATTACTATCATAAATATATATAAATAACCAAATTCTTTATATTTATCACTTTCAATTAAAAGTCCAGCTCCAAGTAAACCAACTATACCAATCATTACTTTAGTATACATAGCAGCTGATATAAGAGCAAAACTATCACTTTTAATGAAATTAAAGCTGATTTCTAAAAACATAAATAATAAAACAACTAATAATCCTATAGCCCCATACATTATCTTTTTCACAAGCATCACCACTATTATAAGTATATCATAAAAACAGTTGAAATTATTAATAAAAATCAATTTGTTAAAGTAATAATTTATGATATTATAAATATAAGGTGATAATATGAAGACAAAGAATAATACAAAGTATATTATTATTATTTTTATTCTTTCAAGAATACTATTTTTATTATCTCTATTTAGACATTCATTAATATTATTTGATAGTCATTCTTATATAAAAATTGCTCAATTTGGATATATTGAAAATTATCTATATGCATTTTTCCCTTTATATCCAATATTAATTAAAACACTTCATTTTATAATACCATCTTATGTTGCTTCAGGAATGATAATTAGTAATATATCGACACTTCTAGCAGCTTTTATCTTATGTTCATTAGTAAAAAAAGAAAAAACAAAAAATACAATTCTATTATTATTTATCTTTTCTCCAATACTAGGTTTTACAACCATTTGTTATACAGAAGGATTATATCTATTATTAACTATTCTTGCTTTTTATTACTATAAGAAAAATAAAGTAATAAGTGGAATCTTTATAGGATTATCTATGTTAACTAGAAATACCGGTATTATTCTTTTAGGAGCATTTACTTTAGAATTATTAATTAAATGGTTTAAAAAGAAAGTGAAATTTAAAGAAATATTACTATTAGTTACACCAGCTATCTTAATAGGTTTTCTATATTCAATTTATTTATGGATTACAGTTAACAATCCATTTATGTATATCACAGTCCAATCTACTGAATGGGGTAGAGTATCATGTAATATATTCACTTTATTAATAAAAGATATTAAATATACTATTACTAATCATGAATCAATCTATTTAGCAATATTAAACTGGTTATTTATTGGAATAGCTATATATCACTCTATAAAAAATATAAAAAAAGATTTTGCTTTATCTATCTATGTAATAGTATCAATAATATTATTTGCGACAACATGTAGAGTAGAACCATGGCAAACACTTCCATCAGTAGGATTATTTAGATATGTATTTTCTTTATTTCCTATATATTTATTTCTTGTTAATGTTAAGGAAGATAAGAAGATTTATAAGTACAATTTAATTATGTATATATTAATATCTTTAGTTAATGCATCTATGTTATATGCAAATAATTTTATCGCATAAAAAGAAGGTTTATTTTAAACCTTCTTTTACTTTTTGAGTAACTGTTTTTACTATTTCATCTATTTTAATATCTTCTTGGTTGCCAGATCTTCTTTCTTTTAATTCTACTAGATTGTCAGTTATTTTTTTACCTATTGTGATACGAAGTGGTATACCAATCAATTCCATATCATTAAATTTAACTCCAGCTCTTTCATCACGATTGTCATAAACAACATCAATACCCTTGTTAGTTAATTGTTTATATATTTTTTCAGCAATCTTAGTTTGTTCTTTATTATTCATATCAATTTGAACTATAGCAACATGATATGGAGCAATATTCATTGGTAGAATCATACCTTTATCATCATGATTTTGTTCAATTATAGAAGCAAGAATTCTACCAGCACCAATACCATAAGATCCCATAAGTGGATATTGTTCTTTATTGTTTTCATCTAAGTAAGTAATACCTAAATCTCTACAATAATGGTCTCCTAATTTAAACAAATTACCAATTTCTATACCACGTTTAAAGTAGATCTTTCCTCCGCAATGAGGACACACATCACCTTCAACAACAGTAGCAATATCACCAACAATATCATAACTAATATCTTTAACGTTAGCATTTATATAGTGATAATCAGTTTTATTAGCACCACAACAGAAATTTTTCATATGAAGAACTTCTTCATCAACAACAACCTTACAACCAGTTAAACCAATAGGTCCAGTATAACCAGGTGCTGCATTAGATTTAGCAATTAATTCGTCATCAGCAAATAATAATTCTTTACCACCAACTGCTTTTAATGCTTTTTCTTCATTTAAATCTCTATCACCACGTATAAAGAATATTACTAATTCTCCATCAACATTCATAAGAAGTGCTTTAACTGTTTTTTTAATATCCCAGTTTAAGAAATCAATTACTTCCTCAATAGTATGAGCGTTTGGTGTAGCTACCATCTCTATTTCTTTTTCTTTTTCTTTCACATCTTCTATTTTATGTTGTGCTATCTCAATATTTGAAGCATAATCGCATTTATCACATAATACTATTATATCTTCACCAATATCTGTAATAGCTTGATACTCTTCTGATAAAGTACCACCCATTGCTCCAACTGAAGCTTTAACTATTTTATAGTTAATATCCATTCTATCAAAAATACTACAATAAGCATCATACATCTTTTTATATGATCCATTTTGCATTTCTTCATCTCTATCAAATGTATAAGCATCTTTCATAATAAATTCTTTAACTCTTATTAATCCAAAACAAGGACGTATTTCATCTCTAAATTTGTCTGCTTGTTGATATAGATTAAATGGTAAATCTCTATAACTCTTCATATACATTGAAGCAGCAATCGCAAATAATTCTTCATGAGTTGGTCCTAAAACCAAATGAGTGTTTTTACGATCTCTTAGATTAAACATACTTTCTCCAAATGCTTCTACTCTTCCGCATTTCTCATAGTAATCACTCGGGATTAGTGATGGCATTAATAATTCTTGTGCTCCTGTTTTATCCATTTCTTCTTTGACAATTTTTTTAATTTTATCTAGTACTCTTAAACCTAACGGTAAATACATGTACATACCAGATCCAACCTTCTTGATCATTCCACTACGTACTAATAATTGTCCACTAGTACTTTGCTCATCCTTAACAGTTTCTCTTAATGTGTAAAAGTAATTATTTTTTAATTTCATAATGTCATCTCCCTTTTAACTAAAAAAGGATGGCCCAAGGAGTGCAATAGCACGGTACCATCCTAATTTAACTTACTTTTATAACGGCTCTTCACCGGAAATATTTTCATATTTCATTCATGGGTAGGAATATCCTAGACTTATTGCTTTCTCGCACCAATTAAAAACTCTCTTAAAATAAGTATCTAAAACATCATGTCCCAATCAACACATTACACGAATTATATAATAAAATGTGAAATATGTCAATTTTTATCAATTACATTAAAGGAGCTAATAATCTAAGTAAAGCTTGAAACATCCCTTTTAAGAAAGAAGGTGTAACTTCTTGTCTAGTTAATTCTTGACTTTTTGATAATGTATCTACCATATCATTTTTAATATCTTCTATACATTTGACATTTTCCATATATAAACCACATTCAAAATGTAAATATAGACTTCGATAATCTAAATTTACTGTTCCTACAGTAGAAATTTTATCATCAGCCACAAAAACCTTCGCATGTATAAATCCAGGAGTATATTTATATACTTTTACTCCTCCCTTTACTAAGAGTTCAACATAACTTTCTGATAAAGAATAAACTATTTTTTTATCCGGTATTCCAGGAATTATAATTCTTACATCTACACCTCTTTGAGCTGCTAAAGTTAAAGCATTAATCATATCGGTATCAACTATTAAATATGGAGTACAAATATAAACATAATCATTAGCTTGATTAATAATATTCAAATAAATGTTTTGTCCAACAATTTCTGTATCTAAAGGAGTTTCTCCATAAGCAGCAGCATATCCTTTATACTCTTTACTTTTAAAAGTATATTTAAACTTTTCAAAATCATCATCAGTATTCTTGAAAGAATTCCACATAGTCAAAAACATAACAGTATAATTCCAAACAGTATCTCCCTTTACTTTTATACCATTATCTTTCCAATGACCATATTTTTCTACTTCATTAATATACTCATCAGCAATATTTATTCCACCAGAAAAAGCAGCTTTACCATCAATTACAAGTATTTTTCTATGGTCTCTATTATTCATAATAATACCTGATAAAGGACTAAGTTTATTAAATACAATACATTTAATACCATACTTTTCTAATTCTTTTGGATATAGAGTTCCAAGAGTAGTAATACATCCCAAATCATCATACATTACTCTAACATCAACACCATTTTTTGCCTTATCAATTAATATTTCTAAGATAGAATCCCACATCTTACCTTTAGCAACTATAAAGTATTCAAAAAATATAAATTTTTCAGCTTTTTTCAATTCTTTAATCATTTCTTCAAAAGCAATTTCACCTAATGGGTAATATTCAATATCATTATTAATACTTATAGGATATTTAGCATAATTAGAAATATATCTTAACCTGCCATTATCATTAAAGTCTTTTCTAATACTTTCATCCTGTTTTAAATATTTATTATTTTCATTTTCACTCTTAGTTATTCTTTTTAATACAACACTTTTATTCTTATTAGATCCAATTATTAAATATAAAAGTGGTCCAATTAAAGGTATTAATAATATTATTATTATCCATGGTAGAGTAAAAGAATAACTTCTACTATTCTTAATCAACCATAAAACTATTATTAATCCTAATACTTGATATAAAAAATCAAATACAATGAATAATTTACCTAAATATAAATAGAATAATAAGAATATCAATATTTGTAATAGTAATCCAACGATAACTACTAAACCTCTAGTAACAACATATTTCATAAAATCAACTCACTTATACATTAAATTATATCATATAAAAAATCAGGTTAATACCTGATTCTATTTTAATGATGATGATGATGTTCTACCTCATGATGATGAACATGACATTCTTTCTCGTCACATACTTCATCTTCTGTTTCTAATATAGCATGACATATATTATGTTTTTCTAATTCTTTTCTTATTTCTTTTTTTAATTTAGCTATATCTTTTGATTTAGAAACAATATGCATAGTTGCATAATTATTATAACCATCCATACTCCATACATGAACATGATGTATATCATCAACTCCAGATATTTCTAATAAATGTTTTTTTAATTCATCTATATCAATATCATTAGGAGTCTTTTCTAAGAATAAATCTAATACTTTCTTTAAATTCTTAATAGAATTTATAAGTATAAACAAAGCAACTCCAATACACATAATAGAATCAAGTATTCTAATATCAGTAAAATTCATTATGATTGCTCCGATAAGTACAACTATCCATCCTAAGACATCTTCAAGCATATGTAGATTAACTGCTTTTTGATTAATAGAATCTCCTTCTCTAGTAACATAAGCAGCTATCATATTTAGGATAACTCCAATTATCGCAAAGATAATCATTCCACTATAATTAATCTCAACGGGATTAAATAATCTCTTAACAGCACTAATAATTATTAATATAGATCCAACTAATAAAATAGTAGTAGTAATAACACCACCTAATACTGAGTATCTTGTATATCCATAAGTATATTTATTATCAGCATTTTTCTTACTTTTTCTTTCCATAAAATAAGATATTCCAATCGATATAGCATCTCCTAAATCATGAATAGAATCAGACATAATTGCAACTGAATTAGTAAAAATCCCTCCAACAAACTCAAATATAGAGAATACTAAATTTAAAATAAAAGCGATTAGTATATTTTTTTCAGTCATCAAGTTACCACCTCATCATAATTATAACACTATTTTTTATTATGTAATAAAAAAGCGATAGGCCATAAGGCCTATCTTCAGGGTGTTCGGTTGAATATAC
>JAEEGL016419397.1_pt1 | contig 11098 bp, 8 predicted proteins | sample 9134231 | NCBI WGS metagenome assembly JAEEGL01 (sample SAMN16246548, study PRJNA631951) | gut metagenome | biome: gut microbiome; feature: rumen; material: fiber-attached | host: Bos | place: Iran: Karaj | collected 2018-10
AAAGAATCACTACGACCGTCGCAAAGGCTAAGGCCCTGAAGAAGTATGTAGAGCCCCTGATTACAAAGGCAAAGGAGGATTCTACCAACTCTCGTCGTGTAGTATTCAGCTACCTGCAGAACAAGGACGCTATCAAGGAACTCTTCGGAGATGTATCTCAGAAGGTGGGTGATCGTCCTGGTGGATACACCCGTATCATCAAGCTCGGAACCCGTCAGGGTGACGCAGCTCAGGTATGCTTTATTGAACTCGTAGACTTTGATCCCGAAATGGCAAAGGATACGAAGAAGAAGTCAACCCGTCGTTCACGCAAATCTTCTGCTCCCAAGGCTGAGGCTGCTGCTCCTGCCGAGGAGGCAAAAACAGAGGCTCCCGCAGAGGAGGTTGCTGAGGCACCTGCAGAAGAGGCAAAGGCAGAATAATAGGAATCACAAATTCCTCTATAGTTTGAAGCCCGTATTGTTGAAGCGATACGGGCTTTTTTCATCCCGTTTGCTAAAAAATGAGACTAAAACTTGGAAGTTTCATTTATTTTGCCTAAATTTGTCGCACGTTACTCATCTAAAGCAATAAGTCAGGCATGGTAGAAGCCCCGAAGTTTGAATACAAGTATGACTTGGCCTTGTGGAAATCGTTTTCTGCCCGGCTCAGTATGGCCATACTTTTCATCGCAGCCGGCGTGTTCTTAGTGGCCATGCTTACCTATTTGTATTTCTCTGAGGAGGCGGTGAAGAACGAGTCAGCGACAAAGGCCAGGACGGAGCTGCACGACGCCGTCATTAATATGCGCATTATGATGGCGCAGAATGGTGATACCATTCAGGCAAAGGATTTCATCCGGGTCCTTCAGACGGTGAAACCTTATAAGCACTCGTTCACGCTGATGACTGACCGTACGGGAAGACTGGTCTATTTCGGCGATTCTGCCATGCAGGTGAAACAGCAGCATGAAATCTCACATATCATCCAGATGATGAATAGTGGAGAGTCTGGCATGCAGGAGGTGTTCAAGCATGCTGGCATATCCTTGCTGATTCATGAGCCGATAGGGGAGAGTGGGTACGTTGCGGGTCTGATATGTTCACGATTCGACATCCTTTCGGGGTATCTGCCGTTGATTTTCTATGGTGCCATTTCTTTCATTGTCGGATTGCTGGTGCTGTTTTCCTGTTGTGCGTATGCCATCCGGAAGATGGTACATCCGCTGCATCAGTTTGCTGAGTCGGCCCGGAGCATTGCCGAGGGAGACCTTGATACACCGCTTCCTGAGATCAAGTCGGAAGATGAACTGCTGCAACTCCGAAACTCCTTTGAGTATATGCAGACCTCACTCAAACAGCATATCGAGGATTTGAAGGTGACGACGGCAGGCAAGGAACGCTTGCAGAGTGAGCTGGTGATTGCCCACGACATCCAGATGGGCATGATCCCCACTTCCTATCCCCAGCGCGACGATTTGGAGCTCTTTGCCTCAATGACACCTGCCAAGGAGGTGGGGGGCGACTTGTATGATTTCATCATCGACAACGATGAACTCTTCTTTATCATAGGCGACGTGGCAGGCAAGGGAGTCCCAGCCTCGCTTTATATGGCAGTCACCCGTACCCTGTTCCGCAATCTGGCTGGCAATTACCAGAGTGCAGCCAACATCGTTCGGGAGATGAACCATGCCATAGCCTCTACGAATGAGTCGTTTATCTTCGTGACAGTTTTTGTGGGCGTCCTCGACCTGAAGACGCATCACCTTACATATTGTAATGCAGCCCATAACGCTCCGGTTTTACTGACGCGCGAGGGAGAGTGTCGACTTCTGGAGGTTGAGACGAACCTGCCCATAGGTGTGGAAGACCGTTATCGTTATAATGAGCAACAGATTGACTTCCCTGAGGGTACCGCCTTGCTACTTTATACCGATGGTCTGACAGAAGCGATGTATATGTCGAGTAATGGTGCCAGGAAACTGTTTGGTGAGGACCGTGTGCTGCATGATGTTCAGAAGAACCATACGTCTGCGGCTCCAGAGATTATCGATTTCCTGAAACAGCATGTCGCCGTCTTTGCCGACGGTACAGAGCAGAGCGATGACCTCACGCTACTTTTCATCCGTCACGGAAAGGCCTTGGGCAGTGGTTCTCCTTCTTCTCGCAGGATCATCCTGAAGAATGAGTTGGCGGAAGTGGGGCGATTGCGGAATTTCTTCTTCTCCGTCTGCCGTGAACATGGCATCGATGATGAAACAGCCAAGTCGTTGAATCTCGCATTGGAGGAGTGGGTGGTCAATATCGACAACTATGCCTATCCCAAGGGTACGCGTGGTCATGTGGATGTGATAGCCGATGTATCTCCCTCGCTGTTGCTCACACTGGTCATCAAGGATCATGGTATGCCTTTTGATCCTACGGAATATGCCGAGCCGGACATAGAGGCGGAACTCGCGGATCGTCCTATCGGCGGACTGGGAATCCATCTTGTTCGTACCATCATGGATACCATGGACTATCGCAGGACTGCTGATGGCTATAACGTATTGACACTTACAAAACAAATAACAAATAATTAAATCAATTGTCTATGGAATCAATTGTGTTTTTAGGTTTTAACCTGAATGCGTGGATAACCATCGCAACAGTGCTTACGATGTTTACTATCCTGCTGTTTACTAAAATCAGGTCTGACCTTGTGTTTCTCGGAGCCATTGGTATCCTGTTTGTTACGGGTGTCCTTAATGCGAAGGAGGCTTTCTCTGGCTTCAGTTCCACATCAGTGGTGATCATCGGTGTGCTCTTCGTCGTGGTGGCAGGTCTGACGCATACGGGTGTGCTTCAATGGATCGTGAAAAACCTTCTCGGACAGCCAAAGAGCTATTCGAAGGCCGTTATCCGTCTGATGTTGCCGGTAGCAGGTCTGAGTTCGTTCCTCAGCAACACTACGGTGGTGGCTTTGTTCGTCGGCATTGTGAAGATGTGGTCGAAGAAGCTCGGCATTTCCCCCTCTAAACTCCTTATTCCCCTGAGTTATGCTTCAGGAATGGGAGGTGTGTGTACGTTGATCGGTACCCCGCCAAACCTGATTATCTCAGGTCTCTATGCCGAGAACACCGGACATGCGATGAACGTGTTGGCAACCACGATTCCCGGTCTCTTCTGTCTGGCTGTCGGTGTGCTTTCCATCATTGCCATGCGTAAGCTGTTGCCCGATCGTAAAGCCCCGGAGGCTGCCTTCGAGTCTACCAGCGACTATACCGTTGAGTTGGTAGTGCCCTCCGATAATGCTCACGTAGGTGAGACTATCACTGAGGCTGGGCTGCATGATGTGCGTGGTGGCAGTCTGATAGAGATTATCCATTATGACGATGTCATCTCGCCAGTGCCTGATGATGAGGTTATCATGGGTGGCGACCGTCTGGTCTTTGCCGGACAGGTGGATGAGATCCTCGACCTGCGTAAGAGTCATGCGTTTGTGAATGCCGACCATCATGTGTTTACGATGAGTGAGGTCGATAAGAACCGTCAGCTCCGCACGGCATACGTCAACTTCGGCAGCAGTCTGATCAATAAGCAGATCGGCAATAGCACGTTTGAGAAAGACAACAATATGATCCTTGTGGCTGTTGCCCGCCGTGGCAAACGTATCGATCAGTCGCCTCGCAGTGTTGTGCTTCAGGCTGGCGATACCCTTCTGCTGGAGTGCCCGCCCAATGTCAACATCCATACGGAGCACCTTTCTTCACAGCTGCATTTCTTCGACAGTGCCCAGGTGCCGAATATCGGTAAGAAGACACTGGTATCTACTACGATCATGATTGCGATGGTTGTGCTCTCTGCCCTTAATATCATCCCGTTGTTGCAGTGTGCTTTCCTTGCCGCGATGGCCATGCTGCTGTTCCGATGCTGCAACGTCGATCAGGCCATGAAGTCCATTAATTGGGATATCCTGATGGTGTTTGCGGGCTCTGTCGTGCTGGGTGTCGCCATTCAGAAGACGGGTATCGCCGAGCGCCTCGCCTTTGGCATCCTTGATGTCTGCGGATCGAATCCGATTGTCGTTATGACAGCCATTTGTTTCGTGGGTACGTTCATCACGGAGTTTATATCCAACACGGCGGCTGGCGCGATGTTCTATCCGATTATGTATCAGGCAGCCGAACATTTGGGCTACGAGCCCTATCCTTTCCTTATCGCCCTGATGGTCAGTGTCAGCTCTAGCTTTGCCACACCTATTGGCTCGCCCACTCACATGCTGGTCTATGGCCCTGGCGGCTATCGCTTCAGCGACTTCATGCGTATTGGCCTGTTGATGAATCTCATTATCCTCGCGGCCAACGTCTTTATCGTGAACATTATTTATCCATTAACTCCATTACAATAATATGAATATCGAAATTAAAGAAATGAACGGTGGCTATACAGGCATCCTTTTCGGATGGATTGATACGAATGTGGCCACAGAGTTCCTCGAGAGCCTCAAGTCTTTGGAGGAGCATGCTGATAAGGCGATTGTGCTTGATTGTAGCGCATTGGAATACATTTGCAGCTTGGGTCTGCGCGGACTTCTGAAACTGAATAAGGAGAGTTCGACCAAAGGCGGCAGTCTGGTGCTGACGAATGTGGGTGCTGAGGTTCAGAAGATCCTTACGCTCACGGGATTCATCAAGCTCTTCACGATTAAGTAAGAAGGAATAGGGTTTCCCCTACGTAGTTTTGGGGAAATTCCGCCTTCCTGTTCCAAATAGAATGCTTACTTTTGCACCGTGAACATTTAAATACATGACGGTTATGAAGAAGATTATGGTCATTTCGGTTGGAACACTGCTGTTGTGCAGCAGTTGTGGTACCTATGCAGGTTCAGGTGCATACGCAGGTGGAACATTCGGCTCCATTATCGGTTCTGCTATCGGAGGCATCGCAGGCGGCCATCGTGGCAGCGATATAGGAACGCTTATTGGTATGGCGGGTGGTGCTGCCGTAGGTGCTGCCGTAGGTGCAGCAGCCGACCAGGCCCAACAGCGTCAGTATGAAGAGCATGTCGCAGCACGTCAGCAGCGTGCCGCAGCCCGTACTCAGCAGTACGACAGAACCTATCAGGGCGATAGTGGCTTTGATGCAACGAACAGTGGTGACGATCGCCTCTATGGCTTTGGCGAGGACTTCAGTAGCACAGTGACAGAGACGGCTCCCCCGGCTTCTCCGAGTCTTGAGATCCGTAATCCCCGCATCATGGATCTCAGCCGTGATGGTGTGCTGAATCGTGGTGAGGAGGCGCGTTTAGTGTTTGAGGTCTTCAATACCTCTTCCAAGCCCGTCTACCGTGTGTTACCCTCTGTATCCGAGGTGACAGGCAACAGGCACATCCGTGTTTCCGAGAATGTTCTGGTTGAGTGCATCATGCCAGGCCGTGGCATCCGTTATACGGCAGTCATTAAGGCCGACGATCGTCTGAAGGATGGCGATGCAGTATTCCGCATCGGAGTCTATCAGAATCATACAGAGATTGCCTCCCAGTCTCAGGAATTCCCCATTAAGACAAGCAGGCGATAAAGTTATCGCCTGCTTGTTGTCGTTTTCCCGTTGCCCGAACGTTTCAGATATGCCTTCGAGTGATTAGGCATATTGCTGATTTCATCCAGTTCATCGTCTTTTGATGATGACGTACTGGGACCTTCTGCTTGATGCGGTGTGCTGCTGAGTTCCTCTGCAGGTGTGTTCTCCTGAGATGGTGCATCTGTTTGATTCTGTGCCAGCTTACGTTCTGGAGCATTTTTCTCCTCTTGTCTCTTTTTCCGTTGGTCACGGAGTTCCATCCAGATGGGCTTATTGGTTGGACCGTCGTTGGCACCGAAGTCCAGCTCCGGTAGCTCGATGTCTTCTGGCTTGAAGGGAATGGTGGCCTGGTTATATTGCTCTACGATCACGGGGGCGATGCCTTCCGTATGTCCGTCGCTAATACTCTCTCTACTATAGGAGCCATATCATAATATCTGTAGTCAGCTAGGCGGCCACCAAAGATGACATTCTTCTCCTGGGCCGCCAGCGCACGATACTGTTCGGCAAGGGCATTGTTGCGTTCGTCGTTTACTGTATAGTATGGCTCCAATCCTTCTTTGTATTCCATTGGATACTCTCTGCTGATAACCGTCTTAGGACAGTCGTAGACCTCTTGGCCGAACATCTCAAAGTGCTTGTGCTCAATAATTCTTGTATAGGGAACCTCTGCCTCGGTAAAGTTCATGACGGCATTTCCCTGATAGTTGGGCACATCGAGTACTTCCTCCTCAAATGACACAGTACGCCATTCGAGTTTTCCGAGTTTATAATCAAAGTATTCGTCAATGGCACCTGTATAGACAATCTTGTCTGCAACCGACTCCCAATAGGAACGCTGCTTGAAGAAATCGGCATTCGTCTTGGTTTCCACTCCCTCCAAAAGCCCGTTGATGAGTTTGTTGAAGCCTCCAATGGGGATGCCCTGGTATTTGTCGTTGAAATAATTGTTGTCGTGAACGAAACGGATGGGCAGACGTTTGATGATGAATGCCGGCAGTTCCGTACATTTCCGGCCCCACTGCTTCTCTGTATAGCCCTTGATAAGTATCTCGTAGATGTCCTTGCCTATAAGAATCAGTGCCTGCTCTTCAAGGTTTCTGGGCTCAGTCACGCCAGCTGCTTTCATATTATTAACTACTTCGGTCTTCTGTTCCTCTATCTTTGCCTTAGCTTCCTCAGGAGTCACAACACCCCACATCTGATAGAAGGTGTTCATATTGAATGGCAAGTTATATAGCTTGCCTTTATAATTGGCAATAGGCGAGTTAGTGTAGCGGTTGAACTCCACGAATGAGTTTACGAAATCCCATACTTGTTTGTTCGATGTATGGAAGATGTGGGCTCCATACTTATGCACATTGATGCCCTCAATGTTCTCACAATAGACGCTGCCGCCAAGATGAGGGCGTTTGTCTATCACAAGGCATTTCTTACCCATCTCTTTGGCACGATAGGCAAAGGTGGCTCCATACAGCCCCGCACCTACTATCAGGTAGTCGTATCTGTTCATTTGCCGATGGTGTTGATGGCAATCATGGGAGCAGGAATCCTTGAGTCGGCAAGAACGTTTTTCAGCATCGTTTTCCGGGTACTTCCCATCTTAACTACAAAGACAGTAGCGTCGGCATATCGTGCAATCAGATATGCGTCGGAATAGCTACCGATAGAAGGAGAGTCGATGATGACAAAGTCATTCGTAGTCCTCGCTTCACTCATTCGTCTGGTGAACTCGTCGCTGGCCAGATAAACTGCAGGAGAAACCTTTTGACTTGTCTGTCGGAGGTCAAGATCCACCAAACTCATCTTCTTGCCAGTGGCCGAGAGAGCCTCGGTAAGATGCTGTGCAACAAAAGTCTTGCCGTCTCCGTCAGCATCCGATGCAATCAGGATTACTTTCTGACCGTCGTTAAGGTACGACAGAAGGTTAGCCATCAATGATTCGCAGGCAGTGTCATCATTGCCTTTCGAAGGTATCTCGCCCAGATACAGATAATCGGCGATTGTCTCTAAATCCGTACGGCTATCAATCTTCTTACTGATGAGCTGACGGAAGAAAATAAAAGGCATTGGAAATATGAGACTTACAAAGAAAGCTGCCAACAACACAATAATCTTCTTGGGGTGCTTGCTGTCTTTCTCCACCAGTACCTTGTCGATCAACTTTCCTTTGTCTGTTGTGTTAGCAAGGGTCATGGCTGTCTCCTCACGCTTTTGAAGCATCATGAGATAGACCCCTTGGCGGATTTCGCGCTGACGGCCGATATCCGTAAGTACACGCTCAGCCTGTGGCACATTGGTGATACGTCCCATATATTTGCCAAATTCGCGTTCAACAGCCTCTCGCTTCATGATGATAATCTGGCGCTCACGTTTCATTGCCATCTGGAGCGACGGGTGTAGTTCCTGAATGGTTTCCGTCAGACGCTGCACTGTAGGAGATTTGTCCGTCATACTCCTCAGCAGTTGCTTCCTTTGGCTGACCAACGTGTTGTGTTGAGCTATCAGAGATGATTTGGAAGAAGTGGTATTCATATTGGAATAGCTTGTCATATTGGAATAGCTTGTCTGGCTATCTTGGAGTTCGAGGCCAGAATCGCCAAAGCTCACAGGTATGACCTCAAACAGATTATCAGGGTTATTGATGTATTCGCTAAGGAAATCATGAATCTGAAGTTGGGTTCCTATCTCTACCATCTTCGTTTCGTATACGGCTTTCATCTGCATCACATCCTGGGCATCAGCTTGAGGGTCGGTGACCTGGTAAGTCTTCTTGGACTTCTCCCATGCTTCATCCGAAGTCCCCAGTTCATGATCGAGCTTGGCCAGACGCTGATTAACAAAATCTTCAGTCTTTTCAGCTTCTTCGTTCTTCCTGTCGTTTGTGAACTTGTTGTATACCTTGGTCAGATGATTCACTACATCTATGCCTCGCTGGGCGTTTTCATCTTCTAAGGTAATCGATATGATGTCGGGGGCTTTGGTTTCCGTATCTTCTACTTTCAACAGTTCCACAAAATCCATGGCTCTGGCTGTCGGTGGGATGATTGTTACCTTGAGGGTATATCCGTTCTTATACTCTTCTCGCTCTCTTTCCTGAAGAAGTGTGTTCTCTGTCAGAGTCAGCGTGCCTTCTCCCGTATCAATGGTGGCAGGAAGCTTTGCGAAGGTCTGGTCTGGTAGATGGGTCTTCTCTTTGTTCTCCTTCAATGTAGTCTCCACAGTGTAGCCTTCGTCGTCTTTTGTGATATAGAGGATGATCTGATGTGATCTGACGGCCATTTCATCATCTAACCATTGTAGATATGACTGAGGGATGCTAACATTGACGGGTTGGTTCTGGTAGAGTAGTATCCTTCTGCCCCAGCTGCACAACCTATATTCTGTGTGAAGTGAGAGGTCATTGACGACGTCACACAACAAGGCATTCGACATGAGGATCTCTTCCTCGGAACTGGTTCCGCCAGAAAGACCAAGACTGCTTCCCAAAGTGCTTCCCAGACTACCTCCAAGACCGCTTCCCAACCCCGAGGAGAGAGAGCTCAGCATGGACATGCCTAATGACATCTGACTGGATTCCTTTGACCTGTCCAAAACCTGTATCTTGGTTATGATATTAACCTTCTGTGGAGAAAACCAAAGAAAGGCCCCCGCAAGCATAAGAAAGACTGCAACAGATATCAGAAACCAGCGCCAATGGGCAACAAACAAGTTCCATGTCTGCTGAAAGTCAAGTGTACTTTCATTGTCGTTCTTGACAGAGTTATTGTTTATTCGATCGTTCATACTCATATTCTTTTCAATATTGAGTGCAAAGGTACAAAGTTTTCTGAAAACATGCAAGTTTTCCATTATAATTGGTGCTTTTTGGGGTGTTTCTTTGGTCAAGTCACAAAAAATGTATAATTTTGCACTCTCTAAATGATAACGCTAATGTCGCTGAACGTCAGTGCACAGTGTGATTGTTTTAATAAATTGCCGGAAATCTCTATAAGCTGCCATCACTGATGACGGTGTCCCCTTTCTATTGCTTTAAAAGATGACAAGTGACGAGTTGTTGTCTAAGACCATTGACTATCTGCGTTTCCCGCTTTGTGTAGGGATCGTTTTTGCTCATTTCAATTTGTCTAATGGGTTAGTGATCCACGGGGTGAAACATGGAATGGAGAATCCTGATTGGTATTTCTATTTCCTACGACTTGTAAACTGGGTACTGCCTTCGTTGATAGTGCCCATGTTCTTTATTTTTTCAGGCCTGCTGTTTTTCTATAAGAAGGACTTCTCTGCTGAAGTGTATAGACAGAAGTTGAAATCTCGTGCAATGACACTTCTTGTTCCTTATATTCTATGGAACATAATCGCAATTTTATGGAGACTTAAATGTCTTCTACCCGTTTTTTCTTCGTTCTATCGACCAGTAGAGGTTCAGGTTTCAATTTCTCGTATCTTTAACACATTTTTCTACAATGTCGAAAATAGCGGTATTATTGTCGGACCTCCCACGGCTGATGTTCCCGTAGGCATACTTCCCATTGATGGGCCATTATGGTTTGTGCGTGATTTAATGCTGATGGTGGTTGTTTCTCCACTGATATACTGGATGATTAAGAAAGGAGGTATGTGGATTCTGTTATTATTTGGTGTTGTATGGTTCTGCGCTTCGTGGTTCTTATTAGATGATAGTTTTCTGAAACTATATTCAAGCCAGTTTTTTATGGCTTTCTTTTTCTTTTCATGGGGAGCGTACTTTAGTATTAGCAAGCAGAATTTGGTGTTGTCTTTCCGTCGATTTAATAGTGCACCAGTCATTTACATTGTTTTGGCTATTGCAGATGTACTTACACAGCATTTGGAACACAATTGGGTTATTCATAATACAGGACTTCTCGTAGGGGTGGTTTCTTTGGTAGTTGTTGCATCACATTTGTTAGAATCAGGACGACCTCCCTTCTCTCAGACACTGGTTAATAGCTGTTTCTTTATTTATGCTCTACATGACTTGTTTGTTACAGATGTGGGTAAATTTGCTTTTTTGATGTCGCATGTTCCTGAGAAGAATCCTTATGCAATGTTATTTTTATATTTCATTGTTCCTGTATTTACCATTTTAGTTTGCTTACTTTTTAATATTTTGCTAAGGCGCTACGCTCCTAAAATGTGTAGTTTGTTGACAGGCGGACGATAAGTATGACCGTAGAGAAAAGCCCAAAAGTTTCAGTTGTTGTTCCTGTCTATAATGTCGACAGTTATCTTGAACAATGTATTAAGAGCATACTCTGTCAGTCGTTTGGCGATTTTGAACTGATCCTTGTTGACGATGGCAGTACTGATCGGAGTGGGGAAATTTGTGATGATTATGCAGGTAAGAATGCCAGAATAAAGGTCATACATCAACAGAATGCAGGTATTCCTGCAGCCAGAAAAGCAGGATTGGAAGAAGCAAGAGGCAGCTATATCTTGTTTGCAGACTCTGATGACTGGATTGATACCAACCACATAGAGAGTCTGGTAATCACGGCAGAACATGAAAAAGCAGATGTGGTGTTTTGCGGATTCTA
>JAEEGL016628265.1_pt1 | contig 11098 bp, 9 predicted proteins | sample 9134231 | NCBI WGS metagenome assembly JAEEGL01 (sample SAMN16246548, study PRJNA631951) | gut metagenome | biome: gut microbiome; feature: rumen; material: fiber-attached | host: Bos | place: Iran: Karaj | collected 2018-10
ACAAAAAAAATGTGACTTAGAGCACGGAAAAGAATAGGATTAAGCGTATGTGAGCCTTGATTTCTAACTTTTCGGGGCAATTTGTTCACATTTTTATCTCGACTGGCTTGTAATCTCGAAAATTTTATCTAAATTTGCACCTGCTTATTTTGAATAAACATGAAGAAACTGACCATATTCCTGCTTTTCTGCCTCTTAGTAGGCATACTCTGCGACGCTGCACCGCGCCGCCGAAAGACGCGCCGTCGTGCTGCGCCGCGCCGTAGTGTGAAACATGTGGTGAAGCCCGTGAAGCTCAGCGTTCACGACGCCAACCCCTTCAAGACGTGTGAGGACACCTGTGCCCATGTGCACGGCATCGACGTGAGCCACTACCAGAACGAGGTGTTCTGGAATGCGGTGCGCGACGATACCAACATGTCGTACGTCTACCTGAAGTGTACCGAGGGCAGCGACAATCAGGACCCGCTCTACTTGCGTAACCTGGAGATGATACGTGACCGCCAGCTGAAGGTGGGCTCCTATCATTATTTCCGTCCGAAGGTGTGTCTGCGCCAGCAGATGCACAATTTCCGTGCACAGTGCATCCCAGGCGAGCAGGACCTCATACCCATGCTCGACGTGGAGACCACGGCCGGACTGTCCACCCGCCAGTTCTGCGACTCCCTTCACCGCATGCTCGCCCTGATGGAGGAGACCTACCACCAGAAGCCCCTGGTCTACACCTACCGCAATTTCTATAATGAGCACCTGCAGGGACAGCTCGATGGCTATCCCCTGATGATTGCCATGTACAGCGACGAGCAGCCACAGCTGGCCGACGGACGCGACTACATCATCTGGCAGTACACCTGCAAGGGACGGCTCAACGGAGTGAAGGGCGACGTGGACAAGAGCCGCCTGATGGGTGAACACACACTTAGCGAACTTTATTATGTCAGATAGCCACCGATTCTCCTACACCCCCATCATCGTAGGCGTGGTCATTGCCCTGCTGGGCATCCTCACAGGCCTATACATTGCCGACAATGCCCGCCAGCAGCTGGCGGCGTATACGGCGGCAAACCCATCGCCCTCTCAGGCAGGGCAGTCCGAGTCTCAGGACTTTTTCTTCCCCCAAGGCGAAAGCCGGGATAGTTCCCTCCCTTCAGGGGAAATGGAGGAGAATTTCATTGACGAGCCACTGCCCGACATCGTGGAAGACCCGCTGCCTCCAGTGGTGGAGGATACGACTCCCCCTTCGTCACCCGAAGGCGACACGATAGCCTCTTCCGCTGACAGCACTACAAAAGAAGCCCCGGCGGGGACTGAAGAAGACGCTTCTAACGATGACGTTCCCCTAGAAGTCGACGACTTCGAAGAGGTGGAATTGGATGATGACAATTAGTATTCATGGCAAAGGAACAGACACAGACAAGAGAGCGGCAACGGCAAAAACTCAGAGAGCCGCGCCGGTATAAGGTCATTATCTATAATGACGACTTCACGACGATGGAATTTGTCGTGATGATTCTGCAGCAGGTCTTTCTGAAGAGTGAGGAAGAAGCACAGGCCCTGATGCTGAAGGTGCATCACTCCGACAAGGCCGTGGTGGGCATCTACAGCTACGACATTGCCGTGTCGAAGGCCAGCAAGGCCACCGCTATGGCTCGGGAGCAGGGCTATCCCCTCCGGCTGACCGTAGAGCCGGACGATGAGTCCCCTAACGAGGGACAGTCATAAAGAAGAACAACCATTATGTCACAGATGAAGCAAACAGAACGTGCCTCGAAGATGCTGAAAAATGCCAGCGAGTGCAGCAAGGGCTACAGACATGAGTTCATCATGCCCGAGCATCTGCTGCTGGTGATGATTGACGACTTCAACTTCAACGCCGCACTGAACATGTTCTATAGCCCTTACCAGCTGCAGGACCGCATCAGGGAATATCTGGAAACGGTGGAAACCCTGCCCGAAGGAACGGAATACGTGCCCGAGGCGTCGCAACAGCTGTCGAAGGTGATTGAGCTGGCTGTCCAGTCGGTAGCCTCCAGCAGTGCCGAGGCGCTGGACATCCCACATCTGACAAAGGGCATCCTCGCACTCGAGGACTCCTGGGCGGCCTACTTGCTGAAAGACAGCCTCTACGGACAGGAGGCCCACTTCATGAGCCACCTCATCAACTTCTATGACTTCGACGACGAGCTGCAGGAGAAAGGCGGCCCCTTCGACGACCAGGCCGCATGGAAGAAGCTGGTGACCTGCATGAACGACCTCTATCAGCGGCAGAACCCGCTGATAGGCCGTGAGGACGAGCTTCAAAGGACTATCCAGGTGCTCTGCCGCCGCGACAAGAACAACCCCCTCCACGTTGGAGAGCCGGGCGTGGGCAAGACGGCACTCGTCTGGGGGCTGGTGCGGATGATAGAAGAAGGACGTGTGCCAGCGCGGCTGAAGGGCAGTAAGGTCTACCAGCTCGACATGGGAACGCTGCTTGCCGGCACACAGTATCGCGGCGACTTCGAGAACCGCCTGAAAATGATTATGGACGGCGTGGCTGCCGAACAGGCATTCCCCGACGAGCCGGTGGCCAACATCGTGTATATCGACGAGATACACACACTCGTCGGAGCAGGAGCCACCAGCGACAGCGCAATGGATGCCTCCAACATGCTGAAGCCCTATCTGGAGGCAGGTGCCATCCGCTTCATCGGCTCCACCACCTACGAGGAATACAACCGCCACTTCTCCCGTTCCAAAGGCATGATACGCCGGTTCCAGCAGATAGACATTCCCGAGCCGTCTGTCGACGAGGCCAGACATATCCTGCAGCAGCTGAAGCCGCGCTACGAGGAGTTCCACGGCGTGAAGTACGACGACGACGCCATCGCCTTTGCCGTGGAAGCCAGCGCCAAGTATGTCAACGACCGCTTCCTGCCCGACAAGGCTATCGACCTCATCGACGAGGCAGGGGCTGCTCTTGAGTGCAGAGGGGAAAGTGTAGAGGCACCAGAAGCCACTGCGGAAACAAACACTACACGCTCCACACTCAGCGCTCCGCTGGTGACAAAGTCACACATCGCCGATGTCCTGGCAAAGACCTGCAAGGTGGACGCCCTGTCGGTGGCTGAGGATGACGACTACCGGCAGCTGGAGACGTTGGCGTCGCGTATGCTCGCGCAGATTTACGGACAGGACGATGCCATCCGCCAGGTGGTGGAGGCCGTACAGATGTCACGCGCAGGATTGCTCGACGACAACAAGCCGCTGGCGTCGCTCCTCTTCGTCGGACCCACGGGCGTTGGAAAGACAGAGGTGGCTCGCGTGCTCGCCAAGGAGCTGGGCATCGGGCTGACACGTTTCGACATGAGCGAATACACCGAGAAGCATACCGTGGCCAAGCTCATCGGCTCGCCCGCAGGCTATGTGGGCTACGAGGACGGAGGACTGCTCACCGACGCCATCCGCAAGACCCCCAACTGCGTGCTGCTGCTCGACGAGATAGAAAAGGCCCATCAGGACATCTACAACATCCTGCTCCAGGTGATGGACTATGCCCGGCTGACCGACAACAAGGGGCGCAAGGCCGACTTCCGCAACGTGGTGCTCATCATGACGTCGAACGCAGGGGCGCAGTTCGCCTCGCAGGCCAGCATAGGCTTCAACAGCAGCGTCAGCCGGGGCGAGGCCATGATGAAGCAGGTGAAGAAGACCTTCAAGCCCGAATTCCTCAACCGCCTGTCGGGAGCCGTCATCTTCCGTGACATGGACCAGGAGATGGCCACCCTCATCCTGAAGAAGAAGCTGCGCCAGCTCGACGAGAAGCTGGAAGTCAAGAACGTGAGAATGACGCTCACCGACGAGGCTTTCGCCCGTCTGCTCAAAGAAGGATTCACTGCCGAATACGGTGCCAGAGAGATAGACCGCGTCATAGCCCGCCAGCTGAAGCCCCTGCTGATGCGCGAGATACTCTTCGGCAGCCTCAGACAGGGAGGAACCGTTGCCATCGGCCTGCTCCCCGACGGCACCATCGGAATCTTAGACAACGGCACCATCGGCCTGCTCCCCGCAGAATCCTGACAAATAGGCAAACTCAATGTATATTAGTGTGTCCAATCTGATGTACCCATTTCTCATGAAAAATCGTTTTACTGTAGGGACAGACCTTGTGTCTGTCCGCAACTGGAAAAAGTTACTTCTACAACTGCGGACAGACACAAGGTCTGTCCCTACGGTAGCCATGCATTTAGGGGTAAATAAATTGTAAATTGTAAATAATCGTGCTTTGGAGGTTAAACGATGAGTTGTGGTTCCCCGATCCTCATTGGGGAGGTGAAGGCGGCGACGGCCTGATAGCCGTCGGCGGCGATTTGTCGGCAGACCGCCTGCTGCTGGCCTATAGCCACGGCTTCTTCCCCTGGTATGCCTACCATCAGGGCAGCGAGCCCCATTGGTACTGTCCGCTCAACCGCTTTGTCATCTTCCCCGGCGAGATTCACATCAGCCACTCCATGCGCCAGCTCATCCGCCAGCACAAATATCAGGTGACCGCCAATCAGGACTTCGACGGCGTCATCCACGGATGCTCAGAGGCACAGGGGCGCAACGAGGAAGAGGGAGCATGGCTGGGCCCCGACATCATAGAGGCATTCACCCGCCTGCACCACATGGGGTGGGCCGCAAGCATAGAAGTATGGGAAAGCACAGACCCGCCCCGTCCCGAATCAGGGCAGGGGCCTTACGAGGCATCTCCCGAAGCCGATAATGGTCGGCGAAGAAGACTCGTAGGAGGACTCTATGGCGTCACCCTGCGCAATGCCTTCTTTGGCGAAAGCATGTTCTCGCTCGTACCCAACGCCTCGAAGCTGGCATTGATTCACCTGGCCAAGGCCATGGAAAACATCGGTGGAAAATTCATCGACTGCCAGTTTGAGACCCCTCTCTTCAAGTCTATGGGAGGACGACATATCCACTACGATGACTATATGAAGATGCTTAGCCCCTAAGGCCTGCTTGTTTCTTTGCTCTTCAAAGGACTTAGAGGCTCATTATGAAATCTTGCTCCAGTTGATGACCGACTTGTGCAGCTGCCGCAGCCGTTGGGCCAGCTGCTGGTGGCGGGGCTCGGCGAGGGTGGGGTCGAGGTCGATGATGTGCTGTGCCTCGTCGCGTGCCATCTGCACCAGTTGTCCGTCGCGTGCTATGTCGGCAATCTTCAGGTCGAAGGCCATGCCGCTCTGCTGGGTGCCCTCCAGGTCGCCGGGGCCTCGCAGCTTCAGGTCGGCTTCGGCAATGCGGAAGCCGTCGTTCGTCTGGCACATGATGTCGATGCGCTTGCGGGTGTCTTCCGACAGCTTGTAGGGGGTGACGAGGATGCAGTAGCTCTGGTCGGCACCACGGCCCACGCGGCCGCGCAGCTGGTGGAGCTGGCTGAGGCCGAAGCGCTGGGCGTCGAGGATGACCATCACCGAGGCATTGGGCACGTTCACGCCCACCTCAATCACTGTCGTGGCCACCAGAATCTGTGTCTGACCGCTGACGAAGCGCTGCATCTCTGCCTCCTTTTCGGAGGGCTTCATCCGTCCGTGCACCTTGCTCAGGCGGAATTCGGGGAAAGCCTCGCACAGGGCGCCGAAGCCCTGCTCCAGGTTTTTCAGGTCGGTCTTCTCGCTTTCCTCTATCAGGGGGAAGACGACATATATCTGCCGACCCTGCTGTATCTGCTTGCGCATGCCGGCATAGAGCGACGTCGTGCGGCTGTCGAAGACGTGGGTGGTCTGGATGGGCTTGCGGCCGGGTGGCAGCTCGTCGATGACGCTCACGTCGAGGTCGCCGTAGAGCGTCATGGCCAGCGTGCGGGGGATGGGCGTGGCGGTCATCACGAGGACATGGGGTAGGGAAGAGCTGACGCTCTTCTTCCACAGCTTCGCCCGTTGTGCCACGCCGAAGCGGTGCTGCTCGTCGACGATGACGAGTCCCAGGCGGCGGAACTGCACGGTGTCCTCGATGATGGCGTGGGTGCCTACAAGTATCTGCAGGGTGCCGTCCTCCAGGGCGGCGAGCACCTCCTTCCGCTTCTTGCCCTTCACCACGCCAGTCAGCAGCTCCACGCTCACGGGCATGTCGCGCAGGAATTCCCTGATGGTATGGAGGTGCTGCTCGGCCAGTATTTCTGTGGGGGCCATGATGCAGGCCTGGTAGCCGTTGTCCAGGGCTATGAGCATGGTCATGAGCGCCACCAGCGTCTTGCCCGAGCCGACGTCACCCTGCAGCAGACGGTTCATCTGGCGACCGGAACACAGGTCGGCCCTTATCTCGTGCATCACCCGCTTCTGCGCCCCAGTCAGCTCAAAGGGCAGGTTCTGACGGTAGAAGGTGTTGAAGATGGAGCCTATCCTGTTGAACACGTACCCGCTGTATTTATGCCGCTGCTCACTGGCATACCGGAGGATGTTCAGCTGCACGTAGAACAGCTCCTCGAACTTCAGGCGCATGCGCGCCCGCTCCAGCTGACGGTGATCCTGGGGGAAGTGTATGCTGCGCAGGGCCTCGTCGCGTCCCATCATGTGGCGGGGACCGAGGATGAAGTCGGGAATGGTCTCGGGCAGCGGCTCCTTCAGCTTCTCCAGCAGGGTCTTCATGATGCGCTCCATAGCCCGGGAGGTCAGGCCGGCCTTCTTCATTTTGTCGGTGGTGTTGTAGTAGGGGCGCATCTTTAGGGAAGAGTTTAGAGTGGAGGGCGCAGAATTTGCTGCCGTGCCAGAAGCTGCTGCGGCTGCCGATTCTTCTTTCTTCATCCTTAGCTCTTCATTTACGGGCTCTATCTCCGGATGCTGAATCTGTATGCGGTTGTTGAACACCGAGGGACGGCCAAACACCAGGTATTCGGTGCCGGGCTTGTAGTTCTGCCGGGCATATTTCCCGCCGTTGAACCACACTAGGTCCATCACTCCCGTGCCGTCGGTGAAATGGGCCACCACCCGCTCGCGCCGAGGCCCCATCTCGAAGGTCTCGAAGCTAAGGATGTGGCCCGTGACCTGTATGAAGGGCATGTCGCCTGTCAGGTCGCGCACATGGTAGATGGTGGAACGGTCGATATGCTTGTAGGGATAATGCTCCAGCAGCTGGCCGTAGGTCTCGATGCCCAGCTCCTGGCTGAGCAGCTTCTTGCGGTGGGGGCCTACGCCCGGCAAGTACATGATGTCCTGCTGAAGTATATCCATATTTAAAAAAGCCCGGCCCCGTCCCCCTCACCAAAAGCCCACCCCCGTCCCCTCCCAAAGGGAGGGGGGTATTTCCCACCTCGGAGGAGTAGAGTGAGGGGGGAGGGGGATTTCCTCCCCTTCGGGGAGGTTAGGAGGGGTTCTCTACCGTTATTCCTACGTCGCAGATGCCTGGCAGCAGCTGCCGGGTCATGCCGTGGAACACGTCTATGCGCAGGGTGTCGCATCGCGCGGCATTGACAGTGGTCAGCGGTACTTCATACTGGTGTATGCTGACACCTTCGCCGTTGATGTTGCCTTCGTGGTCGGTGATGTCGAGCGTCAGCGTGTCGGCGTGGCAGCCTCTGCTTTTATGCATTTGGTGGCGGGCGATGAGGGTAAGCTGTGTGAAGGGGTAGAGCGTGCTGGCCCGCAGTCCCAGCCGTAGACGATATTGTCCGGCCTGTCGAATGGGGCAGGTAAAGCGGAGCGTGTCCGTACGGTGCCAGCCTTCCTGTCCTATGGCCTCGTAGTGGCTGTAGACAGGCCGACGGCTGCAACTGGCCATCGCGGCCAGCGCAACGGCCACCGTCAGGCAGAGCAATACTTTATGCTTTCTTCGGCTCATCTGCCGTCGGTTCGTTCTTCTTGGAGGAGTTTCTTTTCCCCGATTCCTTCGGGGCGGCATCCTTCTTCTTCTTTTTCTTCTTCTTGGTCTTGTCGAAGCGCGTGATGCTGTCGGCGGCCAGCAGGTCGATGGGGCCATCGGCCTCGTGACGCTGGTCGTCGGGCTGCAGGTCAAGGGGTTTCACTCCCTGGCGGTTCAGCTCGATGATTTCCTTGGCCCGCTGTCCGGTGATGGTCTCCAGGTTGGCGGCCACGCGCTTGTCGGTGCTGTAGGTGACGAGGCCGGCCAGGATGTCGGTTTTGAAGTGGTAGTAGTCGGCATCCTGTGTCTGGAGCACGATGTCGCGGCTGGGCAGCTTGCGTCCTTGCTCAATATAGTCGTCCACCTCGTAGTTCAGACAGCATTTCAGCTTGGCGCACATGCCGGCTAGCTTCTGCGGGTTCAGTGAGATGTCCTGGAAGCGGGCGGCGCTGGTGCTCACCGAGACGAAGTTCTTCATCCATGTGGCGCAGCACAGCTCACGGCCGCAGGGGCCGGTGCCGCCGATGCGCCCTGCTTCCTGGCGCGCGCCTATCTGCTTCATCTCAATGCGCACGTGGAAGGCGGCGGCCAGGTCCTTGATGAGCTGGCGGAAGTCCACACGCTCGTCGGCGATGTAGTAGAAGATGGCCTTCTGCCCGTCGCCCTGATACTCCACGTCGCCAATCTTCATCTTCAGTCCGAGACCCTTGGCTATCTCGCGGCTCTCAATCATCGTCTCATGCTCCAGGGCCTTGGCCTCGCGGAACTTGTCCATGTCCGTCTGGCGCGCCAGGCGGTAGATGCGCTTGATGTCGTCCTCGCTCTTCAGGTTGGCCTTCTTCAGCTGGAGGTACACCAGCCGTCCGGTCAGCGTCACCACGCCGATGTCGTGCCCTGGCGATGCCTCTACGGCCACGATGTCGCCCTTCTTCAGCGGCAGGTTGTTGATGTTGTGGTAGTAGCCCTTGCGGGTGTGCTTGAACTGCACCTCCACGAGGTCGGTGCTGTCGGCGTTGCCAGGCACGTCGGCCAGCCAGTCGTAGGTGTTCAGCTGGCGGTCCTGACGGCCGATGGCTGCTCTGCAGAGTCCGCGGTCGCAGCCGGTGCGTATGGGGTATTCTCTCTTCTTTTCCATGAATAATAATCTTTCCAAGGTGCAAAGGTAGTGTAAACTTGGCGAAAAACCAAATTTTTCGCGGAAAAAGAATGAATTATGCAGTATTACATTCATCTCATGTGCTGATTCGTTACCGTTTTTTTTGACAAAGATATAGCAGTTGCCCTAATTTATATGTTAAAATCCTTGGCCAATTCATAAATTATTCGTACCTTTGCCTCATGTTTTAACTTATTTGTATTTATTAAACAGTTTTTATTTATGAAACAGATGAAATTATGGATGTTAGCTGCCATTCTGACGTTCAGCGGTGCTAGCCTGCTCACGTCGTGCAGCGAAGAAGACAACCCCGTGCCAGAACCGAAAATCGAGGAGCGCCAGGCGTTTGAGAAACAACTGTCGGCCGACCTTGAGGACGTGGCTGAGTACATTAACCTCGACCCGACGCTGAAGGCCATTGAGATTCTGACCAGCTTCACCAACAACTTGAATGCTGAAGCCCTTGGAAATCAGGTGATGGACATCTTGACCCAAATTCTTTCCAATGCCTTCTCAGAGAACCCCACCTGCCAGTTTCTCTCTTTCGACGAACTGGGCGACCAGAAAGAAGAGGCCCTCAACGCGCTGGCCAACTCGCTGCATGTGAGCGAGCCGTCGTCCTTCGTGCTTGTGGATGCCTACAACTCCATCGGCACCCGCCACATGACCTTCAAGACAGGTGAGCCTCAGGCTGTGATTACCGAGGACGACGCCCTGGTGGTGGAATATCAGGACGCTGAGCTGGGCGAGACCACCGAGCTGCGCCTGAAGTTCAACGACGAGCGCGACGGTGTGATCGTCTTTGTCGCCAATGCGCTGGGTTCGCCTATCGCCGTACAGTTCCCCGAGACTATCGGAATCACCATCACCACCGGCAAGAACGGTGAGCCCAAGCAGGTGCTTGAAGGCACTGTCGACCTGAACACCACTGACGGTACGAAGTACATGTCGTTCAAGGGCAGCAGCTGGAGTGCCTCTGCAAATCTCCTGGCCAGCGTGGTAGGACGCAAGGAGCAAATTACTGCTACTGTCGACCATTCGGCCGACGGCGAGCTGAGTGTGATGGCAGGTCTGACCATCAACGACCGAACTGTCCTCACCTTGGGAGCCTTAGGCGTTCGCAACCCCTACTCAGCCGAGGAGATGGAACAGCTGAAAGAGCTGCGTGGCATGGGATCATTCTATTCCACCGCCTACGAGCTGCTGAAGGCTTTGAACGGGCGCACCATCGATGCCCTCACTTTGACCATCAACGAAAACATCTACGTCAAATGCAAGGTCAACGACGTGGCCGAGGCCCTGAAAGCCCTTGGCAACCTGCACCTGCAGCACGATATCAGAGGCTCGAAGGAAGCTGTCGACGTATACACCCAGCAGCTGAACGGCGTATTGGAATTTTCCGTCATCGAGAAGAACACGGGCATCAGCGCCGATGGCTCGCTGCTTACCATTCTGAAGGAAGGCGAGTACCAGCCTGCAGTGGCACTGCGCTTTGATGGCGAGACGGAGTTCCAGGCTGTCTACGACAACCTGAGCGAGCAAGACTTAGTGAACTACAGAAAGATTATCGAGAGCTTCAGGGAGCCCATTGCCACCTTCAACAAACTCCTCGCCGCCTTGCAGGAGAAGGCTGGTGCCTTGAAGGGTGCCCTTCCTTTTTAACACTTACTTTTACAAATGATGAAAAAGAGCTTATTCGTGGCCGCTGCCGCCATGATGGCCTTCACGACTGTGCAGGCTCAGACTTCAAAATACTATGACACGAAGCACGAAGTGGGCTTCACCATTGGTGCCGGTGCGTCTACCGAAATTTTCAGTGGCTTGTCCGATATGACTGAGATACTCCTGTCGGCCGCCGTTACTTCGTTTGTGACCGGCGGCATGGGCACGGGTTACTACTCATACGGTGACGAGAGCTACATTCCCACCATGTCGCTGGAATACTACTACCATGTGAACAAGATCATCGGTCTGGGTGGCTACCTGGCTTTCAACGGCATGGACCGCGACATGTATGCCGAATGGCAAAATAACGTCACCGGCAAGAAGAGTAAGGAAAAGACCGGTTCGGCCAAGCGCAGGAACTTCAGTATTATGCCCACGGCCAAGTTC
>JAEEGL016770935.1_pt1 | contig 11098 bp, 9 predicted proteins | sample 9134231 | NCBI WGS metagenome assembly JAEEGL01 (sample SAMN16246548, study PRJNA631951) | gut metagenome | biome: gut microbiome; feature: rumen; material: fiber-attached | host: Bos | place: Iran: Karaj | collected 2018-10
CAGTGCCCGATCTGTGACCATGAGTTTCGGATCCTGACGCCGAAATCCGGCCGGATCAGAAGGCTGGAATCAGACCGTGACCTGCGTCCGAATTGCGTGGGGATCGATATTCTGAAGTATAATGTGATCTGCTGTCCCCAATGCGGATACGCGGCGTTGACGCAGAATGACTGGTTTAAGAACATCCTCAGAACGCAGAAGGATATGATCCGCAAGGGCGTTACGGAGAGGTTTGACCCGTCCTCGGTGGAGGCGGCGTACGGCGACGATGTGAATAAGTGGAATTACGGGATCTCGATCGCGCTCCATAAGCTTTCTCTTTACAACTGTGTCGTTAAAAACGCGAAAAACAGTGAAAAAGCCTATAACTGCCTCGTTCTCGCATGGCTGAACCGCGGAAGAGCGGAAGAAATGGAAGCAAAAGGAGAAGAGCCGGAACGGATCCAAAAGATCCGGAGCATGGAGGAAGAGTATTATCGCAATGCCTATGAGGGTTTAATGAAGGCGGTTTCGGAAGAAACGCCTCCGATCTGCGGGATGTCGGAACACATGATGAATTATCTGCTCGCGATCATGTCAGATAAGTTCGGAAAACTTGAGACTGCATCGAAAATTGTAGCGTCAATTATAACCAGCTCTACAGCAGACCGAAAGATCAAGGATAAAGCGAGAGATTTGAAAGAAGAGCTTTTAATCAAGATAAAAGAGAAAAATGAAGGGCAGAATTAATAAAAAGCCTCCCAAATTTCTTTGGGAGGCTTTCTTTTTTAGTTCTGATTATTCTGAATATTTTGCATTTTCAGCGCCCGAACCTTGGACGGAAGTCCGAAAAGTGTAATAAATCCCTGGGCATCATGGTGATCATACAATTCTCCGGTGGTGAAAGAAGCAAGGCTTTCATCATATAAGGAGTACTTCGAAGTCGTGCCGGCCTTGATGATGTTACCTTTGTAAAGTCTGAATTTAACTTCTCCGGTCACGTATTCCTGTGTAGATACGAAAAATGCCTGCAGCGCTTCCCGAAGAGGAGTGAACCATTTGCCTTCGTAAACAAGCTGCGCGAAGCGATTTCCGAGATCTTTCTTGACCGTCATTGTTTCCCGGTCCAGGATCAGCTCTTCCAACTGCGCGTGCGCTTCCATCAGGATCGTGCCGCCGGGCGTCTCATAGACACCGCGGGATTTCATGCCCACAACGCGGTTTTCAACGATATCCACGATACCAACCCCGTTTTTCCCGCCCAACTCATTCAGCTTGCGGATGATGTCGGCGACCTTCATCTTTTCGCCGTTGACGGCGACCGGAACGCCTTTTTCAAAGGTCATGCTTACTTCCGTGGCTTCGTCGGGCGCCTCTTCCGGCGTTACGCCGAGAACCAGAAGATGCGAGTATTCCGGCGCATTTGCAGGATCCTCGAGTTCGAGGCCTTCATGGCTGATATGCCAGAGGTTGCGGTCGCGGCTGTAGCTGTTCTTTGCGTCGAACGGGAGGTCAATGCCGTGCGCGCGGCAGTATTCGATCTCGGATTCGCGGGAATCCATCGTCCATTTCGGGTCTCTCCAGGCGGCGATGATCCGAAGATCCGGAGCAAGGGCCTTGATCCCGAGTTCGAAACGGATCTGGTCATTTCCTTTGCCGGTCGCACCGTGGCAGATCGCGGTGGCTCCTTCTTTGCGGGCGATCTCTACAAGCCTTTTTGCGATCGCGGGACGCGCCATGGAGGTGCCGAGAAGGTACTTGTTTTCATATACGGAATTGCCGAAGACGCAGGGCATGATGTAGTTTTCCGCAAAATCATCGGTGATGTCCTCGATGTAGAGCTTGGAAGCGCCGCTGCTTAAAGCTCTTTCTTCGAGATGATCCAGCTCTTCCTCCTGGCCGCAGTCCACGCAAACGCAGATCACGTCGTAGTCATAGTTTTCCTTGAGCCAGGGAATGATGGCGGTGGTGTCCAGCCCGCCGGAATAGGCTAAAACGACTTTTTCTTTCATGAATATCCTTCCTTTCTGATATTTTTAGAGATTTATTACTCAACTATAGCAGAGAACAGGGGTATAAGCAATAAATCGGTTTACTTAAAATCAATAATATACTAAAATAAGTAGAAAAGTTTGTAGATTTTTTTTTGAAAGGGTGACTTTTTATGATCAAGGCGGGGATCGTGGGCGCCACCGGTTATGCCGGGGCGGAACTGGCGAGACTGCTTCTTATGCATCCGGAGGCCGAGCTGGTCTGGGCCGGCTCCAAAAGCTACGAAGGACAGCGTTTTGCCGATATTTATCGAAATATAAACGGATTTTTTGACCGGGAACTGAAGGCGGATGACTTATGGGCGATGGCGAAGGAGTGCGATGTGGTCTTTACGGCGACGCCGCAGGGCTATCTTTCGCAGAACCTGAAGAAGGAAATGCTGGAGGAAGCGCGGTTTATCGACCTTTCCGCGGACTTCAGGATCCGCGACGTGTCGGTGTATGAGGAGTGGTACCAGCTGAAGCATGGCGCGCCGGAGCTCCTTAAGGACGCGGTTTACGGGCTTTGTGAGCTGTATGAAAAGGAGATCCGAAATACCCGGTTGCTCGCGAATCCGGGGTGTTATACGACCTGCAGCATTTTGACGCTGTATCCTCTGTGTAAAGAGGGGATACTGGACCCGTCGACGATCATCATTGACGCCAAGAGCGGTACCTCCGGGGCCGGAAGAGGGGCGAAAACGCCCAATCTTTTCTGCGAGGTCAATGAGAATGTGAAGGCTTATGGCGTGGCCAGCCACCGCCACACCCCCGAGATCGAACAGGAGCTGTCCGTGGCGGCAGGGGAGGATGTCATTTTGAACTTTACCCCCCATCTCATCCCGATGAACAGAGGTATTTTGGTGACGGCATACGCAGGTACGAAAACCGGGAGCCTTCCGAGCTGGGAAGAAATTAAATCTATCTATGAAAAATATTACGGCGAGAAAAAATTTATCCGGTTTTTGGATCAAGGGGTCTGCCCTGAAACGCGGTGGGTGGAAAACAGTAATTTTGTGGATATGAACGTGGTGCCCGATCAACGGACCGGGCGGCTGATTTTGATGGGGGCGCTGGATAACCTGGTGAAGGGCGCTGCCGGGCAGGCCGTGCAGAACATGAACCTGATGTTTGATCTGCCGGAGACCATGGGGCTTTCGCAGGCACCGCTGTTTCCCTGAGTATCGTTACTGTTCACATGTGAGAGTTGGAACCGGATCCACATAATTAATGGTGTTTTATGGAAGAAGAGTTTTTAGTTCGGATAATGAAAGAAGAGGACTACGAGGCGGTTCATGACCTGTGGATGGACATCGAAGGGCTCGGGATCCGCTCGATCGACGATTCGAAGGAGGGGGTGATCCGGTTTCTGAGAAGAAATCCAAAAACCTCTGTTGTGGCGGAAGACAAGGCTACGGGGCGGATCATCGGCGCGATCCTGTGCGGGCATGACGGAAGGATCGGAACACTCTACCATGTCTGTGTGGAAAAGGAGTTTCGACGACATGGCGTGGGACGGACCATGGCGGTGTTCGCGATGAAGGCTCTGCAGGAGGAAGAGATCACGAAGGTGAGCCTGATCGCGTTCCGGAAGAACGGGGGAGGAAACGCTTTCTGGAAGAGCGTGGGCTGGACCCTCCGAGAGGACCTGAATTATTATGACTTTGTGTTGAACGAAGAGAATATTACAAAATTTAATGGAGAATAAATATTTATGAAATTCATTGAAAATGGGACAGTTGTAAATCCAAAAGGTTTTCGCGCAGCTTCTGTGGCTGCCGGAATCCGCTACAAAGACCGCGAAGACATGGCAATTTTGGTCTCAGAAAAGCCGGCATATGCTGCGGGAACGTTCACTTCAAACCGGGTAAAAGCGGCGCCGGTCTTATGGGATATGCATATCGTGAATGACGCGGGAATGGCGCAGGCAGTAGTGGTGAACGCCGGAATTGCGAACGCCTGCACCGGGGACGAAGGCTATCAGATCTGCGCAAAGACCGCAGATGCGGTGGAACGGGCGCTTTCGATCCCCTTTGAGATGACGCTTCTCGGGTCCACGGGTGTGATCGGGATGCAGATCCCTGCGGATAAGATCGAGAAAGGGGTCGCGGCGATGGCGGACCTTCTTTCCGATGAACCGGAGGCGGGACATAAGGCAGCCCGCGCGATCATGACGACGGACACCCGTCCGAAGGAGGCTGCGGTCTCCTTTGAAGCCGGTGGGAAGACCGTAACAATTGGCGGGATATGCAAAGGTGTCGGCATGATTCATCCGGACATGTGTACGATGCTCTGCTTCCTGACGACGGACTGCAATATCGACAGAGACCTTTTACAGGAGGCGCTTTCGGAGGATGTGAAAGAGACCTATAATATGATCTCGGTGGATGGAGACACCTCTACGAACGATACTTGTCTGCTCCTGGCGAACGGGATGGCGGAGAACCCTGAGATCACAGAAAAGAATGAAGACTATGAGAAATTCTGCGAGGCGCTGCATGCCATAAACCGGCATTTTGCGAGGCTGCAGGCCGGCGACGGAGAAGGCGCCACGGCGCTTCTGGAGGTGCAGGTCAAAGGCGCCGCAGGGCATGAAGAAGCGAAGAAACTGGCGCGTTCGGTCGTGAGCTCAAGCCTTGTGAAGGCAATGATCTACGGGCATGATCCGAACTGGGGAAGGATCATGTGCGCCCTTGGATATGCGGGCGTGGACTTTGATCCGTATCAGGTGGACCTTTACTATAAGAGCAAGGCAGGCGAAGTGATCGTTGCAAAGAACGGAATCACGACGGGATATTCGGAGGAATTAGCCTCGAAAATCCTTTCTGAACCGGAGGTAACTGTGATCTGTGACCTTAAAATGGGAGACGGTTATGCCGAGGCGTTTGGATGTGACCTCACCTATGATTATGTGAAGATCAACGCGGACTATCGGTCCTGATAAAATCTGCAGGAGGAAAATTATGAAAAAGAATGGATTAAAACGAAAACTGACAGCTGCTTTGTGTGCCGGACTGACCGCATCCATGTTTGCATTCCTCGGAGGCTGCGGCTCCGACTATGATTATGACTATGGGCGAAAGTCCCTGGAAAGCTCTTATGCCAATTCCGCGGGAGCCTATGCCGAGGAAGAGGCGATGGACGGGTACTATGATGAAGCCGCGTACGGAGATTTAGAGGCACCGGAAATGGCGGAAGCGGGTTCTACGGGAGAGGCGCCGACGGTCGAGGAAGGGGCCGGCGTTTCCAGCAGAAAACTGATCCGCACGATCAATATTGACGCCGAGACAGAGGAATTTGACGCTCTGATCGCGGATGTCAAGGCCAGGACAAACGCGGCGGGAGGATATATCGAAAGCTCCTCGATGTCCACAGATGACTATTCGTACTATGAAGAAAATGAGCTGCCGGCGCTTCGGACCATGAACATGACGATCCGCATTCCGGCGGACCATCTGGACGAGTTTTTGAACAGCGTGTCCAGCCGGCTGAACATTCTTTCCAGAACCGAGAACGTGGATGATGTTACTTTAAACTACGTGGATATGGAAAGCCACAAGAAGGCGCTGAAAGAGGAGCAGGACCGGATCTTAAAGCTCATGGAAGAAGCGGGCACGCTGGATGAACTGATCATTCTGGAGCAGCGCCTCACCGAAGTGACCTATCAGCTGGAAAGCATTGAGTCACAGCTCAGAACCTATGATAATCTGGTGGATTACAGCACAGTTTATCTCTCCGTTGACGAAGTGCGTGTGCTTACGCCGGTTACGGAAGAGACCGCTTCCCAGAAGATCTCGAGAGGCTTTTCGGAGCGCATGCAGGCTATCGGAAACGGCTTCAAGAACTTCGGGATCTGGTTCGTGATCCATATCGTTGATATTCTGATCATAGTCGGGGTGATCATTGTGATCCTGATCGTGATCCGCGCTGCGATCAAAGCAGGGGAAAAGAAGTTCAAGCAGAACGAAGAAAAACGCGCGCAGAAGGAAGCGGAAGAAGCTGCAAAACGCGCGGCAAATCCGATGCCGCCGGTGCGTCCGGCGTCGCCGGTACCGGGGCAGGCTTCCATGCAGGCTCAAGCGACGGGACAGCCGCAGCCGCAGCCTCAGCCTCAGCCGAGACCGGGGAACGCGTTCCAGCAGAGAATGCGCAGAAACGCACAGCAGCCGCAGCAGCAGGCGCCGGGACAGCAGGTTCCCACACCACAGCCGATGCCGCAGCCGGGACAGCAGGCGAGCGCACAGCAGCCGATGCCGCCGCAGAGCGCGCTGCAGACATTTGCGCAGAAGCCGGCGCAGACACAGCCGCAGGATACCAATGCGGCCGGAAAAACAGCAGATCCCGGGAACGCCGGAGGAAAGGATGTTAAATAAAATTGATCATGAAAGATAACCCGGACAGCCGGGAAATGGAAGAAGTACTGAAAAAAGCCGAGGTGCTGGTGGAGGCGCTGCCTTACATCCAGCGCTTCAACCGGAAGATCATGGTCGTAAAATACGGCGGGAGTGCCATGCTGGATGACGATCTGAAGCGGAGCGTGATCCAGGATGTGACGTTATTAAAACTCGTCGGATTTAAGCCGATCATCGTGCATGGCGGAGGCAAGGAGATCTCCACCTGGGTCAAAAAAACCGGGATGACGCCGGAATTTGTGAATGGGCTTCGGGTGACGGATGAGGCGACGATGGAGATCGCCGAGATGGTTCTGAACCGCGTGAACAAGTCCCTTGTGCAGATGGTGCAGGAGCTTGGAGTCAGGGCGGTCGGGATCAGCGGAAAGGACGGCGGGCTCCTGAAGGTGGAGAAGAAGCTGTCGGACGGGAAGGATATCGGTTTTGTGGGCGAAGTGACCGATGTGGACCCCAAGGTGCTCTATGACCTTTTAGAGCGGGATTTCCTTCCGATCGTGTGCCCGATCGGTTTGGACAAGGACTATCAGACCTACAATATCAATGCCGATGACGCGGCCTGTGCGATCGCAAAGGCGTTAAACGCCGGAAAACTGGCGTTTTTGACGGATATAGAGGGTGTATATAAGGACCCGGAGAACAGGAAGTCCCTGATCTCCGAGTTGTCGGTCGCCGAGGCCGGCGAACTGATCGGAAACGGAGTGATCGGCGGCGGCATGCTGCCGAAGCTTAATAACTGTATTGACGCGATAGATAATGGAGTTTCCCGTGTCCATATCCTGGACGGAAGGATCCCGCACTGTCTTTTGCTAGAGTTCTTCACAAACCGAGGGATTGGAACCGCTATTATCGGCGATACGGAGGAAAGGTATTATCATGACTAAGGAAGAACGGATCGAACAGACGGAGAAGGCTCTGGTCCATACGTACGTAAGGTTTCCGCGGATTTTTGAGCGCGGGCAGGGCGTCAGGCTTTATGATACGGAGGGAAAAGAGTATCTGGATTTTGCCTCCGGGATCGGCGTGATGGGCCTGGGTTACGGTAACGAGAAGTTAAATGAAGTTTTGAAAAATCAGGTCACTCTTTTGACCCATGTTTCAAATCTTTTTTACACCGTACCGTGTGCTGAAGCGGCAGAAAAAGTCTTAAAAAATAGCGGCATGGATCGCGTTTTCTTTACAAACAGCGGCGCGGAAGCCGTAGAAGGCGCGCTGAAAGCGGCGCGGAAGTACTATTACACAAAAACGGGAGAAGCCGGCGGCGAGATCATCGCCATGGAAGAAAGTTTTCACGGGCGGACGATGGGCGCGCTTTCGGTGACCGGGAAAGAGGCCTACCGGAAACCGTTCGAGCCGTTGATCGGCGGAGTGCATTTTGCCAAATATAATGACCTTGACAGCGTGAAGGCGCTGGTGAACGAAAAGACCTGTGCGATCATTCTGGAAACCGTGCAGGGAGAGGGCGGGATCTTTCCGGCTGAGAAGGATTTCTTAAAGGGAATCAGGGAATTATGCGATGAAAAGGACATTCTGCTGATCCTGGATGAGATCCAGTGCGGCATGGGACGGACCGGAGATATGTTTGCCTGGCAGACATTGGGCGTCCGGCCGGATATTATGACCGTAGCGAAGGCGTTGGGCTGCGGCGTGCCGGTGGGAGCGTTCTTAATGACAGAAAATGTGGCGCAAAAATCCCTTTCGCCGGGGGATCATGGAACAACATATGGCGGCAATCCTTTCGTGACTTCTGCGGTCGCAGCCGTGCAGGATATCTATGAAGAAGAAGGAATCCTGGATCACGTGAAAGAGATAACTCCAGTACTTACGGAAACTCTTGATAAAATTAAGGATAAATTTGATTTTATTACCGCCCATCGGGGCCTTGGTCTGATCCGCGGTCTGGAGTTCGCTTCCTCCCCCGCTTCGGTGGTTTCGGCCGCCCATGAGGAAGGATTGATCGTGATCTCTGCCGGCCATAATGTGATCCGTTTCCTGCCTCCTCTGATCATCAACAAAGAGGATGTGAAGGAGATGGAGGAGAAGCTCACGCGGGCGCTTGCGAGTTATACGTCGTAAAATTTGTTTTGTAGCAGCCAGGATCCGACTGGTGAGACCATTATCGAAAAAGTTCATATTGAACTTGTCGAAAAAAAGGACTAAGATTAAAGAAGCACTGGGAGTTCTCCTTTACGCAGATAACAATCAGTAAAGGAGAAAAAATGAAAAACAGAAAAGAGAAAATTCGACCCTTTCTGGCAGGGGTTATGATCATGTGCCTTTTTGCCGGAGGATGCGCCGGAGAAGAGGAGACATATTTTTCGAGAGCGGACGCTTCGACAGAGCTCGAAACGGAGTCCGAAACGGTTTTCGAAAAAAGTTACGAAAACGAAAATCCGGACAAAAAAGTTTTCGTAAACGGAACGGAAGGTTCTTCGGAGGAGACGGTGAACGTCAGAGAAGATGCTTTGCCGGAGACGATCCAGGTGTTTGTCTGCGGAGCGGTAAAAGTACCCGGCGTTTATCCATTGCCTTCGGATGCGCGTGTCGTTGCGGCGATCGAGGCAGCCGGCGGGATGACAGATGAGGCTTCCGTGGATGCGCTGAACCAGGCCGCGCCCCTTTCGGACGGGGAAAAGGTCTATGTGCCCAGAGAAGGGGAAGAGATTAATGACATTGATATAGGAAGTTTCTCTGTTTCTGAGAATGGTTCTGCCGTCTCTGTAGAAGCGGATGACGGAAAGATCAATATCAATACTGCGGATCAAAAGGCCTTGATGACGCTGCCGGGGATTGGGGAATCGAAGGCATCAGCGATCATCGCCTACCGGGAACAGCATGGGGCGTTCTCGGCGATCTCGGATATTAAAAACATAACCGGGATCAAGGATGGGGTCTTTAATAAGATACAAGATTATATTAAGGTTTAATATAAGGGGAGAAAAATGGCAAAGGTTCTGGTGGTTGACGACGAAAAGTTGATCGTAAAGGGAATCCGTTTTAGTCTGGAACAGGACGGGATGGAAGTTGACTGTGCATACGACGGAGAGGAAGCCCTTTCTTGTGCAAAGGAAAATCAGTATGATCTGATCCTTCTGGATCTCATGCTTCCGAAGCTGGACGGGCTGCAGGTTTGTCAGCAGATCCGCGAATTCTCCAATGTGCCGATCATCATGCTGACGGCGAAGGGCGAGGATATGGACAAGATCCTCGGGTTGGAGTACGGGGCAGACGATTATATCACAAAACCCTTTAATATTCTGGAGGTCAAGGCCAGAATCAAAGCCATTATGCGGCGGTCTTCTTCTCATGCCGAGAAGGAGGAACAGTCCCATGTCATCGAAAATGGGGATCTGAAGCTGGATCGTGACAGCCGCAGGCTCTTTATATTGGGAAGAGAAGTGAACCTTACCGCTAGAGAATTCGACCTGCTTGAACTTCTGGTAACCAACCCCAACAAGGTATACAGCCGTGAAAACCTGCTGAATCTGGTCTGGGGCTTTGAATATCCGGGGGATGTCCGGACGGTGGATGTGCATGTCCGGCGCCTTAGGGAAAAAATTGAAGATAATCCGAGCGAACCCAAATATGTTCACACCAAATGGGGCGTGGGCTATTACTATTCTGGAAATTAAGTCATGGGTAAAAAAATCAGAGGCTTTTTCAGGAGCTTTGTCTTCCGGCTTGTGATCCTGTTGATCGCGATCGGGATCATCCCGTCCGCGATCCTTTTCACTATACTTCTTCGGACCTATCAGAGCAGGTCTGTCGATCTGAAAACCATCGAGATTTTAAATCAGGCTAAAATTTTGGCCAATACCATCTCTACCGAGGAATATCTGCAGAATCCAAAGAACCCCGGTATTGATTCACAGCTGACGCTGTTGTCGAAGATCTACGACGGGCGCGTCATTGTTGTGAACCAGGCTTGCCGCGTGGTGAAGGATACCTATGATATGGACCGTTATAAGACCATTATCTCGCAGGAGGTCATGCGGTCCTTCCGTGGGGAAGAGGTGACAAACTACGACGCGGAGAACCGATATATCGAGCTGACCGTGCCCGTTGCCGGGATGGCGGACGGGGCGGACGAACCGGGGGTGAGCGGTGTCCTGATGGTCAGCGTGTCCACCGACACGGATGCCTTAAACTACAGCTACCTCGAGCGGACCGGGATCATGATCCTTTTGACGACGCTGATGGTGCTGGTGCTCTTGTCCGTGATCATCGCGATCGAAATGGCGGCGCCGTTTAAGCGGCTTTCGGGCGCCATCCACGATTTTCACGCGGGGATGGAAAACGAGGTGCTGTCGGTAAAGGGGCATACGGAGGTGCAGGAGCTGACGGAGCGGATCAACAGCATGACGGCTTCGATGAAGGTGCTGAACGATTCCCGCCAGGAATTTGTTTCCAACGTGTCCCATGAATTAAAGACACCTTTAACTTCTATGAAAGTTCTCGCGGATTCGCTTAATGGACAGGAAAGCGTGCCGATCGAGCTGTATCAGGAATTCATGGCGGATATCACGGTCGAGATCGACAGGGAGAATAAGATCATCTCGGATCTGCTTTCCCTGGTCAGGATGGACAAAGCCGCTGCGGACCTTTCGGTAACGAGCGTTAACATCAACGACCTCGTGGAGATCATTCTGAAGAGATGCAAGCCGATCGCCGACAAACAGG
>JAEEGL016916187.1_pt1 | contig 11098 bp, 5 predicted proteins | sample 9134231 | NCBI WGS metagenome assembly JAEEGL01 (sample SAMN16246548, study PRJNA631951) | gut metagenome | biome: gut microbiome; feature: rumen; material: fiber-attached | host: Bos | place: Iran: Karaj | collected 2018-10
AGGGCAAGGTCCTGTTCCCGTCCTACACGGTTTCGAGAGACGGCGCGGAGATCGGCTATATCGAGGCTTCGAGCCAGTACGTCCATGAGGAGGACGCCGAGGAGCATGCGGTTGCGAACAACGTCCCGGTTGCGGGCTTCTATCGCATCTTCACGCGCGAGAAGAATCTCGATCTGCTGTTTGTCGTCGCGCTCGCGTTCGCGCGCAGCGGCGCAACGGACGACAAGGGCGGCTCCCGCAAGATCCTCTTTAACGCTCTGAAGGGCTGAGACGGCGAATCGACCCGTCCTGCGGAACAGGACGGAACGTGCGCGGCACGAATGCGGAGGGAACCGATGAAAACGCATGCGGCAAACGAAAAAATGATGGCAAAGCTGCTGTTCAGGCTGCTGCCCGTCCACATCATCCTTGCGGCGGTCGGCTCGCTCAACGGCATTGTTTCGAGCTTCTTTGCCAGCAATTACGTCGGGATCGACGCCATGAGCGCCGTCGGTCTTTATGCGCCGCTGCAGATGCTTCTGCAGGCGATCGGTACGATGCTGGTGGGCGGCACGACGATCCTCTGCGGCACCTATATGGGTCGGAACGAGCAGGAAAAGCTGCGCGGCGTGTTCTCGCTGAACATCGTTCTGACCGCGCTGATCTCATTGTTCTTCATTCTTCTGTTCCTTGTGCTCGGGCTGTTCGATCTCACCGGCTTTCTGACAAAGGACGCTGCGGTGCGGCCGATCTTCAACCGGTATCTGCTCGGACAGGCGATCGCCGTCTTTCCGTTCCTGATGGGAAGCCTTCTGACGCCGTTTCTGACCCTGGAAAACCGCGAGCAGTATACGCTGATCGCGAGCGTCGTATACGCGATCGTCAACGTCGCGCTGAACGTTCTGTTTGTGCAGGTCCTGCGGCTTGAAGCGTTCGGGCTTGCGCTGGCGTCCGCGCTCGGCGCATGGGCGTTTCTGCTGATCGAGGCAAGTTGTTTCCTTTCCGGCAGGTCGCACCTGCGCTTCTCCCCGCGGAAGCTGCCGTGGAGGGAGAGCGCGACCATATTGAAGATCGGATTCCCCGGCGCGGCAAGCAACGGCTATCAGACGCTGCGCGGACTGATTCTGAACTGGCTGATCACGGCGTTCGTCGGCAGCGCGGGCGTCTCCGCCTTCGCCGCGACGAACAACCTCCTGGGCATCTTCTGGTCTCTGCCGACCGCCATGCTGGCGGTCTCGCGGCTGATGATCAGCGTCTGCGTCGGCGAGGAGGACCGGCAGTCGCTGACCGACGTTATGCGCGTGATGTTCCGGCGGTTTCTGCCGCTGATGTGCGCGGTCTCTGCGTTGCTTGTGCTCTGCGCGGTGCCGCTGACCCGCATCTTCTTCCGCGATCCCGCCGAGCCGGTCTACCGCATGACGGTCTGGGGCATTCGTATCCTTCCTCTGTGTATGCCGTTCAGCGTCATCTATATGCACTTCGTCTGCTACGGGCAGGCGTCCGGAAAGCAGGCGTATGTCCACGTGCTGTCGCTGCTGGACGGCGTGGTCTGCGTCGTCGGCTTCTCCGCGATCCTGCTCCCCCTGCTCGGCATGAACAGCGTATATCTTGCGAACGTACTGAACGGCGTCGTCACGACGGCCGTTATCGTGGGTTATGCGTGGGTGAAAAACCGGCGCTTCCCGAAGCGCATGGATGCACTCATGGTCGTTCCGGAAGACTTCGGCGCACCGGAGTCGGAGCGCATGGACCTGAGCGTACACAGCATGGACGAGGTCGTTTTGATCTCCGAGAAGATACAGGCGTTCTGTCTTGCGCGCGGCATGGACGCGCGGCGGGCGTATCTGTCGGGGCTCGCGATGGAGGAAATAGCGGGCAACATCGTGCAGCACGGGTTCCCAAAGGACCGCAGGCGCCATACGATCGACGTGCGCGCGGTACATAAGAACGGCAGTCTGATCCTGCGGATCAAGGACGACTGCATCCCGTTCGACCCCGCGGAGAAGCAGCGGATGGCCGAAGCGGAGGACCCGACGAAGAACATCGGCGTCCGCATGATATTCCGGATGGCTTCGGACGTGCAGTACCGGAACACCTTCGGGCTGAACGTTCTGACGATCCGGATTTAACGAGGAAATCTGCGGGATCCGAACGGAGCGACGCCGCTTTTTGAGGAGATCGCCGTATCATTTTTTGAAATCGGAAAGGAGAACCATATGAACATTGTGATGAGCAAAGACGGAACCGCGCTGACGGTCGCGCCGGAAGGCAGACTGGACACGATGACCGCGCCGGAGCTGGAAGCGGCGCTGAAGGACGCGCTGACGGGCGTTGAGACGCTGACGTTTGATCTGGATAAGCTGGAGTATATCTCATCGGCGGGACTGCGCGTGCTGCTTTCCGTGCAGAAGACGATGAACCGGCAGGGCGAAATGAAGGTCCTGCACGCAAACGAGATCATCATGGAGATCTTCGAGGTCACCGGCTTTACGGATATCCTCACGATCGTGTCCTAAAGGATCGCACAGGAGGACGGAACCATGGCGGAAGAAAAACGATTCACAAGAGCCACATGGCAGATCATGGAACAGCTTTTGGAGGTCGACAGCCTCGACGACGCGCTCTCCGGCAGTCTTGAAACCATTGTCAAGACGCTGAACAGCGAAGCCGGCGCGATCTGGCTTTTAGACCCCAAGACGGATCGGCTGACCCCGATGTTCCATATCGGTCCGGCGGACATTTCCAACATCACGGTGGAGAACGGACTCGGCATCGAGGGCGTCGTCACCAAGACAGGCAAGTCCGTGATCGTGGAGGACACGGCGAACGAGACGCGCTTGGAGGGCTCGGTGTTCGACGACAACGGGCTCGTCACCAAGACGATGATCTGCGTGCCGCTGAACAACCTGCATGACGTGATCGGCTGCGTGCAGATCGTCAACAAGAAGGACGGCTCGCTTTACGACGCGGAGGAGCTCAAGCTGTGCGAACGCATGGCGTCGCTCGCCGCGATCACGATCGACGAGAAGGGACTGATCGTCGACCTCGGCGAACAGAAGGAAACGCTTGCCACGCTTCGCGGCGTCACCAAGGAGTTCCCCTCCGGCGACGGCGTGCTGAAGGTGCTGAAGGGCGTCAATCTGGATATCTACAAGAACGAATTCGTGGTCGTGCTCGGCGAATCCGGCTGCGGCAAGTCCACCATGATGAACATCGTCGGCGGCATGGATTTTCTGACCGACGGCACGTTGACGGTCGAGGGGAAAGACTTCTCGCATCCGTCCGACGCGGATCTGACCAAGTACCGCAGAGAATACATCGGCTTCATTTTCCAGTCCTATAACCTGATGCCGAACCTGACCGCGCTCGAAAACGTACAGTTCATCGCGGAGCTTGTGAAGGAGCCGATGCCGAGCGAGGAAGCGATCGCAAAGGTCGGTCTGACGGAGCGTGCGAACAACTATCCCGGGCAGATGTCGGGCGGTCAGCAGCAGCGCGTTTCCATTGCGCGCGCGATCGTCAAGCGGCCGAAGCTGATCCTTGCCGACGAGCCGACCGCGGCGCTCGACTATACGACCAGCATCGAGGTTTTGTCCGTCATCGAGGATATCGTGCGCAATCAGGGCGCGACGGTCATGATGGTCACGCACAACCCCGAGATCGCCAAGATGGCGGACCGCGTGGTCAAGGTGCGCAACGGCAAGATCGCCAGCATCAAGAAAAACCTGCGTCCGGTCCACGCGGAAGAGCTGGTGTGGTAATGCGCCATGAAAAAGACACAGTGGAAGGATGCGCTGCGCAATATCTGGAAACAGAAGGTCTCCTATCTGTCGATCGTCGTGATTGCGCTGCTGGGCGTGACCACCTTTCTGGGCATCGGCTATTCGGCGGCGGCCCTGCGAAACAACGCATCCAAAGCATATAACGATCAGAACTACCGCGACATCGAGGTCATTTCCACGCGCCTTCTGACAGCGGAGGATCTCGACTGCATCCGCGCGCTTCCGGGCGTCAGGGACGTCGAACCCGCGTGGCAGGCGGCGGCAAACGCCTATATCGGCAACGAGAAGCAGATCATCAACATCATCACCGCGACGGAGCGGATCAATCTCGTCTCGACGATCGAGGGACGCATGCCCGAAAACGCTTCGGAATGCGCGATCGAACAAAACGTCGCCGAGGGAGCCGGATGGAAGATCGGCGACGAGATCGAATGGGCGGAAATGACCGACGCCACGGGACAGTTCTTTCTCGGCGCGGATCCGTTTACGATCGTCGGCATCGTCGCGCATCCCGATCACGCAAGCAAAAGCGTGCCGGAAACGCCGTATATGATCGTCAGCGCGGACCGGTTCGATCGGGAGGCCATGGGTAACTGCTGCATGAAGGCGGAGATCACCGTGGAAAAAGCGGCGGACGTCGATCGCTTCTCGAAGGCTTACGACAAAACCGTTTCGGCCGTATTGGAACAGATCGAAGCCGTCTCCGAAGAACGGATCGCGATTCGAGACGCGCAGATCAAGGACGAAGCGCTGCAGCTGATCGAAGAAGCGGAACGGACGCTTGCGGACAAGAAAGAGGAGCTGACAACCGGCAGCGAGGCGATAGACGGTCTGCTCGGCCTGGTCGATCAGGCGGCGGTGATCATGCAGGGTATGGCGGGCATGGACGCCGCAACGGCGTCTCTGGAGATGCTGAAACAGACCCTGGAGGAAAAGAGCGCCGAGATGGCGGATGCGGAGGCGGCATTCCGTGAGGTGGAGGAAGCCATCCGGACGCAGCGCGGGAATCTGGAAAATCTGGCGCCCGGCTGCTGGTTTGTCTATGACGGACACGGCAGCGCAAGCTTTGTCCAGATGATCATCGGCAGCGGCAATCTCAAGAGTCTCGAAATGACCTTCTCCCTGCTGTTCGTGCTGGTCGGCGCGCTTGTCATCTACGCCACGATCAGCAAGATGATCGACGAGCAGCGCACGCTGGTCGGCACGACCAAGGCGCTCGGCTTCTTCAACCGGGAGATCTTTTCGAAGTATCTGCTGTTCGGTCTGTCCGCAACGGTGCTGGGAACGGTGCTCGGCATTCTGGCGGCGCGGTTCCTGTTGGAATCGTTCATTCTGAAAGGCTATAACACCTACTATACCTATGACACGACTGCGCCGACGATAACCGTCGGACCGACGCTCATCGTGCTGTTTGCGGCGATGCTGCTTGCCGTCGCGGCGATCACGTTCGCCTGCTACCGCCTGATCCGCACGCCCGCGATCCGGCTGATGCAGCAGGCGGTCCCGAAGGGCAGGAAAAAGAGCGCAAAGCGCGGAAAAGCGGCGCTGTCGCTGTATTCCCGTTTGATTCTGCTGAACATCGGTACGGACCTGAAGCGCGTGATCGTCACGGTCGTCAGCGTCGCGGGCTGCTGTGCGCTCGTCGTGATCGGCTTCACTCTGAAATCCGCCGTGAACGGCGCCGTCAAAAATCAGTATTCCTCCGTCGTGCACTATGACGCAAAGGTGCAGTTTGAGTACGGCGACGAGATCAAGGAAGCGCTTGAAGAATCCGGCGCGGAATGCGTCCCGCTTTACGACGCCTACATCACCTATCGCATCACGGACAACCAGGTGGGCGAGCTGCTCTGCGGCGATATCGACGCCATCGAATCCATGTACCGGCTGAACGACTGGCATACGAAGGACCCGATCGCGCCGACCGACGAGGGCATCCTCATTCAGCGGCGCCTTGCGGAGATCGACAATCTCGGGATCGGCAGCGAATTCAAGATCACCGTCGGCGGTGCCAATACGGCGACGGTGCGCGTCGCGGGGATCTTCGAAAACTACATCGGACGCTCCATGGTGATGAGCACCGGATACTATACATCGCTGTTCGGCAAGGAACCGACGCCGAATTCGTACCTGGTCCGTCTGAACGACGCGGATGAAGCGTCGCTGACCGCGCATCTCAAGGAGCTTTCGGGCTTCACGAGCTATACGCCCGCGTCTGCGGATAAGACCATGTTCGACTCCGCCACCTCGGTCGTCAACGCCGTCGTCATTCTGTTCATCGTCATGGCGGCGATCATGGCGGGCGTGGTGCTGACGAACCTCACGAACATCTATATCATGCAGAAAAAACGCGAGCTTACCGTCATGCGCATCAACGGCTTTACGGTCAAAGAGGTCATCGGCTACTGCACGCGCGAAACGGTCCTGACGACCGCGGCGGGCATCGTGCTGGGCATAGCGCTCGGCTCCGGCATCGCATATCGCATCGTGCGCTCGATGGAGCAGGCGTTCATTCGCTTCGACCGCGGCGTCAGCCTCCTCGCATGGCTGTACGGAATGCTGATCACGATTGCGTTTGCGGTCATCATCAACGCCCTGATCCTGAGAAAGGTCAGGCATCTGAAACTGACGGACGTCGCATAATCTGCGAAAACAAGGACTATTTGACGTATGAAACGGACCCAGATCAAAGATGCATTGCGCAACATTCGCAAACAGATCGTGTCGTTTTTGTCGATCGCGGTGATCGCCGCGCTCGGCGTGACGATCTTCCTCGGTCTCGATTTTTCCGCTTCCGCGATCCGGAAAAACGCTTCTGCCTTCTATAACGAAAAGGACTTCCGCGACATTGAAGCGGTCTCCACCCTGCTGTTTTCAAAAGCCGACCTCGATGCGATCCGCACCGTCGAAGGCGTGCGGGACGTTGAGGATGTGTTTGCGACGAACGCAAAGACCGCGCAGAGCGATATCCGCACGGACGTGCAGGTGCTTTCGCTGACGGAACGGATCAATCTGCCGATCGTCTTTGAGGGGCGTTTGCCCGAAGCGGAGGACGAATGCGCGCCGGAACAGATGCTCTGCGAACAGATGGGCTGGAAGATCGGCGATCGCATCGCGGTCACGGAGACGGGAGAAGGGCTCGAATCGTACCTCAAGACGCATACCTTTGTCATCTGCGGGATCGTCCTGCATCCCGATCACGTCTGCGCCACCGTTCCGACAACGCCCTATATCATGGTCACGCAGGCCGCGTTCGATCATGTGGCGCTTGCGGAATCCTGCATGAAGATCGAGATCCGAACGGAGCGCGAACCGAACGCCAACCGGTACGATGAAGCGTATACCGCGACGGTCGCTTCGGTGATGCAGCGTCTGGAGACGCTCGCCGGAACACGCACCGGTCTGCGCGAACAGGAGGTGCGTTCGCTTGCCGCCGAAAAGATCGCGGAGAACTGGGAGAAGCTCGACGACGCCGAACGGCAGCTCAAGGATGCGCGCGCGGAGCTCGACCGGGGACGGGAAACGCTCGAGGATGGCGAACGGCAGTATGCCGAAGGAGAAGCGAAGCTGAAGGACGCGCGGACGGAACTGGACGACGCAGCGCGGCAGCTCGAAGAAGGCAAACAAAAGCTCGAAGAAGTGCGCGCCGAGCTTGACGACGCCAAGGCACAGCTCGAAGAAGGCGCGCAGAAGCTCGATGCGGCGAAGAACAAGCTCGACTATGCAAGGGATCAGCTCGTTTCCGGCTGGAATACCATTGAGGATGCAAAGACGCAGATCCGCGATACGATCCGCGAAAAGTTCGAGTCCGCGATCGGGCGCGATTCCTCCGAATGGATCAAATGGGCTCCGCGCGAAAACGCGAATCCGGACAGCGCTTCCCAGAACGCGGGCGAGTTCAGGATCACGGAGGATTTTTCGTTCCTGTTCGGCGCTTCGCTGCAGGACAGGATCGACAGCTTCCTGGCGTCCGCGGAGATTCCGGACGAGTTTTTGCGCATCGTGTTCGAGGAAACGGGCTGTGAAGGAGAATACACGCCCGAGGCCGCGCGCGCGGCGCTTGCGGAACAGCTTGCCTCCGTTGCGGGCGAATACGGCGAGCAGTACGACCAAATGGCGGACGGCTGCAGCCGGTGGGATGCGGGTCACGACGCATACCTCGACGGCAAATCGCAGTACCGGCAGGGGCTCGCGCAGTACAACGATGCGCTTGCGCGGTATCAGGACGGCGAGGCGCAGTATGCCGACGGTCTCAAACAGTACGAAGATGCGTATGCGCGCTATCTCGACGGCGAAGCGCAGTACGAACAGGGGGTCAAGGACCTTGCGGCGGCGCGCGCGGAACTGGATGACGGACGCAGCAAGCTCGCTGACGGCGAAGCGCAGTATGCGGACGGTCTTCTTCAGTTCGAGGACGGCAGGATAAAGCTCGAGGACGCGGAAAAGCAGGTCGACGCGCTCGGTCCCTGCAACTGGATTCTGATGAACCCGAACGGCAACACGAGCTTTGTACAGCTCAGCGGCTCGGCGAGCAGTCTCAAAAGAATGGAATTGACCTTCGCGCTGCTGTTCGTGCTGATCGGCGCGCTCGTCATCTATGCTACGATCAGCAAGATGGTCGACGAGCAGCGCACGCTGGTCGGCGTGACCAAGGCGCTCGGCTTTTTCAATCGGGAAATCCTTGTGAAATACCTGCTGTTCGGCGTGATCGCGACGGTGCTCGGCACGCTGATCGGGCTTGTCATGGCGTTGACGTGGATACAGAGCGTTGTGCTGAACGGCTACAACATGTTCTTCAGCATCGATATCCGCAGGCATACCATCACCGCGCTGCCGATGCTGCTGGTGCTTGCCGCGGGGATCGCGCTTGCGGTCGCTGCGGTGTGGCTCGCCTCCCGCAGGCTCCTGAGGCAGCCTGCCATCCGTCTGATGCAGCAGGCGGTTCCGGCCGGCAGAAAACGGCGCGCCGATACCCGCAGGAACGGGCTTCCGCTCTATTCGAGACTGATCCTGCGCAACATCAGAACGGATATGCGGCGCGTACTGGTAACGGTCGTCAGCATCGCGGGCTGCTGCACGCTCATCGTCATCGGCGTTACGCTGCGCCATGCGGTGAACGGCGCGGAAAAGCTGCAGCTTACCGAGATCACGCATCACGATCTCATCGTACAGTATGATACCAAGACGGATCCGGAGGCGGAAAAGGCCATTGAGCAGCGGGTCGCGGCGGTCGGCGGGGAATCCTGCAGCGCGTTTTACAGCATCGTCACATATCAGATCGAGGATCTCGATATCATGAAGCTGTACTGCGGAGATCTCGATCAAATCAACCGGTTTTACGCGATGACCGACGCATGGACCGGAGAACCGGCCGTACGCCCGGACGACGGCGTTCTGATTGCAAAGCGGTGTTCTGAGGTATACCATCTCAAGGCGGGCGATACCGTTGCCATTTCGCTGAACGGCACGGAGACCGCCGAGGTCCGGATCGCCGGCGTCATCGACAGCTACATGGACCGTATGCTGTTCATGAGCGATCGGTATTTCAAAACCATGTTCGGAAGGGACGCCGTGCATAACGTGCTCTTTGTGCAGCTGAACGGCGCGGACCGGGAAGCGTTCTGCGATTCGCTGAAAGATGTCGCGGGATATGAATCCTATGAGAGCGCGGATTCGATCAAGGAGCTGTTCCGTTCGGCAACCTCCGTAATGAATCTGATCGTGCTGCTGTTCATCTTTATGGCGGGCATCATGGCGGGTGTCGTCCTGATGAACCTGACCAACATCTATATTCTGCAGAAAAAGCGCGAGCTCACGGTCATGCGCATCAACGGCTTTACGGTTCGGGAGACCATCGGCTACATTCTGCGCGAAACGTATGTCACCACGACGGTCGGCATCGTGCTCGGGATCGTGCTCGGCTCCTGCATCGGCTATATCATCGTGCGCACGCTAGAGCTTTCGGCTGTCCAGTTCGACCGCAGCGTCAGTCCGGTCGCGTGGCTGATCGGCGCGATGCTGACGATCGTATTCACGGTCATCGTCAACTCAATCGCCCTGAAGAAGGTGCGGACGCTGAAGCTGACCGACGTTGCGTAGCAGAAGACTGCAGATTCGCCTTTGCCGGTGCGCATCTTTGGAAGCGGACGCACCGGTTTCACCTGCCCTGGACTGCCCCCTTATGCGGGCAGTCTTTTTATGCGGTTCGGGCTGCCGCGCAGGTTTGCGGGACCGTCTCCCCCGCGCTTTCGATCCGTCATGCGGCAAAGGGGCGTTTCGGATCCCGTTTCGCCGCTTTTTGATTGCGTCTTCGCGCATGATATGATAAACTGTTTTCGGGAACCGGCGCCGGAACGCCGTCAGCGATCACGGAACGGTTCTCCCGATCGCTTTGAAAGGATCACGCTATGCAGGATTTATATACCGGGGAAGCCCAGACGATTCCGGAGATTCCGTGGAACGTCTATCCGAGACCGCAGCTGAGGCGCGAACGCTGGCTCTGCCTGAACGGAACGTGGACGCTGTCGTTCGGCGGCGTTGTGCAGAAGATTCGCGTGCCGTACTGTCCGGAAAGTCTGTTGTCCGGCGTGCGGCAAAAGCCCAAGACCGGAGAAGCGCTGCTCTATACGAGACGGTTTTCCGTGCCGGAGGACTGGCGGGGCGATCGCGTTCTGCTGCACTTCGGCGCCGTGATGCGCAGGGCCGTCGTGACCGTCAACGGCGTCGAAGCCGCGCGGCACGACAACGGCTATCTGCCGTTCTCCGCAGACGTCACCGACGCGCTGCGGGACGGAGAAAACGAGCTTTGCGTGACCGTTGTCAACGATCTCGATCCGCGCTATCCCTACGGCAAGCAAACCGAAAAACGCGGCGGCATGTGGTATACGCCCTGCTCGGGCATCTGGCAGACGGTGTGGCTCGAGCCGGTGCCGGAGCCGTATATCCGTTCCTTGCAGATCACCAACGGACCGGATTGGGCGGAGATCCGGGCGGACGGCGTCGAGACCGGCACGGTCCGGCTGAACGACCGGACGTTCGCGCTCGAAAACGGAACCGCAAGGATCCCGATCGACAAGCCGCATTTTTGGACGCCTTCCGATCCGCATCTGTATGCCTTTACCGTCACAAGCGGCGCGGATACGGTGCAGTCCTATTTTGCGCTGCGCACGCTTTCGATCGAGACGGTCGGCGGCGTTCCGCGCCTGCTTCTCAACGGCAAGCCGTACTTCTTCAACGGACTTCTGGATCAGGGCTACTGGAGCGACGGGCTTTTTACGCCCGCGACGCCCGAAGGCTTTGAACAGGACATCCTTGCCATGAAGTCTTTGGGCTTCAACACG
>JAEEGL016965453.1_pt1 | contig 11098 bp, 4 predicted proteins | sample 9134231 | NCBI WGS metagenome assembly JAEEGL01 (sample SAMN16246548, study PRJNA631951) | gut metagenome | biome: gut microbiome; feature: rumen; material: fiber-attached | host: Bos | place: Iran: Karaj | collected 2018-10
TGAAAATGCATTAGAATTAGATTTAGTAAATGTTTGGGAATTCAATGAAGCAACAAATACAATTAAATTAAGAAATATGCTTCACGCATAATTAAAAACATTAAAAAATGGCTTAAAGCTTACGCTTTAGGCCTTTTTTCTTTTTCTTTTTCTTTTAGAAAACGCTTTACGGCAAAATTTCTTTATGCTATAATAGTCTCAAGTTGTGATTTAAAGCGTTTTCATTTATAGCTTTAAAAACTTAGACAATAATTTAATTTAAGAGAAGGGGAAATTTATGAAAAAGAAAAGAATTTTGTTAGGCCTAAGTGCATTCGCATTAGTAGGCTTAGCCACAGTACTTTCATCATGTGATGGAGATAAAAAGTACACTGTAAAATTTGTTGATGGTCAACAAGAAATTACAAAAACAGAAGTAACTGGTGGCTATAATGTTGCAGTACCAGAAGCACCAACAGCAGATGGTAAAACATTTAATGGTTGGTATAAGGATGCAGCATTAACTGATCCATTTGATTTTGGATCTATTATTAATGGAGATACAACTGTTTATGCAGCATGGCTAAATGAATATGGTGTAACATTCAAAAGTGGTGATACTACATATTTAATAAAACCTGTAACTAAAGGATATAATGTAGCAGTACCTACAGCTCCAACTAAAGAAGGATATGTATTTGCAGGTTGGTATGCGGATTCTGCATTTACAACACCATTTTATTTTGGTACAGTAATTGAAGCAGATACAACAGTATATGCTAAATGGGTTGAAGAAGTTGTAACATATACTGTTACTTATGTATCAGAACAAGGTACAGCACCTGCAGCAGTTGAATTAGTAACATTACCTGAAACATTACCAGTATTAGAAGCAGATGGTTATGAATTTGGTGGCTGGTATCTAGATGAAACATTTGAAACAGCTGCCGCAGCAGGTACAGCTTTAACAGCTAATGTTACTTTATATGCTAAGTGGACTCAAGCTGTAGCTTCTAATGAAGTTTCTTTTGATGCTAAAACTTTAACAACAGGCGATACTTATGTTGAAGGTACTACAACAGATACAGAAGAAGAAAAGGCTGATGTAACAGCTGCTGAATTATGTAATGGATTCTTTACTGTAGTCGGAGAAGGAAGAGTACAAAAGAGATCTAAACAATATAAAGATTCAAGCAATACAAAACATTATTCAAGTGAATGTGTAGCAATTGAAGCACAAGCAGGTACAGCATTACAATTTACAGTAACAGCTCCTGTTAAAGTAACTTTAAGTTTACAAAGTACTTCATCTACAAATAAATCTATTTTTACATTAAATAAAGGTGAAGACGCGATAGCAGCATCTAATGCATCTTCTTTAACTCAAAATGAAACTGCAAACCATTATGTAATTACAGGTGCAAGTGTTGAAGTTACATACGAGCTTGAAGCTGGCACATATCAAATGGTTTATTTAAATGAAAAAGCTGCATCTTCTGATGAAGCAACAGTAAACCGTGGTGGTAGATTCTTTACAATTGAAATTGAAGAAAACACACCAGCTGCAACATATTCAGTTACATATGATGTAAATGGTCATGGTGAAGCACCAACTGCATTAACAGGTGTTACAGCATTACCAGCAACATTACCAACATTAACTGCAGATGGTTTCCAATTCTTAGGTTGGGCTACAACTGCAACAGCAACAGAAGCAAATGTTACTGCCGGTACAGCATTAACAGGTGATGTTACTTTATATGCTGTATGGCAAGAATTACAAAGTGCCGTTACAGTTTCATATGTAACAGGTGTTGATAGTGTTACATTAACTGCATCTCAAGCTGAAAAAGGTGGAACTCTAGCTACATTACCATCATTAGCTGATACAGTAACAAATTATGTAATTGAAGGATTCTATACTGATCAAAGTTATCAAACACCATTTACTACTGAAACAGTTATTGCTGATTCAATGAATGTTTATGTTAAATTAAAAGCTGTTTATACAGTTACATTTGAAACTGCACAAGGAACAGCTCCTGCACAATTAACAAAGCAAACAAAGGTAACCTTTGCTGAATTACCAACAGTTTCTGCTGATTATTACATTTTCAAAGGTTGGGTAGTTGAAGGCTCTACAACACTTATTTCAGCTGATTTCGATTTAAATGCTGATACAAAGCTTGTTGCAGTATTTGATTTAATTCCAACATATGCTCAAGCTAAAGAAGATGCTGAAGCAGAAGTAGTTGATCCAAATGATGCTAAATATTCACAAATAAATGATTTTTCAAATAGAGATTATGTAAGTCCTATTTACCAAGCTTCAAATAGTACTGGTGCTTTAGGAAATAAAACTGTTGAAAATTATGTTGAAGTAACAGGAGAAGATGGCTCAAAAGTATTTGAATTAAAAGATACAGGTGGCAAAGCAACATATTTCTGTGTTGATTCATACTATACAAAAGGAACTGTAGAAGCGGTTGTTGATGTTACTTTAGTTGGACAAGGAAATAGCTGGACATTAGTTAGAGTTGTTAACGCATCTAATCAAGAAGTATTTGGTATTCGTATAGCTGATGGAAAACTAAAATATCGTTTAGCTGGTTCTAATGATAATTTAGCTGCTAATTCCGATATAGCAGCATCTAATAAGTTATATCATTTATATTTCAAAGCAGATTTAGATAATAATAAAGTATTAGTATGTGTTGATGGTAAAGTTTTAGCAAATTTAACAATTGAAGATTTAACTTTAGACCATATTGAATTTGTTTCATCTGATGGTGGATCAAAAACAATGAAGATTAGTGGTGTTGTGCTATTTGCAGATATTGAAGAAGCTGACTTTGTTGCTAATATTAAGGCAAGATTAACTAAGTTAGTTGCACCATATAAAGCAACAGTTGCTAATACTGATCCTGCTGAATATGTGTATGATCAAGCAGAAGTTACTTCAATTGAAACTGCAGCAACAGAAGCTATTGATGCTGCACAAAGTGCTCAAGAATTATGGGTTGCATTAGGAACAGCAAATGCTCAATTAAGAAGCTTAAAAACAGTTGCACAAAAAGCATTAGAAGCTGCGAAAGAAACAGCTATTCAACAATTTGCTACTTATATTCAAGGTATGACTTTTGAAATGAAGTCAGCAATAGATGGCGAAACAATTGACGTTGCTACTGATTTTGCAAATGCAATAGAAAACTTAACTACAGAAGAAGCTGTAACAGAAGCATTAGATGATGCTAAGACAAATGCGACAGCTATTAATGATATAAACGCAGATATTATTGCTGCGTATAAGACATTAAAGCAAACTGCATTAGAAACAGCATATCCAAGCAGTTCATATACAGTTGAAAAGACTGCTTATGATCAAGTTATTTCTGATTTAACAACTGCTTTAACTGGTGCTACAACTAAAGCAGATATTGATCAAGCGTTTGCAGATGCTGATACAGCATTAAGTCAAGTTGCAAAAGATACTGCTAAAGTAGTTGCAAAGAATGCACTTGAAAAGACATATTTACCATCTCAAATTAATACTTTGTTAGATAAGGAAAATTATACAAATTCACAAGAACAAGCATATGTTGATCATCGTGCTAATGTAGCAACAGCATTACAAGCAGGAAAAGATATTATTGATGCTGCAGATGATACTGATGCAGAAGCATTTGCAACTGCCATTTCTAATGCAGAAAAAGAAGTGAAAGATGCTATTGATGCTGTAAGAACAGCTACTGAGTGGACTGTAACATTTAAGAAAACTTCTACTGATACAACAGCATATGAAACTAAACAAGTATTAAAAGGTGGTAAATCATCTAAACCTGAAACTGATCCTACTTTAGATGGATTTGTATTCAATACTTGGGATTTTGATTTTGATGATGCTATTGAAAATAACACTACAATTTATGCAAAGTGGTATGAAAAATTAGCAATAAGTACTGCTATGACAAGTGAAGTTTCTTTCTATGAAATGAGTTCTGCTCCTAAAGGTGATAATGGAACAGATACATTTGGTGCAAAAGGAAAGACAGTTAATTATACAGTAAATGGAATTAAATACACATCTAATAATACTTCAAGTGGAGATATGTCAATTCCTGATAGTGGAAAAGGTATAAAACTTTCTAAAAAAGGTCAAAGTGTTTCATTTGAAGCTCCTGCAGGAAGCACAGTGGTTATTTATTTGAGAAATGGTAATACTGATAACTCAAGATTGTTTGATGTAACTTCTAATGCCGGATTAAGTCTTACAGGTATACAAAAAAATTATTCAAATAATACAGTGGAAAACGTAACAGTATCAACTGGAAACGCTCTAGAGGGTGATACAAAAGGAAACGGAATAGTATTAACAATAAATGTACAAGATACTCAAACCATTACAATAGCTTATAGTAATAATTCATCTGCAGAAAACGCAATACATATTCAGAAAATAAGAGTAAATTATACAAAAGTTGAAAGTGTAGTATCTGCATCAGAATCAGAAAAGTTTATTTTTAGACATGATAATGCTGTAGGAACTAATGTTGCTGATGAAGAAACAAAAATTGAAAATACAACTGAAACATTATATAAAGGTATATTTGATATCGATGCTTCTTCAGGAAAACTACAAATACGAAATGAACAATGGGCAATCTTTAACAATGCAATAATTTCATTTTATGTTAAAGAAAATGCAAGAGTAATTGTAAAATGTTATAATAGTAGTTACTCTATTAACGAAGTAACAGCTTCATCTGAAACTACAGAGTATATATGTACTGCAGGAGGAAAGATTACGTTAACAGCAACAGCAAATAACTATATTGAATACATTGAAGTGATTTATCCAATAAATACAAATACAAATATAACATTTGGAACTGAAGGAAATTATACATTTGTGCGCCAATTAGATGTTTCAAATGCAACAATCGGAACATTTAATACTAATAATTCTCAAATGAGTGCTGGCTCAATGAAATTATATGTTGGTGCTGGTGCAAAAGTTAAAGTATTTGGTTATGGTGGTTCTCAAGGAACAAATGGTAATGATAATACTTCATACACTGTAACAGCCAATGAAATAGAATCAGATACTCAAACAGGTGATTATGAAATAATAGTAAATAGTACTGGTTATGTTACAATTACTTCTAAAGCCTCTGGAAATTATTTATTGTCAATTAGTGTTACTTTTGATGAATAGTTTTTAAAAAGAAAATGCAAACTCAATTTCGAGTTTGCATTTTTTGATTTTATTAAAATAGTATTAATTATGCATTAGGAAAAGTAATTTTAATCCAATAGAAATTATTATCTCCATTACCATCAAGGTCACATTGAATAACAACATCTGTATCAGTATTATAATCATAGAATGCTTGACCAGCTGTAGTTATATGAGTGCCATTAATAGTGTAATCAGCGACGTAGTTTGAATAAACTTCAACTCTAGCACCAGCTGCTACTGTGAATTCAACATTTCCTTGATAAACATAGGCGTTGTTGCCACCATTGTTATTTGCATTTGCTGTAATTACAACTCCTGGAATTGAAGAACTTGCATTTCCATCAGTTCCAAATAGAATTTCTGTTGCTGTACTAATAGGATATTCAATAGTCAATGTTCCTATATAGCCATCATCAGTTTTTGCTTCAATTGTTACAACAGTATCTTCGGTATATTTCTTTGATATTGTGTCATAATTTGCTGCAAACGTCTGATCACCTTCTAATCCTGTCATTGTAACGGTTGTGTTTTGATAACCAGATAAAGTTACTTTAGCTCCTGCTTTTACAAAGAATGATAATTTTGCACCTTTAGTAAACTGTGCCCATTCAACATCTCTAACATATAACTTACCTGTTGTAGCATCAACGTTAATTTTTCCAGAAGCGACAGCACCTGTTGTTCCTTCAATAGTTGTTGCTTCAGAAACTACTCCATTTGAAACACCTGATCTTATAACATATGTTGAACTTGTTGTTATTCCTACTTCAACATTGTATTCTTTAACGGTGTATTCACCATATTTTAATGTGACTTTATGAGTGCCTACATCAACATTTTCAATCACTCCGTTAGTTACTGCTGCTTCAGTAGTGTTGTCATCTAAATATACTTTATAACCATTTGCAGCAATAGGAGTAGAACTTCCAACTACACCAAATTTCACATCGGAAATTTTGACTGTATTTAATTCAGATACAATGGTCGCGCTAATAGAATTTATTGTATATAACGCTTCAACTTTTGGGCAGTTAAGTGAAATACTACTTAATTTATGTTCAGAATTATCAAATGTAATGTAATGTTCTCCAGGTGTAGCAATAGTAAATGTTGTAGTTGAACTTTGTTTTTTAATAGTATCAGTATCTGTCCATGCTTTTGATTGGGCAGCTTGAGCCATAATATCTTCATCTAATGCAATCAATCTCTTTGATTGACCACTTGTAGCGACTAAAGTCAAAGTTGAATTTGGAGTTGTAGTTGTAAATGTTATTTTTGCAGCTTTAAAACTAACACTAATTGTTCCACTGTCATTTTTGGCTACCGTAGTAGTATTTGATGATAAAGTAAATACTGTTTCGTAAGTTCCGGCTGCAACAGTTCCTGTATTGCTCATTGAATTTGATAACGCAACCAAATCCCAAGTTTTTGATACTGCAGCAATTGAAGCATCATATATATCATACCACTTTGCATAAAGTGAAAGAAGTATTACTTAGCTTTAAAATTATTAATTAATTTTATTCCTTCTTTTAACATATCATCGTCTAAATGTTTATAAATATTAAGACTTGTTGATTCTAATTTATGTCCCATTTGCAATTGAATATATTTACCATCTATATGATTAGAATATAGCATTGTACAATATGTATGTCTTAAATCATGCAATTTTATTATTTTGATATTTGCTTTTTTACAGGCATTAGTTAATTTTTTGTTAAGATTTCTATGATTAAATATATAGTTATTGTTTGATATTAATTTATATTTTTTAAAATAATTTGTTAACCATTTAGGAATGTATATAATTCTTTCGTTATTTGTTTTGGTATAGTCTAATAATTTACCAAATTGAATTGAATATTGTTTATTTACTTTGATGGTATTATTTGTAAAATCAATATCATCCCAAGTTAATCCATATAGTTCCCCACGTCTTAATCCTGTATATATTAATGTTATTATTGCAAATCTATAATACCAATCAGATTTGTTATTTTGATCAAAAGAATTTAATAACAAGTCTATTTCATTATTATTTAAATAATTGTTTTTAAAGTTGTAGTTTTCTTTTATTTTATTAAAGATTTGCTTAAATTTTCTGTTTATTTTTGGATTTATATATTCTAATATATCTAGCCACTCAATAAAGTTTAATATCATTTTTAAAACGAGATTAATCGATTGTGGTTTAAGAGAAAGAGAAGTAATATAATTATAATAGTTATTTATATCTTCCGGTTGCATTCGGTTGAGATTAGTTATGTTTATACTTGATAGATATAAATATAAGTATTTATTTAAATTATTTTTAATGTTAATCATTGTGTTTTCTTTTAGATGAATAGATTTAGCTTTTATATATTCGTCTAATAATTCTTTTATTGTTTTTTTCATTATTTATTGTTCCTTTCTTAGGCTTAAAGCACATGCTTTAGGCCTTTTTTTTAAATTATTTAGAAAACGCTTTATATTTAAAAAAATATGTGCTATAATAGTTGCGAATTGTATTTTAAAAGCGTTTTCATCGTTTAAAATACAAAAATCTATTTCAAAGAAAAAGAGAGGAAAAAGATGAAAAAGAAAAGAATTTTATTAGGTCTAGGTGCATTTGCATTTTTAGGTCTAGCTACTGTTTTAGCATCTTGTGATGCAAAGAAGTTTACAGTTAAATTCTATGATGGAGAGACAGAATTAACTGATTTAACAGAAACAGTTGCAAATGGTTATAATGTTACTGTTCCTACTGCTCCAACTAAAGATGGTAAATCTTTCAATGGTTGGTATAAGGATGCTGCATTAACTGAAGCTTATGATTTTGGTTCAATTGTTTCAGGTGATTTATCTATCTATGCTAAATGGGAAAATGAATATGCTGTAACATTTAAGAATGGAGATCAAACAGTTTCTACACAATCTGTTAGAAACTTTGATTTTGCTAAAGCACCAACTACTAATCCAACTAAGGCATCAGATGCTAATAATGATTATGTATTTGTTGCTTGGTGTTCAGATAAGGATTTATTACACGAATTTGATTTTGAAAAAACTAGCATTACAGCTCCAACAACTGTTTATGCTAAGTTTGCTGCAGTATCTAAAGATACAGCAATTAAAATGAACGGTACTGAATATGCTACAATTAAAGAAGCAATTGCTGCAGTACCTACTGATTCTACAGAAACATTTACTATTACTGTACCAAAGGGTACTTATACTGAAAATGGCTTAGCTTATAATGGTAAAGCTACAATTGTTATTAAGGGTAATACAGCAGCTAAGTATGGTGCTGATGTAATTATCAAGGGTCATGGTTCTGATATGACTCAAGAAAAGACTCGTAATTTAATTTCTGTTCAAGGCTCTGGAAATATTATTTTAGAAAATCTTACTTTATTAAGTGACTGGACACGTAATGGTGCAGCTGCTGAAGGTAAGGCTTCTAATACTCAAGCAGAAGTTTTAGGTACAGATACAACTGGTAAGACAGTTGCTTATAACTGTTCATTCAAATCTCACCAAGATACATTAAGAACAGCTGGTAAGGCTTGGTTCTATGGATGCTATATCGAAGGTGATACTGACTTTATTTGGATGGAACAAGCTGGTTCTGTTGCTTTATATGAAAACTGTGAAATCGTATCAGTTTATGATGAAGAAGCTTCAACTCATGCATCATATGTAACAGCTCCAAGAATGGCTATTTCATCAAAGGCTGGTAAGGGTTTAGTTATTTTCAATTCAACTGTTAAAGAATCAGCTGAAGCAAAACAAAAAGGTCAACAAACATATCTAGCTCGTTCTCCATGGACTTCTGGATATTTCAGCCAAGTAGCTTATATTAACACAACATGTACTGATATTGAAGAAGATGTTTGGTATAAGACTCCAATCCCTTCTGAATATGAAAGAACAGTTGTTGGTTGGAAGATGGATAAGGCTACAGCTGCTAAAATAGGCTATAAAGGTACTGATATTCTAGATGATGCAACTGTTGCTAATGAATTTAGTGGACGTAGAACTATTCTTAATAGATTATTTAATGGCGGTAAACTAAAATATGAAAAGGATTCAGAAGTTTGGGATATCGATGCATTAATTAAAGCAAATGGTTGGTTAGTAGCTAATGATTCATCTAAGGATACATTAGCTGGTGAAACTGCTGGTGAACCTACTACATATTTATTTGATGGTTCTGTAGATCAATCAGCATTATGTCAAGGATTTGCAGTTCAAAGCGGCAAGACTCATTATGTTGGTCAAAATGGCGCTACAATTACAGTTCCTGTAACTGGTAAGGGCTATGTTGAAGTATATGGTTATTATTCAGGTACAGTTGAAGTTAAAGGTGGAGAACAAGGCGAAGCTGTTATGTTCTACAACAATGGTTCAACAAGTGCTCAAGTAGTTAATACATATGCAGTTTATGATACAAATGTTACATCAGTAACAATTACAGCTAAGGCTACAACTTATATTACTAAGGTTGTTGTTACACCAGATTCAAGTGTTGCAAAGACTGCAGTATCTGATATAACAGTATCTGCTAATACAAGTCTTGAATGTGTAGGTGTTGCACTTCAATTATCTGCAAAGGTTACTCCAGGTGCAGCTACAAATAAATCAGTTAAGTGGTCTTCATCAGATGAAACAGTTGGTGTAGTTGATCAATACACTGGTGCTGTTACATTCAAGAAGGAAGGCGAAGTAACATTTACTGCTACAGCATGTGATGGAAGCGGTAAGACTGGTACTATTACTTGTAACCCAGTAGATCCTAAATGGACTCAAATTGAATGGTATACAACAGATTCTAAGATTGCTGAAGAAGCAGGAAAGACTGAAGGAGATGTAACAACAGGTAAGGCTGATGGTATTGAAAACTTTAGCTTTGGTGCTAATACAGCATATAAATCATTAGGTAAAGAATTTACATTTACTAATATGGCTGGTGAAACTATTAAGACTAGCGCTGGCTTAAAGCTTGATAGTAAGGGTGAATTAATTGTTGCTACAACAAAGGGTAATGCTACATTAACAGTTACAATTGCTCACATTGGTAAGATTAAAGCTACACCTGTTGTAAAGTGTGGCAGTGTTACAGCTACAGTAAAGACTTTAGATGATTCAGAAACTACAACAACATATTTATATGAATTACCTACTGCAGGTACTTGGAGCTTAACTCGTGGTGATGGTCAAAGTGAAAATGATCCAGTATTATATGCTAAAGTTGTATATGAAACAAGAATTGTTAAGAATACATTTGTAAATTACAAAGGCGGAACATATAAAGCTGAAGGTGAAGGTGCTATTTCTTTAAATCATAATAATGTTACTGATGGAACTAGTAAAGTCACATCAGAAGATAAAGTTACTTATGATAACATCACTTATGAAGGCGCTAAATCAAATGGTAATGACAATTGGTTAAAGTTCAACAAAGATGCAACAATTAAGTTTACTGTTAAAGGTGCATGTACTTTAAAGATTTGTTTCTATAATGGACAAAATAATGCTGAAGTTAAGTTGGGTGATACAGTTATTACAACTGCAACAGAAGCTACTGGCGCAAGTGCTTCAACTAAATATGTATATGAACTTACTGGTGCAGGTGAAGTAACTATTAAAGCTGCTTCAAACGGATATATAGGTTGTTTCGAAGTTATTTATCCAGCTGCTTAATTATAATTTAAGTATTTTAAATGGCGTTAATTTAATTGACGCCATTTTTTCGTTTTTTTCTATCATAAAAAGTATGTAAAACGCTTTACTGAAAGGGTGCTTTATGTTATAATAATCGCGACTTGTAATTAAAGCGTTTTCAATGCTTTATCACAAACACTTATAAATTAAGGAGAAGGAAAAGATGAAGAA
>JAEEGL017189022.1_pt1 | contig 11098 bp, 10 predicted proteins | sample 9134231 | NCBI WGS metagenome assembly JAEEGL01 (sample SAMN16246548, study PRJNA631951) | gut metagenome | biome: gut microbiome; feature: rumen; material: fiber-attached | host: Bos | place: Iran: Karaj | collected 2018-10
AGGTTTCCAGAAATATTTAATCCAGCATCAATTCAATACAGATGAGGAATTATATAAGTCAACATCTGTTGCGTTTTGGACAAATTTGGCATTGTCAATAGGTATTTGGGGATTAATATGCTTGTTTTCATCAGATATAGCATATCTTGTTGGTAATGATGGATACGGCCTTGTTATTGCTGTCTCTTGTATATGTATACCGTTAGAATCTTTTTCAAGTATCCAGATGGCTCTTTTTAAGCGCGCTATGGATTTTAAAACTTTGTTTCAAGTTAGAGTAATTAATATTATTATTCCGATAGTTGTAACCATTCCAATAGCCTTCTTAACAAAAAGTTATTGGTCATTAATCATTGGCGTGATTGTTTTGAATATCTGTAACGCAGTTTATTTGACCTTTAAGTCCAAGTGGCGAATTAATCGTTTTTATGATGTAGGTTTGTTTAAAGAAATGTTTACTTTTACTGCCTGGTCGATGGTTGAAGCTGTTTCTATATGGTTAACACTCAATATAGATGTTTTTTGTGTGGGGTCTATATTAAACTCGTATTATATGGGCCTTTATAAAACTTCTATTAATTTAGTAAATTCCATCTTTTCGGTTATTATTGCATCTTCAACACCTGTCTTATTTTCTGCGCTATCTAGGTTACAAGATAATCCATCAGAATTTAACCAATTATTTTTTATGTTTCAGAAAGTAGTTGGTTGTATTGTTATACCATTAGGGGTACTTATCTTTTTATATTCGGACGTTATAACAATAGTACTATTGGGGAACCAGTGGACAGCGGCTTCTAGTTGTATAGGCTGGTGGGGATTAACTAGCGCTTTCACGATAGTATTAAGTCATTATTCCGGAGATATTTATAGGGCAAAAGGAAAACCTAAATTATCGTTTATAGCTCAACTACTACATCTTATGTTTTTAATCCCTGTTATTTTTATTTCAATACGGTATGGTTTCGAGTGCTTATATGTCTCAAGATCACTTATTCGTTTTCAAGCTATTTTAGTAAACATGATAATTTTGTATAAATTGATTAATATTTCGCCCATGAGCTTAATATCAAATGTATTTCCTGCGAGCCTGTCATGTTTGTCTATATTGGTAATTTATCTTTTCGTCGGATCATGTAGCTCAAGTTCTAATCAGATTGCTATAGCTGTTTTGAGTATTATTATATATATGTGTATAATAGCATGCTTCCCGTCCGAGAGAAGGTTGATAAAAAAAATTTGTGGAATGTTAATAAAGAAATAAAAAAGAAAATGAAGTTGTTTTTGCATATTAAGCGTTGGATAAAAAAGCATATACCTGATAAAATATATCTTTCATATATTTATTGGAGGCATTTAGGAAGTGGCATAAATTGGAACCATCCGCAAACATTTACAGAAAAACTGCAATGGTTGAAGGTCTACGATTTTAAACCAGAATATACAAAGTTGGTTGACAAGCTAGCTGTGAAGGATATTGTTGGAAATATTATAGGATTTGATTATATTATCCCAACAATAGGTGTATGGGATAGAGTAGAAGATATTGAATGGGAAAAATTACCAAACCAATTTGTTTTAAAAACTACTCATGGTGGTGGTAGTTTTGGTGTTGTTATTTGTAAAGACAAAAGTAAATTTGATTTTATTGAAGCAAAGAAGAAATTGTCTGTAGCAATGCTTGATGATATTGGATATGAATATAGAGAACGCCCATATATAAATGTTCCACATAGAATAATTGCTGAGAAATATCTGCCTTCGTTAGTTGGTATCGAACAAGAAGTAACTGAGATAAAAGATTATAAGTTTTTTTGTTTTTCAGGAAAAGTAAAATTCTTTAAAATAGATTTCGGTCGTTTTACTGAACATCATGCTAACTATTATGATACGAATGGATGTTTGTTGCCATTTGGCGAAAAAGGATTGGAACCGGATCCTCAACATATAGAAGATATACCTGAAAAATTGGGAGAGATGATAGAAATTGCTGAACGCTTATCAAATAATAAGCGCTTTTTAAGAGTGGATTTGTATTCTTTAGAAGGTAGAATTTTTTTTGGTGAAATAACTTTTTACCCTGCAGCTGGTCTTGGCCTTTTAACTCCTGATGAATGGAATATTAAAGTTGGAGATATGATTAATACAACTATATTATAATAGTTTTTTTAACGATGTTTTTTTATTATAGTATTTTTATTCTTATTCTTTTTCTTTATTGTACAAATTATCGAAGAAATAGATTTGAGAGTTATTATCTGATTTTTATTGTTTTTTATTTGTTGTCCTTTTTGCGATGGAAAACAGGAACGGATTGGGATTCTTATTTTGAAATATTTCAAAATTCAAAATATGACGTTAATTATCGTGAGATAGGTTTTTCTGCGCTTAATAATTATGTGCGTACTTATACAAATAATTACACATTATTACTTTTTGTAGAAGCTACTCTGCTTTATTTGTGCTTGTTCAAACCATTCAAATATTATGCTGTTAATGTTGGTATTACGCTATTAGCATTCTTTGCTATTAATAGAGGATATATATTTTTTACTCGCCAAACAATAGCCATTTCAATATGCCTTCTTTCTAGTTATTTTGTTCTAAGGGGAAAACTGTATTGGGCAATTATAATATGGTTAGGTTCGCTTGCATTTCATTCCTCCTCTCTTTTATTTGGCTTGTTTTTCATTGTATATAAAAGAAGGTGGAACTTGTCTATGATAATATTGCTATTGTTGTCGTCTTTATTTGTATCGCAAATCTTTTTTAGGTTTATAGGTTCCGATATTATACAAACACTCGAGTTTTTTGATAGGGCTGAAAAATATGGGTTAAGAGGAGATGTTTCTACAGGATATGCTTCAAATCTTTCACATACAGAATTAATACTGCGTTCTTCTGCCAGTAGAGCAGTGATAATTGCTGCTCTTTTGTATGTTAGGAAGAAATATAGTGATGACATTAGATTTAATACTATCTTAAATTGTTTGATATTATCATTTGTATTGTTCCTAGGTCTTTCAAGTGTCAGTATGGTAATCGTAAGAATTGCTATGTATTTTGAGTGCTTTGAAATGTTTTCTTATCAATATATATATAATTATTTTAGCAAAACGGACAAGCGAAATATTGTTTTTGTATTATTACTAATCTATCTGGGACTCCGCTTATATACAGGTTTGTCTGGTTATTATGATTGTTATGTGCCATTTAGGTTCGTGTAAATATATCTAAATATGAGAATTATTTTAATTAATGCTTTTCGTAATTCTGCGGGAACAGAAGTGCAGACGTTAAGAGAATTTCATTATTTTATAGAAAAAGGTCATAAAATGTTGCTGATAACATTTGACCCCTCATTTGTTGAATATGCTCGTGAGAATGAGATTAATATGCCTACCCGCTATTCAGGTATTAAACGAATTCTATTTAGAACGTTTAAAGATGGTAAACTGTATAATCGTCTTCGCGAGGTTATAGTAGACTTCAGACCTGATATTATACATATTAATAATTTAGCTCGTTATCAAGTTATAACTGTATTAGATGCATGTAAAGGATTTCCTGTTGTAAAAACAATACGAGATCCTGGAATGATTTGCCCACAATCCACGTGTTTAAATTTGGATAATAGGATATGTAAAGGTTGGAAATATGAATCATGTTGGAAATGCTTGAAAGGGAATAATAAGGATAGAATAGTTTTCTTGCAGTTTAGGAAAATCATTAATGTATACAAGAGGAGTGTTGATAAATTTATATGTCCAAGTCAGTTTTTAAGTTCTATGACGTCTGATAATGGTATATTAACAGAATGTGTTAATAATCCATTCGATTTTAGTATAATAAAAAAAATGTCTATAAGTAAAGAAAAAAATTTTTTATATTATGGCATTTTGAATGAAACAAAAGGAGTTAAGCTATTATTGGATGCATTTGTTAAGTTGCATGCGAATCATCCGGATGCTAACCTTTTCTTAGCTGGACGTATAGGTGATGTAAGTGAGGATTATATAAAAAAATATAATGATTATAATGTTACATATCTTGGTTGTCTGAGTCAAGAGCAGATAATGAATTTGTATAGTAAAATTTTCTGCGTGGTTGTTCCGTCTTTATGGCTTGAGAATTATCCGAATACTGTTTTGGAAGCACTTGCAAGCAAAACAATTGTTATTGGAACAAAGATTGGAGGAATACCAGAATTAATAAATGACAAAAATCTGTTGTTTGAACCGAATGAAGAAGATTTGTTAGATAAACTTGAGTATGTATATAGTATTGATTTTATAGATTATGAAATTATTGTAAATAGCAACTATAAAAGAGTCTATGACAATAATTCTCAATTGCATTATTATAATAAACTAATAAAGATTTATAGCAATTTGTTATCGAGATGAAAATACATATATATGAATTATGTATGACCGGCACTAATCATATTTATTTTAATTCTGCCATGTTGAATATGGTGGTCGGTATATTTGGTTGTAAGATAATATTTTATGGAGAAAAGACACATTTAGAACTAGTATCTTCCTTGATTGATTATAATAATATTGAATATAGACCAATCAAAATCTCAAATTATTTAGGTCCGAGAATACTGCTTTCGGACTTCAATGATTTGATTAAATTTTGGAAAACTAGGAAGGACAGGAGGTCAAAGGATGATATTATATTGATTCTTAACAGACTTCCATTTACAATGCTTTTTATAAACATCCTCAATAGATTTGAAAAGAGAAAAGTTATAAATGTGCTTCATGGAGAACTTGAATATCTTGTCAATAAAAATTTAAGAGGCTTAACTCGATATTACTACAAAATCTTTAAATTGGCTTATAAGCTATCGACACCAAATAACACGTATATTTTTCTCGGAGATTCTATAAAGGAAACGGTGATAGAAAGAGGTATTAGATTCCCACGTGCGAAATTGATAACGATAGACCATCCATATAATTATAACGCCCAGAAAAACACTAATAATCTTTCGGAAAAAGAAATATATGTTTCAAATATAGGGACAGCGGCTGTTCGTAAAAACAGTCAACTAATGATAGAATTGAAGAGTAAGCTAAATAATAGGAATTTTAAAATAAAATTGGCAGTTCTAGGCACAGTTGAGGAGAGCTTACAAAAAGAATTTGAAAATGCAGGTATTCAATATAATAACGCCAAGGCCAGTAAAGAAGTGTATGAGACTCAAATAGCAACAACAGACTACTCGTTAAGTTTCTTTACAAATGAAATGAACATAGCTTTGGCTAGCGGTAGCTTCTTTGATTGTATAAAGTTTGCTAAACCGATCCTTGCATTAAAAGGTAACCCTTTCGTTGATTATTATTTTGATAAATTAGGGAATATCGGATATAGATTTGATACTATTGATGAGATGGCGGATTTCTTGGGTGAATTAGACGAATCTGAAAATAAACATTATATAGATCAAGTAAAGAACTTAGAAAAAGCTCAAGAAACACTATCGTTAGATAATATTGGAAATCAATTAAAAAAACAGTTGGTAATATGAAGAATATTTTTATTATAGGAACGTTTGGGTATTCTAATAATCAGTTAGACGGCCAGACAATAAAGACAAGAAATGTTTATGACTTAATTCGAGCCAAACATGATGGTGAGGTGTCATATATTGACACATTGGATGTCAGAAGCAAACCATGGATATTATTCACTATGGTCTGGAGGATGATTAAGTGTGATAAGCTAGTGTTGATTCCTTGTACAAATAATCTAAATATATTGTTCCCTGTAGCCTATTATTTGTCACGACTGTTTAAATTTGATATAATTCATATTTGTATCGGCGGTTGGCAGGTTGAGTATTTCGTGGGAAGCAAAACTATAATGAAAAGTGACGGCATTAATGAATGTGGCCAAAATAGTAATAAACCAAGATGGACTCCACATCCATTACAAATGAAATTAAACAAGAAGATCAAGGTGATTATGCCTGAAATGAAAACAGAGATAAAGGAATTGAAGGAACTCGGCTTTACAAATCTTGATTTTTTCCCTAACTTCCGTATGGTGAATCCAAGCTTAAAAAAAGCATTACCGAAGAAAGCTGATACACTAAGATTAATCTTTATGGCGAGGATTATGAAGCAGAAAGGCTATGAAACTGTATTTAAATTTGCAGAATATGCCAAAAACAAGCAGATGAATGTTCTTATTGATTTTTATGGGCAGATAAATTTAGATGAGGAATCCTATTTCATGTCCTTAGTTGAATCTCATTCGGAGAATGTAAGCTATCGCGGATATTTGAGCCCAGATAAAATTACCTCTACATTAATGGAATATGATATGATGATGCTACCTACTAGGTTTTATACGGAGAGCTTACCAGGAACCATATTAGATTCTTATATAGCAGGTATACCTATTATAGCAACAAAATGGAAATATGCAGAAGAATTTATCGAAGATGGCAGAACAGGTTTTATCGTACCTTTTAAAAATGGTCAGGACGAGTTTGATAGAAAAATAAATCTTATTTATGATGACCGCGAAAAGTTGGCGCAAATGAAAGAATCAGCAGCAAAAGAGGCTATTAATTATTCTGAAGAAACAGCATGGAATAGATTAAAAAAATACCTCTATGATTAGAATAGTTGGTGATTGTAATTTTGCGGACGGTTTTTTTGATATGGGATTTGGAACAGGAACGTCCATTAAGAACGGTGCTGACCCTTTCCAAAATATCAAAGGCAAATCGCAAGGCGACTTCTGGGTTGGAAACTTTGAGTGTGTATGTTCAGATATTTCTGGGCGTGAAGGTATGGATGCACGCCAATTTATCATTTCCACGGAGGCGTGTAATCATGTGAACCATCTTGATTTCTATGGTGTGGCCAATAACCATGTGATGCAGCATGGTGCAAAGGCATACCATCAAATGGTAGAATATATTGAAAGCGCAGGTTCTTTATATGCGGGTACAAAGGAAAAACCGACTACTGTTTTTGAGCATCAATGTAAGAAAGTAGCGGTTACGGTGTTTAATCAACGTCCAGAGAACTTCACTAAACCGCCGTTGTATTGGGCTATGCCTGAGTATGAGGATGTGAAAAATGAGTTGTCAAAATATGAAAATTGCGATTACCGTATAGTATATGTGCATTGGGGTATTGAGTTTATCAATTACCCGTATAATGACCAGAAACAGTTTGCACATTTCTTAGTGGATTGTGGTGTGGATCTTGTTATCGGTATGCACCCCCATGTGATGCAAGGCTTTGAGGTTTATAAGGGCAAGCATATTTTCTACTCATTGGGTAACTGTGTGTTTAATATGCCTTGGGAATCAACTAAGTATTCGCTTCAAGTAAATGTTGATCTGACATCAAATGAGGTTACTTACAAATATCTCCACATAGACAAAGATTACTTCCCTAAATATGTGAATAATGTACCAGAGAAATATACAATGGAGTATTTGAACGGGCTGCTGGATATATGCCAAGATAATGAAATATATTTTGCCAAAGCTGCAAGGTGTTTGAATCAATATAGAAAGGCAAATAGAAAAGATATTTTAAAGAATGCATGGCGGTTGAAGTTTAGTGATCTATTTTCAGTCGCAACTGATTTTGTTAAACGTAAATTTCATTAATATAAATGTTCCATCCTACATTAAGTAAGGGCGGTCGTTTCTTTTTTGGCCCGCTCATTAAGTTATGTGAGTTTATGGGAAACCATTTCCCTGCAACATTGTTAAAAATTCGCTATCGTTATGTGTTTAAGAAACCGCTTGATTTGAAGAACCCGAAAGATCTAAATGAGAAGATTCTTTGGGCCAAGCTTTATTCGGACACCACAAAGTGGACACTGCTGGCGGATAAGTATGAAGTGAGAAAGTATGTAGAGTCCATAGGACTTGGCGATACTTTGGTGAAGTTGTATGCTGTATGGTATTCGGTCGATGAGGTTAATCTTGAGTCGTTGCCAGAGTCTTTTATTATCAAGGCAAATAATGGCGATGGTAAGGGTACAAACAAAATCATCAGAAAGTCAGAACTTACAGAAGAAAAGAAGTCCGAAATATTGAAGATGATTAGTGGGTGGCTGAGTAGAAAGAACATTGGTGCACTTCATGCTGAGCCACACTACAAGGGTATGAAACCCTGTGTAATTGCAGAAGAAGTTCTTCCATGTGATCCTGGAACTACCACTTTGACAGATTATAAGATTTGGTGCTTTAATGGTAAAGCATATTATGTGTGGATTTGCAATGATCGTAGTAAGGGTGGTAATAGTGCTCACGTGATGACCTACGACCTAGACTGGAATGCGCATCCCGAATTCTCTGTGTTCAACTCAGACTATCTCCGTGGTGAGATAATGCCTAAACCAGAAAACCTTGACGAGATGATACGTGTTGCTGAAAGACTGTCTCAGGGATTTCCTGAGTTACGTGTTGATTTGTATAATGTTAATGGTAAGGTTTACTTTGGTGAGTTGACCTTTACCTCGCAAGGTGGCTTTATGGATTTCTATACTCCAGAGTTTAACCTCGAGTTGGGCAGTAAGTTTGATATTAAAGATTTTCCTGTAAAAAAGTAATGGCAAGTCAAGAATTAGTTTCTATCATTATGCCTACGTATAAATGTGGGCGGTTTATAGCAGAAAGTATTAAAAGCGTACAAGCCCAAACATACAAGAATTGGGAATTGATTATTGTAGATGATTGTTCTAATGACGGAACGGTAGCAACGGTATCGGAATTAAAGAAAGAGGATGATAGAATAAGCCTTTATCAGAATTCAACAAATAGTGGTGCAGCGGTAACTCGCAATACTGCTCTGAGAAATGCCAAAGGCAGGTGGATTGCATTCCTCGATAGTGATGATTTATGGGAGCCAACCAAACTTGAAAAACAGATCAAGTTTATGGAAGAAAACGGATACGCTTTCTCTTACCACGAGTATGTGGAAATAGACGAACAGGATAATTTGCTGGGAGTTAAGGTGAGTGGTAAGAGGCACGTCGGTAAGTTTGATATGTTTGCTTGCTGCTGGCCTGGGTGCTTGTCTGTGATGTATGATGCTTCTAAGATTGGTCTTATCCAGATAAATGACATCAAGAAAAACAATGATACCGCCATGTGGCTGAAGGTGATACGGAAAGCGGATTGCTATCTGTTGCCAGAATGCCTTGGCAAGTACCGTCGACGTGCTAATTCGATTACCCCCAAACCATTATGGCAACGCATTTGGGCGCACTATCCCTTGTTCCATGTCGCAGAGGAGATGAATCCGATGTTTGCGACGTTCTGGGTGGTGATGAATGTGTTTGGAAATGCGTACAAGAAGTTTAGGTACGTCAAGAGGTATGAGGTGAAACCTTAACCTTGACGTTAACCATAACTTCTTCTCTTTTTGAGTAATACTAATGGACACAAATAGACACGAATCTTCCCTTAATACATTCTTCGCATTGATAAGAGCTGGGCTGTGGGGGGAGGCTTACGCCAACCTTAACGTTGACCTTAACCTTAACGGGGGTGTGGATTGGGATGAGGTGTATCAGCTTGCAGAAGAGCAATCTGTCGTCGGGCTTGTTCTTGCAGGAATAGAGCGATATAAAAACCTTAACCTTGACCTTGACCTTAAACAAGTGCTATTGTTGCAGTGGATTGGTGAGGTGCAGGTGATAGAGCAGCAGAACAAGGAGATGAATGCCTTTGTTGCTGAACTGATAGAAAAGTTGAGAGAAAATGATGTAGAGGCTTTACTTGTGAAAGGGCAGGGGATAGCGCAATGTTATGAGAAACCATTATGGAGGTGTTCGGGAGATGTGGATTTGTTCTTGAGCGAAAGCAATTATGAGAGAGCAAGGTTGCTTTTGCAGCCTATGGCCTCTCAGGTAGATGAGGAGGGCATATCAGCGAAGCATCTGGGTATGACAATAGATGGTTTCGTTGTAGAACTGCACGGTACCCTTCATGGAGGGTTGTCTTCAAAAGTGGATGGGGAATTAGACAAAGTAAAGAATGATACCTTTGACAAAGGTAATGTCCGTTCGTGGAATAACAATGGAGTTCAGGTTTTTCTGCTTGGTGCAGAGAATGATGTCTTTTATGTTTTCACTCATTTCTTACAGCATTTCTATAAGGAGGGTGTAGGTTTGCGACAGGTTTGCGATTGGTGCAGGTTATTGTGGACTTATAAGGATTCATTGAACAGTGAGTTGCTCGAGAAACGAATTAGACGAGCAGGTCTGATGTCGGAGTGGAAGGCTTTCGGGGCTCTGGCGATAGAATACCTTGGCTTCCCGAAGGAGGCTATGCCGTTCCTCGATGTAAGAAGTAAGAAGGAAGATGTAAGATGGAGGAAGAAGGCGGATAGGATAATGGAGTTTATACTGAAGTCCGGAAATATGGGCCACAACCGTGATATGAGTCATTTTAGCAAGTATCCTTATCTCGTCAGAAAGTGCGTCTCCATGGGCAGACGAATCGGTGACTTGATAAACCATGCAAGAATATTTCCGTTGGACTCCCTACGGTTCTTTCCGAGAATAATGTTCAATGGAGTGAGGAGCGCGATACGTGGCGAGTGATATTCGCGGGTTCATGGTTCGAGGTTAAGGGTTCATGATTATAAACAACCTTAACGATAACCAATGAAAATCATAGATAATAATCTTTTGAACGAAGTTTCTGCACAGGCAAAAGAATCTCCAAGGCTGAGGAAGAACTATAACTTTCATCAGAGCCTTGAGGAAAAATGTCATCGGTTTTTGAATGCCGTGGAGCCAGGAACTAAGGTTGAGATACATTGGCATCCGACAAAAGACGAGTCGTTTGTGCTACTTCGTGGTAGAGTGAAGGTGAATACCTATAATGATGATGGTACAGTGATGGAGAGCGTAGTTCTTTGCCCTGAGGAAGGCCGCTATGGGGTGGATATCCCTAAGGGCGTTTGGCATAATGTGGAATGCTTGGAGTCTGGGAGTGTCTTCTTCGAATGCAAAGGAGGTCCGTTCGTGCCGCATGAGGAAGAAGGGGTGATGAAACCGCAATGATAACAATAAGGTCAAACACATGGTATAAATTAACAAA
>JAEEGL011858360.1_pt1 | contig 11097 bp, 9 predicted proteins | sample 9134231 | NCBI WGS metagenome assembly JAEEGL01 (sample SAMN16246548, study PRJNA631951) | gut metagenome | biome: gut microbiome; feature: rumen; material: fiber-attached | host: Bos | place: Iran: Karaj | collected 2018-10
TCCCGCCACGCCCCCTGGCGGCTTCTTTGCTCAACTTTCTTTCCGCAAAGAAAGTTGAAAAAATGTTGAGCTGATTCTAACTTTCTTCTAAACAGGTGTCGCTGAAAGCGAAAACCTTTTGCTTCTCTAAAACTGAAGACTCTTTTTTCCGTCTTTCTTTCTGCGCAGAAAGAAAGACTCGGAAAGAAAGAGCGCCAAGGCGGGCGGGGCGGATCGAAAGAAAATTTCGGGTTCAAATCCATAGCAACCCCAAAAGAGATAGACCCGAAATTTCGTCTTTCTCCATGCCCCTCCCCCTTGGATCCCCCACCCCTTGGGGACGCGGATGTTCGGTCCCTGCCGCTGGGGTTGTCCTCCGCAAGGGGGAGAAAGCAAATCCACTAACGGAGAAACAAAGGAAAAACTTTCGGCCCCTGCGGCGCGTATAAGAGGATGAAAAAAGACAATCCACTGTCGGAGACAAATCCTTCGGTTCCTGCGGCGGGTCAGGAAGGGAAAAAGAGAAAGAAAAAAGAGAAAAAACTGAATATCACTCCGCCAGAAGCTCCCCCCACTCAAATCGCCTCCGGTACTGCCGCGGCGTGACGCCCTTGTACCGCTTGAAGGTCTTGACAAAATAACTCAAATCGTTGAATCCGCAGGAAAACGCGGCGTCGGTAACGGAGCATCCGCTGACCTTCAGCATCCGGCAGGCGCTGTCGATCCGGTAGAGATTCAAATAGTCGATCGGACTCCGGCGGGTGCACCGCTTGAATACCTCGCAGAAATAATGCGGATTCATCCCGGCCGCCGCGGCCAGTGTCTCCAACGTGATAGGCTCCGCGTAATTCTCTTCGATCCATCGGAAGACCGCCTTCATCTTGGCGTCTCCTCCGGTCCGGAGTTCGCCTCGCGCGGCCGGATATTGCCGGGACAGACACCCAAAGAGGGAATAGAGTGCGCCGAGCGTCGAGAGCTGACGCCCGTCCCTGTCACTTTTGCGCAGCGAGACGATTACTTCTTCGACCAGCGCCGGTATCCGGCCAGATCCTGCGGGGAAAAACGAGGGGATCGCGCCGTCGTTCTGCCTCGTGAGCCGAAGCAGTTCCTGCGACCATCCGGAATTGCTCCGCCCCATCAGCAGCGCCGTGTCGAACACCACGCAGTGGTAGACGCAGTTTTTCGGGATGCCGCCGTGGATCGTGCCGCTGCCGACGAGCAGTACGTCGCCGGGTCCCGCCCGGTGATCCTCCTCCCCGACGATCACGTTGAATTCGCCTTCGTCGATCCGGATCAGTTCGTATTCCGAGTGCCAGTGAAAGGGCATAATGTATCGGGAATGGGCGCTGTCGATGCGATAGAGCTCTATGGGAAAGTCCGGCGTGCCCCGCGCGCGGACTTCGTTCAGTTCGTGATAATTGGTCATCGCTTTGGGTTCCTTTCCTTTACCGTTCCCGCCTCGCCCGTCGGCGGCAGAAAACTGAATATTGTTATACTTTTGATTTATTATAGCACAAGTATTATGTTAAAATCAAGCGTATAATGAAGATAATACCATTTCACGGAGGAAAATCGTTTTCGCCTGCCGGCGAGCGGGTTTCCCCCCGGCGGATAATCCTATTTTTTACAGGAGGAACCAGACTATGGCAAAAAGCAGACTGATCGGGGCGTATCCCGTAATCGGGATCCGTCCTATTGTCGACGCGAGACGCGGACCGCTGAAGGTGCGGGAATCCATTGAGGAACAGGCGATCGGTATGGCGAAAGCCGCCAAAGAACTGTTTGAAAAAGAGCTTCGTTATTCGAACGGCGAGCCGGTCAAGGTCATCATTTCCGATACCACGATCGGACGGGTAGCCGAAAGCGCCGCCTGCGCAGAGCAGTTCAAGCGCGAGGGCGTCTCGATCACCCTGTCCGTCACTCCCTGCTGGTGTTACGGCTCCGAAACGATGGATATGGATCCCATGACGATCAAGGGCGTCTGGGGCTTCAACGCCACCGAGCGCCCCGGCGCGGTCTATCTGGCTTCGGTGCTGGCGACTCACGCGCAGAAGGGTCTGCCGGCCTTCGGGATTTACGGCAAGGACGTGCAGGACGCCGACGATACCGTGATGCCGGACGACGTCAGGGAAAAGCTGCTTCGCTTCGCCCGTGCCGCCGTGGCGGCCGCGACCATGCGGGGCAAATCGTATCTGCAGATCGGCTCGATCTGTATGGGGATCGGCGGCTCGACGATCAGCCCGGAATTCATCGAGGAGTATCTCGGAATGCGCGTGGAATCGGTCGACGAGGTCGAGATCATCCGCCGCATGACCGAGGAGATCTACGACAAAGCCGAGTATGAAAAGGCCCTCGCCTGGACGAAGGCGCACTGCCCCGAGGGGCTTGACAAGAACCCCGATTTCGTCCGTAAAACGCCGGAGCAGAAGGAAAAAGACTGGGAATTCGTCGTCAAGATGATGGTCATCATCAAGGACCTCATGGCAGGCAATCCGAATTTGCCGGCCGGGCGCGAGGAAGAAATGGTCGGCCATAATGCCATCGCCGCCGGCTTCCAGGGCCAGCGGCAGTGGACCGACTTTTATCCGAACTGCGACTTCGGCGAGGCGCTCTGCAACACTTCCTTTGACTGGAACGGCGCGCGGGAGCCGTATATCCTCGCTACCGAGAACGATACGCTGAACGGGCTTTCGATGCTTTTGATGAAACTGCTCACCAACCGGGCGCAGATGTTCGCCGATGTGCGGACCTTCTGGAATACCGCAGCCGTGAAACGCGTGACGGGCTACGAGCTTGAGGGCAAGGCCAAAGACGCCGGTGGGTTCATCCATCTGATCAACTCCGGCGCCTGCTGTCTCGACGCCTGCGGGGAAGTGAAGGACGAGAACGGCGATCCCGTCATCAAGCCGTGGTACGACGTGACCGAGCAGGACATTGACGCCATGCTGAAAGCGACGACTTGGTGCGCGGCTGACAACGGTTACTTCCGGGGCGGCGGGTTTTCCTCGCGGTTCCTGACGAGGGCGGAGATGCCGGCTACCATGATCCGGCTGAATCTGGTCAAGGGCCTCGGCCCCATGATCCAGATCGCCGAGGGGTGGACAGTCTGTCTGCCTGACGAGGTTTCGGATGTTCTCTGGAAGCGCACCGATTACACCTGGCCCTGCACCTGGTTCACGCCGCGCTGCGACGGCAGACCGGGCAGTCCCTTCGCAACGGCCTACGACCTGATGAACAACTGGGGCGCCAACCACGGCGCGATTTCCTACGGCCATATCGGCGCCGACCTCATCACGCTCTGCTCGATCCTGCGGATCCCGGTCAGTCTGCACAACGTACCGGAGGATAAGATCTTCCGTCCCGCCGCGTGGAACGCCTTCGGGATGGATAAGGAAGGTCAGGACTACCGCGCCTGCGCCGCCTACGGACCGATGTATCAATAAGAAAACGATAATGACGCGGGGGCCTTTTTGAAAAAAGGCCCCCGCCCCCCAAAAACTTTTGAAATGGTTTACGGAAAGATTGGGGGGACGTCAGGCCCGGTTTTGAGAAGGATCTGACCGGGGCGCGAAGCAGAGCTTCGTATAAAAATACATTTCAGGAGAATTGCTATGCTGAAAGGAATTCCGAAGATATTGTCCCCGGAACTGCTCAAGATCCTTTGTGAGATGGGGCACGGTGACACGATTTGTATTGCCGACGGCAATTTTCCGGCGGAATCGGTGGGGAAGAACGCGACCGTGATCCGCGCCGACGGCCACGGCGTGCCGGAACTGCTCGACGCGGTTCTGACGGTTCTTCCGCTCGATACCTATGAGGAAAAGCCCGTCATGCTGATGGCGCTGACCGAACACGATCGCGGGAAGGTCGAAACGCCGATCTGGGCGGAATTCCGCTCGATCATCGGGAAGCACGATCCCCGCGGCGCCGGAACGATCGGGTTTACCGAGCGCTTTGAATTTTATGACGAGGCGCGGAAGGCCTATGCGGTCATCGCGACCGGTGAAACGGCGCTCTACGGCAACGTCCTTCTGCGCAAGGGCGTGGTGATCGACTGAGAACTCGGGCGCCCGCGGGGCGCCCGAGCCTTTTTCTTCCGGGAAAACCGGAGGCAGCGCCGTTCACATAAATTTAATATTTTACGCTCTTGTCAAAACACGCCGTTTGTGATATAATAAATGAGCCGCGACCGAAGCGGTTCGCGCAGCAGGACAGGGAGAAGTACCCAAGGGGTTAAGGGGGCAGTTTGCTAAACTGTTAGGTCGGGTTACCGGCGCAAGGGTTCGATCCCCTTCTTCTCCGCCAGAAGGCAGGAAGCACGTCAAAGGGCTTCCTGCCTTGCTTTTTTCGCATTTTTGCCGAACGGCGGACGGGACGCGGGGGGGATCCGGGGCTGTCCGCCCCTGTGCAGGGCTTTTTTTGCGCTCGAGAGTCGAATCCTATTCGTTTTTTTGCATTTTCTTTCCTCTTTTTTCATAAAATGGGTTGCAATGTTCCGGTTTTTATGATATGATAAAAAAGGATTCCCGGATCCGGTTTTCAGGGAACATATTACCCGTAAGGGAATTATTGATAGGAGGCAACGTATCATGGCAGATCTCAATGATATCAACAACACGAGGGACATCACGGCAGAAATGGACCCCAACGACATCCAGCAGAATAAGGTAATGGCGATCCTGGCGTATTTATCCTGGCTCGTCCTGATCCCCCTTCTGGCTGCGAAGGAATCCAAATTCGCGCGTTTCCACTGCAATCAGGGTCTGATTCTGGCGATCGCGGAAATCGCCTGCTGGATTCTTTTCGGCATTCTGGGCATCATTCCGTTTATCGGGATCATTTTCCGGATCATCGGATGGCTGGCAGACATTGCATTCTTTGTTTTTGCTATTCTTGGAATCATTAACGCATACAACGGCAAGGCCAAAGAGCTGCCGATCATCGGCAAATTCCAGATCCTGAAATAAGAGTTTATTTCTCAGGCGCTGCCGTCTCCCCGGGTCCCTGTCGGACCGCCGGGGAGGCGGTTTTTTCTTGGCCGGTTTTCTTTTCTCTCTTTCCATACCCGCCGCAGAAGCCGAAGGTTTTTGTCTCCGCTTCTCCGATGGTGGATTCGCCTACTCCCCCTTATTAAGGACATCCCCAGCGGCAGAAGCCGAAACCCGTTTTCCAAGGTGGGGGTTTCCAAAGGGGGAGGCATAGAGGAAGAGGAAATCCGGGGACATTCGGTTTTTGGTTTCTATGGGTTTTATCCCCGGATTTTTCTTCCGACCGCCTACCCCTTGGCGCCTTCTTTGCTCAACTTTCTTTGCGGAAAGAAAGTTGAAAAAATAAGTTGAGCTGATTCTAACTATTTCTAAACAGATGTCGCGGGAAGCGTAAAACTTTTGCTTCTCTGTCCCCGAAGACTATTTTCTCCGTCTTTCTTTCTGCGCAGAAAGAAAGACTCAGAAAGAAAGAGCGCCAAGGGAGAGAGGCGGGAGAAAGAAAATTTCGGGGTTAAAACCCATAGAAAACCAAAAACCGACCGTCCCCGAAATTTGGTCTTTCTCCATGCCCCTCCCCCTTGGATCCCCCTCCCCTTGGTGGACGCGGCGTTCGGTTCCTGCTGCCGGGGATGTCCTTAGTAAGGGTTAGAAAGCGGATCCACGAACGGATCATCTTTCGGCCACTGCCGCTCTTGATGTCTGTCGCAAGGGCGAGAAGGAGAATCCACCTACGGAGACGCGGCGTTCGGTTCCTTCCGCTGAAGGAAAACAAATCCCCGTCGGAGACAAGCCCTTCGCTTCCCGACAGAAGAAAGCAAAAAAGGCGTTTCTTCCATGAGAAACGCCTTGAAGAAAAGCCAGAAACCGCTACGGCTCCACACATCCCGGCGAGAAAGAATACGGCAGCAGCTCCCCGAGCGTAACGGCCCGGAACGTCGTCTTGCCGGTGATCAGCAATACCGGCATATCCGGCGGACAGAACTCCGCCAGTACCTGCCGGCAGACGCCGCAGGGCGGGAAACTGCTCCGGATCCTTCCGTCCCGGGCGCCGCAGACCGCAAGCTTGACGAAAGATCGCTCCCCCTCGCTGACGGCTTTGAAAATCGCCGTGCGCTCGGCGCAGACCGTCGGCCCGAAGGCGGCATTCTCGATATTGCATCCGGTAAACACGCGGCCGTCGGCGGCCAGAAGCGCCGCGCCTACGGTGCAGCAGGAATACGGCGCGTACGCGTTCTCCATTGCGCCGATCGCCGACCGGCAGAGCGCGCGGTCGTTCTGATCCGGCTTTCGGATTTGGGAGAGGAAGCTCTCGCCGTCCCCCCGGTACCCGATGCCGAGATATTCAGCGACCGTGGCGGCGATGCGGCAGAAACCGGATCCGGTGCCGAGATTCCTCGGCCGGATCGGCGCGCCGTACACGATCAGCGGGATATATTCCCGGGTATGGTCGGTGTGAGAATCGCCGGGATCGCAGCCGTGATCGGCGGTGATGATGAGCAGATCCTCCTCTTTCATTTTTTTCAAAAACGAGGGCAGCCAGGCGTCAAAAGCCGCAAAAGCGGCCGCGTAGCCGTCGACGTCCTGCCGGTGACCGTAGAGTGAATCGAAATCGACGAGATTGACGAAGCAAAGCCCTTCAAAATCCCGGTCGAGCGCGGCAAGCGCCTCCGCCATCCCCTCCTCGTTTCCGTGGGTGTAGATGGTTTCGGTGACGCCCCGCCCGGCGAAAATATCGGTGATCTTACCGATCCCGATGACCGTCTTGCCTGCCTTTTTCAGCGCGTCGAGAAGCGTCTCCCGCGGCGGCTCGACCGAGAAATCGTGGCGGTTGGCGGTCCGGGTGTAATGCCCCGGCGTGCCGACGAAGGGGCGTGCGATGACGCGACCGACGGCGTCCTTCCCGGTCAGAAGCCGCCGGGCGATCCGGCAGTCCTCATACAGTTCCTCCAGCGGGACCGTCTCCTCGTGCGCGGCGATCTGAAAAACGCTGTCGGCCGAGGTATAGACGATCAGCGCGCCGGTCTTCTGATGCTCTTCTCCGAAATCCCGGATGGCGTCAGTCCCGGAATACGGGCGATTGAGGAGAACCTTCCGCCCGGTCTCGCGGGAAAAGGCGTCGATGATCCCGGCGGGAAATCCGTCCGGATAGGTCGGCATCGGCGAGGGAGAGACCAGACCGGCGATCTCCCAGTGTCCGATGGTGGTGTCCTTTCCCATCGAGCGCTCCGCAAGCCGCCCGACGGCCGCCGACGGCCGTTTGACGCGGGGCAGGAACTCCTGGCCGTCGATATGGCCCATACCGAGTTTTTTCAGCGTTTCAAAGCGGAACGCCGGCGAGCCGGCGATGCGTTTCAGCGTATGGCAGTCCCGGTCGCCGAACAGAGGCGCGTCCGGCATCTCGCCGGCGCCGAGAGAATCGAGTACGATCAGAAAAACGCGTTTCACGATATCGTCTCCTCACGAATCCAGTTTTTTGGCCGTCTTCAGCGCCAGCGTCATCATATCGGTAAAGGAGGTCTGCCGTTCCTCTGCCGTCGTCGCTTCGCCGGTCAGGAGGTGATCCGAGACGGTGCAGATCGCCAGCGCGTTTTTGCCGCAGCGCGCGGCGGTCACATAGAGGGCCGCGGCCTCCATCTCCACCGCCAGCACCCCCATTTTTCCCCAGGCTGCCGTCGAACGGAGTCCTTCCGGTACGCCTTCGTCGTCCCGATAAAAGACGTCAGAGGAGAGCAGGTTTCCGATATGGAAGCGAAGGCCGGTTTCCCGGGCGATCCCGGCGCAGCAGCTCAACAGCCGGTAGCTGCAGATCGCCGAGAAGGTGCCGGGCAGATGATACTGGGCGGCGAAACGGGAGTCGGTGCAGGCCCCCATCCCCATCACGATATCGCGGACGCGGACGGCCTCGTTCATCGCGCCGGCCGAGCCGATCCGAAGAATGTTCTCCACCCCGAAAACGTGATAGAGTTCATAAGAATAAATGCCGATGGAGGGCATTCCCATCCCGCTGGCCATGACCGAGACCCGAGCGCCCTCGTAGGTGCCGGTATAGCCCTGAACGCCCCGGACGTTGTTGACCAGCTTCGCCCCGTCGAGAAAGGTCCCGGCGATGAATTTCGCGCGCAGCGGATCACCCGGCATCAGGACGGTAGGGGCAAAATCGGACGGCGCCGCGTTGATGTGCGGGGTCGGATATGGTTTCATAGTTTTTTCCTTTCTGCCTCCGGACGCTATGCCCGGAAACGGCCGTTCCGGCGGCTGTCGGACGGGTTTTTTCGCAAAAGCGCTTGCCAATCCGCCGCCGGTCGGGTATAATAGATTCAGAAATAATCAGAAACGGGAACCCATCTCAAAACGGGAAGGCCGTATCAAAAACAAACGAAAGACCGCGACCGCGGTCTGCCGCGGAACGTCTCCGGACTTACCGGAGCCGGGAGGAGACAGGATGCTGACACCGGAAGAAAACAGGATACTGACGTACGAATCCTTATCGCCGGCCGCCGAAAAGGCGCTGGCGGAGCAGCTGAGGCGCGGCCGTTCGGAGGCCGCGTTCCCCGATGAAAAGGCCGTCCGGCGCCGGACCGACCGGGACGCCGCCAGTTTGCTGCGGCCGCCGTTCATCCGCGACTGCGACAAGATCCTCCACTGTCCCTATTACAACCGGTATACCGATAAAACGCAGGTGTTTTCCTTTTACCGGAACGATGATATCTCCCGCCGCGCCCTGCACGTTCAGCTCGTTTCGCGGATCGCCCGCACCGTAGGCCGCGCGCTCGGACTGAATCTCGATCTGATCGAGGCGATCGCGCTGGGGCACGACATCGGGCATACTCCCTTCGGACACGCTGGGGAGCGGTATCTGGATGAGCTGCTCTTCGCCCGCACGGGGCGGCATTTTCTGCACAACCTTCATTCGGTCCGGGTGCTCGACGGGATCTTTCCCTTCAATATCACGCTTCAGGTACTGGACGGGATCGCGTTTCACGACGGCGAGCTCGAACTCGACCGCTACGAGCCGGGATCCGTCGGTTCCTTTGAGGAATTCGACCGGCTCCGGGAGGCGGCTGCGCGCGATCCGGCCGGCAGTCGGAAGACCCTGCCCGCCACGCTGGAGGGCTGTGTGGTCCGTCTCTCCGATATCATCGCTTATCTGGGCAAGGACCGGCAGGACGCCGCGCGGGCGCGGCTGATCGGCGGGCGCTATGAGAACGGCGCCATCGGTACCGTCAACGCCGAGATCATCCATAACCTGGAGACCAATCTGATCGAAAACAGTCTCGGGAAGCCCTATCTGTGTCTCGACGGCGAGCATTTCGCGGCGCTGAAAAAGGCCAAGGAGGAAAACTATCGGGAGATCTATACCCGGGAGGACGTGAGGGAGCAGACCGACAGCGTGATTCGACCGATGATGGCCATGCTTTACGAGCGGCTGCGGGCCGATCTGGTCGGCGAAAACCGATGCTCCCCGATCTTTACCCATCACATCCGGTATGTGACCGATATCCATTATGAACGGACGGTCCCCTACGAGGCGTCGGATCCCGATCAGATCGTGACCGATTACATCGCCGGGATGACGGACGATTATTTCGTCGATCTCTTCCGGTATTTGTTCCCCGATTCCCCGCTGCGGATCCGCTATCACGGGTATTTCGACGAGGAATGAGCCGGGGGCTGGTTTATTTCAGCGCAATCCCGTCGCGGAAGGCGTTCCCGACCGCTTCTCCCAACACCAGATACCGGTTTCCGACCGGATCGAAGGTCACAGGGCGAAGTCTGGCGGGATCGATCTGTCCTTTTTCGTTCAGGATCTTTTCGTCGGCCGAAACGTCGACGATCTCTCCGACGAGCCGGCAGGTCGACGGATCGTAGCTTTTCAGGCGGCATTCGAGCGCCATCGGCAGCTCTTCGATCAGCGGCGCATCGACAAAGCGCGCCGGCAGGGCGTGGAAGCCGGCCCGGGCGAATTTGTCCGGGACGTCGTTGCCCGAGACGATACCGACGTAATCGCAGGCCGTCACGGTATCGGCTGTCGCCATACTGACCGTAAAGCAGCCGCGCGCCCGGATGGCAGCGGTCGTTTTGTGTTCGAGGCTGATGCAGAAGCTGATCTCCGCGTCGTTGCTGATGCCGCCCCAGGCGGCGTTCATGGCGTTGGGAAGGCCGTTTTCGTCGTAGGCGGCCAGAATAAAGACCGGCTGCGGATACAGGATCGGTTTGGCGCCGAAAGATTTTCTCATGGGGTGTCCTCCTGATGAACCGGGATCGTGTCCCGGGAGATAATCGGTTGATTACAGTATAACATAAAAAGACGGAAAAGGCAAGAGAAAGCCGGTAATCTTCGGACTTTTCCCGCCTTTTCGGAGGGAGCGGTCCTCCCGAAAAACAGGATCTGCCGGAACGGCAGGGAAGGAGAAACGATATGGTAACGGTAGCGGCGGCTTTGATCCGGGACGGATCCCGTTTTCTGATCGGCCGCAGGCCGGTCGGCAAAGCGCGGGGCGGTCTGTGGGAATTTGTAGGGGGAAAGGTGGAGTCCGGAGAGACGCCGGAAGAAGCGCTCGTTCGGGAATGCCGGGAAGAGCTCGGCGCTGCCGTGACGGTGGGAAGGAAACGGGGCGAATGGATCCACGCCTATCCCGATCTCACGGTCAGGTTGATCCTGCTGGAGGCCGAGCTTCACGGCGAGCCGCGGCGGCTGGAACACGACGAGCTCAGGTGGATCACGCCGGAGCAGATCCCGCAGTATGAATTCTGTCCTGCAGACGCCGGGATTCTGGCCGAATTGACGAAGGATTTGCCTTCTCCCTCTTGCTGAGGATATCAAGAGCGGCAGGACCACCCCCGCGTCTCCGATAGTGGATTGACTCTCATACCCTTTTGTACCGCAAACCCCGCGTCTCTGTCTCCGACGGTGGATTTGCTTTCTAACCAACACTAAGGACATCCCCGGCGGCAGGAAGCGAACGCCGCGTCCCCCAAGGGGTGGGGGATCCAAGGGGGAGGGGCATGGAGAAAGACCAAATTTCGGGGACGGTCGGTTTTCGGTTTCCTATGGGTTTTAACCCCGAAATTTTCTTTCTCCCGCCCTTTCCCCTGGCGGATTCTTTGCTCAACTTTCTTTCCGCAAAGA
>JAEEGL012184398.1_pt1 | contig 11097 bp, 7 predicted proteins | sample 9134231 | NCBI WGS metagenome assembly JAEEGL01 (sample SAMN16246548, study PRJNA631951) | gut metagenome | biome: gut microbiome; feature: rumen; material: fiber-attached | host: Bos | place: Iran: Karaj | collected 2018-10
CCTATATACGCGGAAAGAGTTGAATAAAGGGACGTCATTGAATAACTGTACTTTAAATATGAATACCCATATCACTGTGTCGTAGAGAATTCACCCGGCTGTTGTTTATAATAATAGTATGTCGTACCATCTGGATTCTCTTCTTCATCGAGTTCGTCAGTATACACCTGTATCGCATATCCGTAACAATTCATACAATATTGAAGTGAATCGTGATATATGCTTTGATCATTATAACTCGATGACACTCTATCTACTACAACGTCTCCGTAATCAATCGTAACGTAAGGTCTGTATGACGTTGTACTGTATTTCGATGAACAAAACTCTGTGTAAGTATTTGTTTCATCTACTGCCTCGAGCAACATACAATAAGAAGCATATGACGATGCTTTCCACATTTGCATTATCGTTTTTAAATCAATGCGTGTCCAATATGACTCCGACATATATGCTCTGCTTCCGCTGGGTGAATCTATAGTCCCAACGTTGCTGTACGTGACGGTGTATTCTCCCCACGTCTGTTCTCCCAGCATTTTATAGCAAACTACCTGCGTGGGACTGTACGTTCCGTTTCCTTTAACGTAAAGCGTCGCTCGTTTGATATCGTTAACTCCAAGGCCTGAAAAGACGCTGTTGCTCTCAAGTCCTGACAGCCTTATGGCAGTTCTGCCAAGTCCCATACTTGCCGTTTTGGTTCCGAGAGGGTTAATGGTCGAACTTCCCAAATTTGCTCCGGGGACCATATAATACAATGCCGCGTCCTGAATCGAACTTCCGTCCGTGCTTTCGTATACACTGATAGTAGGATCTACTGTGACAGGGTAAACCGTATCTTCCGATAAAAGAAACTCATTGTCCGCCACTAATCTTATCAGATATCCTCCGTCTGTTTCTTCATATTCAAGACTGCCTAAAGAGATATTTCCTGCGGCGTCATACGCGATTATTCTTCCGAGTCTGAACTTCAGTCCGTCTTTCTCATATTCTGCAAAATAGTATCCTCCTTCGTCTTCAAAAAGGCGGAGGTTCGTTTCTGTTTCAAATTCAAACGTGTAAATTCCATTGTATCTTTCGATTATTACGTCTTCCTTAAGTCCGGATAACGTGGGCGTATACCTGATATCGATCCCTTCTCCGAAAACGTCTTTATACGTGACCGTATTTCCGTCATCTTCAAAGATTGCCACGCATTCTGCTTCGGATGCTTTCATTTTTAAGCTGTTATCATCAAATACAACTTCCGTTTCACAATGATCTTTCGAAAGCGAAACGTCTATATTATTGTCACTTGTTCTGTATTTCCCTTCCTGGGATATTAAGTCAATATTTTTTTCTCGGATACTTCCGTCAGGCGCAACAAATTTCACGTTCTCTGCCATCAGATACAACGTGCTCGTTCCGTCTTCATTCATAAATACGTACGTGTCAAGGTCTTCTTTTTCTGTCTCTCTTGCAACGTGTTTCCTGCTTGCAAACTGCTCTGCATCTACGTAATCAAGCAAATGCGTCTCTTTAGTAATACTTTCAAATAGCTTTTCCGAATCAGATAATTCTTTCTGATCATCTTTTTCTCTGTCAATTACAATGTCATCGACAATGCCATAAGGTACGTTACTGAATCTGTCTTCCTCTTTATTTGTTGCAATAACGGTTATTTGTACTTGCATACTAACTAAAAGGCAAAGAACCATCAGAACAGCAAATAATTTCTTCATTGTGATACCTCCCTATATTTTATTTTCTTCTACATGAGACCGCCCAGGCTGAATATCTCCTTTCAAATGATATATTGGAACGATGCCAATCAACAATTTGTACCATACCATAGTTTTAATGTTTATGCAATAGTATTTTTATGTTAAAATCAATATTTTTTTACATTTTAACAGACTTTTAATCACATTTTTACTCCAAGGAGTGCAGCCAAACAGCGAAGAGCCATATAATCAGACTCATCAGGAGAGTATTTCGCGACGTAATCATCTGCGGCTTTTTTAAGATCTGCTCTGTCATTTTCAGAAAGAAGAATTGCAAAGCCCATTGGATCGTAAATAATCTGACCGTTTTCGTCTGTTGAAACTCTGAGCAACGTATTCTTTAATACCGTCGAATTCATCTGAGAAGCAATAAATGCAGAAGGATCACCGAGAACACCGTTTTCAGAGAACAGATCCTCAGCATTGTTTTTGGCGGCAAGGGCAATCGAAAGAAGTCCCGTTACGGCTTTTGATTCTCTTCCGTCATCATCTTTTACCTTTGAGAGTTCTTCAAAGAGAACGTTGAGCATCCGGGCAACTTTTTCCGCGTACGGATCGGGAATCCCGAACATACTCATAACGTACTCCCTCGTGAAAAACGTTTTATATGACTGAACGTTGTCCTCATCAACGGTTTCGATCAACTTTTTAACAGTCTGCTCTTTCTCTTCCTTTGATTTTTCTGTATCTGAAATGTCATTCGCAACGTCAGAGAGAACTTTTATCGCTTCAATTTTATCTGCGGTTGATCCGTCTTCAATAAGAAAATCCTCATCGACTAGCGTGCCGGTGTATTTTCTCATAACGTTACTGAAGAGCGTTTTAAAATATACTCCCATATATTTATCCTCTTTTAATTCATCAAACGCCTCTCCGACTTTGCCCACGTCCAGAAGTTCAATGATTTTTCCGGCAAGTTCAGGATCTACGTCTTTTTCGTCACTGCCGAATTCAGGCGCTTCCTCGCCGAGCAGTTCTTTTGCGGCATCTGCCATATCAGCTACAGAGGCAAGGAGTCTTCCGACCTTTCTACCCGTATCCTCTGCTTCCTCCTTTGTCATTTCCGACATTTTGGCGAGGTCTTCCATTTTTGCCCTGTCCTCGTCAGACATATCCGGATTCATCGTCTCCAACATTGCATTCATCAAAATCGGTGTGATCTTTTTAATTCTTTCATTTTCGTTCAGCATTCCGCCGATTTTTGCAAAACTGTCGTCTGCATCCATTGCTTTTACGCTCTTTGTCACTTCATCGATGACAGAACCAATAAACTTTGACATCTCCTCCGCATTGCGCTCGCTCGCCGATTTTTCGCCTTCGTTTCCCAAATCGCCTATGCCGGGTTCGTTTTCTCCGTTTTTTTCTCCGTTGTTTTCATATTCTCCTATCACGTCGGTGATCATTCCGCGGAAGTTCGGCAGATATATATCGGATAAGTTAAAATACCCTTTTTCCACCGTATATGCCATTATGTCAGTCATTGTCTGAATGTCTTCTTTTACGCTCTTGCTGTCAGTCTTTGACAGTTCCTCAAGGAGCATCGTTGTATATTTCCCTGCTTCACCGTCTTCTTCATCATACATAAATCCGCCGTTTTCAGTGATGAGATCAGAGAAAAGTGATACGGCAGAAGAGGTCATTTTTGTCAGGAACTCCGAATTGCCGAGTTTTTTACCTATTTTCCTTATGCCTTCCGCTCTTTGTTCATTTGTTTGTTCTTCGGAATTTCTTATCAGTACAACGCTGTCGTCTATCGCGTCGAGCATCAGTTCCGTCTCTTTTTGAACGCTTAAAGTCTTGCCTCCTACACGTATTGTCGTGATCGCGTTTGTGGCAAGTTTCGCGCCTGTATAATCTGTTATAACCTTCGCGGGATTTCTGTTCAATATAGTAAAAAACTCATCCGCCTTCGCGATCGCGCCGTTTTCTTCAGATACTCTCGCAAGAACGTTAACTCCCTTCCCTGCTATTGTCGTCGGTCCGTTGAACGGAACGCATATGACGGTAAAAATTATTATTCCCGACACAAGACCGCATAATGCGGCAACAAAAGGTTCCCCGGGGAACGTCTTCCGGAAAAACGTGCTTCCTGCTCTTTCTTTTTTCTTTATAATGGATGAAAGTACTATCGTCGCAATGATCTTTGAAAGGAAGAACACGAAAACCATTGTGGCTGCGCAAGTAAGCAAACCCGGTATTGAAGTCACGATCTCAGTGAGTTCCGGTCTTGACATAAACGCTTCCAGAATCTTTGAATCGGCTGATAACGAACGAGTCATCAAAGTATTTGCAAGCGATTGGAGTAAAAAGGATACAAGCCATGACAGCGGAACGGTCACCAGTATTGCCGTGATGAAAGACAGCAAATTGATCCCGGCAAAAAAGGCAGATTTTACAACGCCTCTCTTAATTGCTCTGAGCACTGAAAGTCCGATGATCAAAAACATCAGTAACGTAGATGCAATCACAACTATTATAGCCAAAATATTGATATCAAATGAGGCAACTCTGTTGATTCCCATTTTACCGTCTCCCTTGCATTCTTAAAAAGTCAAATAAAAAGGTTTCCTGAAAAAATATTACAGGAAACCTTATGTTTTGTCAATTATTCGCTGTTCTTGCCCCGGTTATTACTGCTTTCTCTGGAGGAAAGGAGGAAAACCGAAATCGTTTGTCGAACCGTTTGCGTTTGACTTCGGAGCGCTCTCTTTGCTCTTGGGAGGCCAGATCGTCTCGGGGTTCTGTGTCTGAACGGGAGTATCTTCGGCGGGTTCAGCATCGTCAAATCCCGCGGCAATGATAGTTATGACTGCTTCGTCGTTCATATCGTCTCCGCCTTCGCGCTGACCCATAATGATCTGTGCGTCGATGTCGACCTGATCGTATACCTTGTCGGCAACTTCGCTGATCTCCTGCATACTGAGATTGTCGCCGTAGAAGTTCATAAGGACTGCCTTGGCGTTTGTGATCGATGTCTCAAGCAGCGGATTCTCGATAGCCATGCGCAGAGCGTCTTCCATACGGTTTTTACCTGTGCCGTGTCCTACGCCCATGTGAACGATGCCTCTGTTCGCGAGTGTTGCTTTGACATCTGCGAAGTCAACGTTCATGGTACCGACGTTCGTGATGATGTCGCAGATACCCATAACAGACTGGCTGAGGACTTTATCCGCAGCTCTGAAAGCATCGGCGAGAGTTGCCTTAACTTCTACTGCCTTTGAAATATTGTCGTTGGGTATAATAACGAGTGCGTCAACGTACTGCTTCAGTTTCTCGATACCGTTGTTAGCCGAGATGAGTCTTCTTCTTCCTTCGAATTTGAAAGGCCTTGTTACGACTGCAACCGTAAGTATTCCGAGGTTTTTAGCTATCTCAGCGATTACGGGAGCCGCGCCTGTACCTGTGCCGCCGCCCATACCTGCCGTGATGAATACCATATCAACGCCTGTGAGGACCTGAGAAATAGTCTCCTGCGATTCAGTAGCGGCTTTCTCACCGATCTCCGGGTTGGCACCTGCGCCGAGGCCCTTCGTCAGCTTTTCGCCGAGCTGGATCTGACGTCCCGCTTTTGACTTGAGCAGAACATCTCTGTCTGTATTCAAAGCAACGAACTCTACGTTGTTCATTCCTTCTTCTATCATTCTGTTTACTGCGTTGTTACCGCCGCCGCCGACGCCCATAACTACTATTTTAGCGTCTTTTCCTTCTTCGTGATCGTATTCGATTGCCACGTTGCTTACCTCCTTCTGTTGTCCTTTGTAATAATTCAAGAACTAAACACACATTTATAATTATAATCTCGGCACATTTTTTGTGCAATAGGTAAAAAGTCAAAATTTAACGATTTTATTACGTTTTGCCTGTTTTTATTCCCTGTAACCGGGGAAAATCTTCTTGAATCTGTCAGAAATCTTCTTGAATACGCCCTGAGAGTCTTTCTTGTTCGCGAGCTCGCTTATCTCTTCCCTTACGACTTTCGACGGATGAAGACCGAGAGGGAGCTGACTGGCAACGTACAGAACCATTCCGCATGCGTAAGTGTAAGCGCTCTTCATGCCTACCGCTCTGCCGAAATCGATGTCCTTGAGCGGTATTCCGAGAGTCTCCCGAACATTCGCGTCGATACCTCTGAATTTGGAGAATCCGTCTCCCGTGATCAACGCAGCGTCAACATAACCGAGATCGATCTGATCTTCAGCGACAGCGCTTTTTACCTTTTCCAGAGTGTCGTTTATTCTCGCCTCTATTACCATCACTATGTCAGAGATCTTCAGCGATTCCCTGCCGTCCGAAGTGATATTCTTAAGAGCGAAAGAGCGGTCTTCTCCGATCGCATCGACATTTGCCGCATTGTATTCCTCTTTCAAAACGTCAGCGTCAATCCTCGGTATTCCGTAGACCTGAGCGATATCAGATCCCAAAAAGTCTCCGCCTACAGGTAAAACGCCTGTTGAAAAAGGAGTTCCCTGATAGTAAACGGCGTACTCGGTAAGCGTCGCGCCTACGTCTATTTGAAGAACGCTGTCCTCTTCGAAGTTGTTGTCGATGAACCATTTCATGGCCAGGCACATCGGAACGTATCCTATTATTTCCACGCCCGCGAGTGACAGACAGTCTCTCAATGCATCTGTGTATCCTCTGTCAGCGAGGATCACATTCGCGAAGACCTTCAATTTTCTGCCGACAGCTCCTACCGGTTGTTCAAGCTGCTCTTCCCTGTCTGTCGAATACTGTATAGGCGCAACTCCTATCAGCTTCTCCGTATCGAATATTTCCACGTCAGTCACGCTGTCGAGCAGCATGCCGACGTCTTTATTTGTGATCTCTTTTTCCTCACCGAAATAAGTCTCCGCTTCGTTTTTAACAAACGACAGCTTGTCTGCGGAAATGCTCACATAAACAGACTGGACCGTGAGACCTGTGTTCTGCCTGATCTTTTCAAGCGCCCCCGATACAGCTTCAGCTACCTTTTCCGGGTCGCCGAGCCTTCCGCCTTCATTTCCTTTGCAGGGGCAATCTCTTTTGGCAATTATTTGGGGCATGCGGCCTTCCGTCGCCTTTGCCACCAATATTCTTATTCCTGATGTTCCTAGATCGAGAACAGCTATATGCTTGCTGAGTCCCATAAATATCCGCCCTTCCTGACTGGGTAATAATAACTATTTGTTGATTATAACTGAATCTTACCCGTTTTTCAATCGTCAGCCGCCGTTTTAAGGCTGATTTTCTGTATTATTTTCTTCCGGATTTTCTTCCGGATCCGCAGGCTGCCCGTCTTCCGGCTTTTCATTCTTTCTGAAGATCGGATCGTTTCCCGCAGTAAAATCGATTATTCCGTCGCTCTCTCCGCTGTATCCGAGTGCTATTATACTTTTAAGCTTTGCGACCTTGCTGTCGGCGTCTTTCACGCTGCCGAATTTTACAGACAGAGAAGGCGCGAAATACATCCACACGCATTCACCGTCGTTCATATCGATTATGTCCACTCCCGTATCATAAAAACCGTACGATCTCAAGATCGCGCACAGCCTGATCGCATCGTTTGCATTCTCGTCCTTTCCGTCGAATACGGGGCTGCCCGTTTTAGCTTCTCTTACCGCAAGGCCTGAGATCACCGGAAGATCAGGCGCGTCATCTTTTGAATATGTTTCAAGGAGCACTCCCTCAGTATCAAGGCACAGATACATGCCGTAATATTCCGCGAGGAACGCACGCTCGCGCGCAGCACTTGAGGCGATCATTTTGTTCGGGAAATCGTATCTGATCGATATGCTCTTGACGAATGGATTCTCCGAGAGGACTTTCTCCTCTGCGGCTTTTGTCTTCTTCCCAAAAAATCCGCCCGCGAAAAAGGCGTTTTTGCCCTCGTACTTTTCTTTCAGATACTGTTCCTGCGCCGGCGTACATCCGAAAGCGCAAGATGTATCAACTTCTTTGATCACACAGAGCGGAGATACAAAGAAGGTAAAAAGAGCGGCCGCGATGACTACCACAACAGCAAGTATTATGATCAGTTTTTTTGTCCTTTTTTTCATTGTCATTCTTTAACTGCCGCTTCCGTTTCCTTTTTCTTTTTACCCCTCAAAAACAGCTTCGCGATCGGTTTTTCGAGGCCGTATGTTACGCATGTCGCAAATGTTACAGAAGCGACTACAATGATGACTGTGTACATTATCTGCCATTTTCTGTCACCGGAAACATTCGGAAGCTCCTTACCTGTCCACGGCGGTATGTGCCATTCCTTGAGTTTAACGGCGATCGTCTGGTGCCAGATGTAGAAGTTGTAAGATATCGCGGCGAGGAATCTCGCGATCCTGTTTGAAAAGATAAATCTGAACCATGCGGCCGAGAAGCAGGCAGCGATCGTGAATATCGTAAAAAGCATCGCCATCGGAAAGCGTATGATGACCTGCCACCTCTGTATATGACTGTATTTCGACGCTCCGGCGTTCAATATCTGCATTATTCCGAAGACAGAAGCAAAACAGATCACCGTGGCCAGTATAGACGTGTATTTTTCCCTCGTTTTGAGCCTGTTCGCAAGCGCAACGAATAATAAAGCCCCCATCATGCCGTTCGCGAAAACACCTATCAGTGCAGGCAGCTGGTTGATCCACATTCCGAGGTCTCCGTCAGCCTTGGGCAGAACAGCAAACTGAATGAACGCGTATTCCGTCAGCATCATGCAGGCGTAAGTTATCAGCGGCTTTTTCCTGAATGCCCATGCGATAAGCGGAAATATCAGATAGAACTGCATTTCGACAGCCACAGTCCAGAGAGCACCGTTGAAAAGAGTCCCGAGGTATGTCGATTTCGACAGATTCTGCGTAAAAGTCAGCTGCGCAATTATATTCTGCATCAAATGCTTGTCTTTGAAAAGATCACCGAGCGTCGCGTGATCTCTCGCCGGAAGCACTATAAAAAACAAAAATATCAAAAAGCAGAACAGATACGAAGGCACTATTCTGACGAGTCTTTTTTTGTAAAACGACCACAGTTCCTTCGGATCCGGCAGTCCCGGTCTTCTCGCCCCTTCGATCATATGTCTTGCGTACGGAAGGAAAAGGCAAAAACCCGTCATCATTATCATCATATCGACGAAAACGAATCCGTAGCGGTGTATCGCGTCAGTGCTTATATTCTCTATTCCGATTCTTGTAAGGAAGGGCGACGAATACTGGACCGAGAACCACGACTGCTGCCAGAAATGGAAAAAAGCAACGATCAGGATCGCTCCCGCGCGTATTCCGTCCAAAACATCGACTCTGTCTGTTCTGATCGTCTTATCCATCAAATGACCTCCGCAATATTGTTGGTCTTATTTTACCAAGTTTTTGAGCGTTCCGCAATAAAAATGCTCTTTTCTTCAGGCATTCCTCCTCTTTTTTCGGGATATGTCACGAAAAGCTTCGATCTTGCCCTTGTGACAGCCACGTAGAAAAGTCTTCTCTCCTCTTCGAGCAGAGGTCCCGAGTACGCTCCCTTGCCCGGAAATTCGTCTTTTACGAGGTCTATCACGAATACCGTATCGAATTCGAGTCCCTTTGCGGAATGTACCGTGGAGAGGAAAACCCGCGCTCCTTCCTTGTCCGCGACATCTCCCGCTTTCGCGATCAGTTCGATGTGTTTTACGCATTCTTCGTAAGAGTTTGCGTATCTGCACAGAACGAGCAGAAAATCGTACGAACTCCAGACCGTCCTCTTCTGTTTTCCGGTGAGTTCGCAATTGAGGATACTGTCCTCCAAAAGCCCTTTTCGCCTCATTTTCTGCAGTAAAACGGCCGCAGTGAGCATTATTATCTTTTTTTCCTGCTTTTTCAGCTCTTTAAGAAATCTGTCCACCATATATAGTTTCCGCGGATCCTGGTACTCTCCCGAGATCCTGAAATCGATGCCGTTTTTAAAGAGCATCAGCATGATGATGAGTGAAGAGAGATTGTTCCTGTAGAGTATCCCGACATTTGATCTGCCGTCCGATCTCAGCGTCTTTTTTATATACGAAACGATCGTTTTTGCCTGCAGGATCCCTGTCGAAAACCTTACTGTCTCGACTTCCTCTCCCCTGTCTTTCCCGGTAAAAATAGTCTTTTCACATCTCAATTCATTTTTATGCGAAACGTCTGAAGCGTATTCCACGATGCTTCCGGTCGATCTGAAATTCTCCTCCAGCCTGTAAACTTTCGCATCGGGAAATATTTTCGTGTAATTTATTATGCACTCCGGCGCCGCTCCCCTGAATCCGTAGATGCTTTGATCGTCGTCTGCAACCGTAAAAATATTGCCTTCCGACGAAAGCATTTTTATAATTTTAAACTGCATTTCGGAAAGGTCCTGGGCCTCATCCGCCTGCACATATTCGCGCGCGTATTTTTTAACCAGTCTGTCGCTCGCGCAGAGCCTGTCATACGCCTCGAATATCATATCGTCGTAATCTATGAGGCCCCTGTCTTTTTTGTATCTTTCGTATTCATCGCATATCTCGTAAAACCTGTATATCTGCGGGATTATCTTCCTTCCGTACGCGGAAATATTTCTCTGCCTGCTGATCGAATTCACGAGCTGCTCTATATCGATGTTTTTTCTGCCGTTGATCCGTTCGTATATTTTTGAGAGCGCAGCGATCTTTTTCTGACCCTCGAGAACGTCTATTTTACCTCCGCGAACGTCCGTGAGTATTCGAAAACATATGCTGTGAACAGTTGAAAAAGCCGCCTGATCCTTCGAATCCGTTTCCCTGTATATCAGATAACGCCTCTTCATTTCGGCCGCCGCTTCCCTTCCGAAGCACAAAGTCAAAATATTCTCCGGCTTCGTCACTTCACGCTCGAGCCTCACGACTCTTGACGCGATGACTGTCGTTTTACCGCTGCCCGGACCGGCCAGCACGAGCGCCGCGCCTTTCGTATGACCCACTATTTCCTTTTGTATTTCGCTGAGACTGTACAATCCTTCCTTCCCCCTCGCAAATAGTTTCGCGGGGATAATTGTATAATATTTCCCGAGAACTTGTGTTTTGTCTTTTTTTACGGGAAATTATCTGCTGTTTCGAAGGTAAAAAGCTCCGTTTTTCAGCGCAGCGACTACATAAAAAAACACCCGATCTGCAAATCAGATCAGGTGCGGCAAGTTTGCTTTCATCCATAGAAGTCACCTCATGAACATCATATCATATGGAACCTGAAAGAGCAACAGTGAAATCGCGGCCCCGGCCGCGGTGAAATCAACGGCCAATGCCATTGGTGAAATCCTCGGACTTCGTCCTCGGGTGAAATGAAATCCGTCCCGCACCCCGCGAAGCGGGATTTCACCGCGAAGCGATTTCACCCACCGAAGGTAG
>JAEEGL012300143.1_pt1 | contig 11097 bp, 8 predicted proteins | sample 9134231 | NCBI WGS metagenome assembly JAEEGL01 (sample SAMN16246548, study PRJNA631951) | gut metagenome | biome: gut microbiome; feature: rumen; material: fiber-attached | host: Bos | place: Iran: Karaj | collected 2018-10
AGAAGTCCGTTGGTCAGTTTCCGCAGTCGCTCGGTCTCATTGAGCACGATCTTCAGATACTTCGGATGATCCTCCGGGGGAATGGTCCCGTCCAGCATTGCCTCAAGATAACCCTTGATGGAAGTAAGCGGAGAACGGAAATCATGGGATACATTGGCGACGAATTTTTTCTGATCGTCCTCGGAACGGGCGATCTCCTGAGCCATATAAGACACTGCCGCACCCAGATATCCGATCTCATCATCGGAATCAATGGACAGATCATAATGCATATCCCCGGAGGCATACTGCTCGGTTGCCTTCGTGATCTTGCGGATAGGCATATACACCATATCCGTAAAGAAGATCAGAATGATCAGGGAAAGCAGGAAAAGAATAAGGAGCATCAGATAATCGATGGTCAGGAGATTTTCCTTTTCGGTATCGATATTCTGCATCGGATAATGGATCACCACATAACCCTTGACCTTGAAATCCGAGGTGATGGGCGCAAAAACACTTAACTGCTCGTCTTTGAAGGTCCCGAAGAAATCTCCCCGGATATAGTATCTGCTTCCGGTGCTGGTGGGATCAAATCCCTCCACGATCATCTCGTGCTCCACATCAAGAGGCTCTCCGGAGCGCAGGATCAGGCGTCCGGAAGGATTGATGATCCAGAGTTCCGCGCCCAGATAGACATCCAGCGCGTCCAGCTGTTTTTTTGCCATATCCAGCGATGTCTCGCTGTTATACAGATCTGCGGCAAAGGTATTGGCCACCAGCGTAGCCTCGTTATACAGCACCTCAGACCGGGTACGGATCAGATAATCTTCCGTCATGCTCCCCACAAAAGTAGCCACAATGATGAATCCGAAGATACCGAAGATCAGATACGCCAGTATGAATTTGAGATAGAGGGTGCGTCTCATCTACTTCGTCTCGAATTTATAACCGATCCCCCAGATCGTAGCGATCCTCCAATGTTCGTGATCGTTGATCTTTTCCCGGAGACGTTTGATATGAACATCCACGGTTCTCGTATCTCCCAGGTATTCGTACCCCCACAGCTGATTCAGCAGCTGTTCGCGGGAAAAAACGCGATTGGGCTGAGATGCCATGAAATACAGGAGTTCCAGTTCCTTGGGCGGCATCTCCAGCAATTTGCCCATATATTCCACCGAATAATTCGTCAGATTGATCTTCAGGTCCTGGTATTCCACATATTTGGTGTCTTCTTCATCTTCAACGGGAACAGCCACCTGCTTATACCGTCTTAAGACAGCCTTGACCCGGGCTACCAGTTCCTTGGTGTCAAAAGGCTTCTCCATATAATCGTCGGCTCCCAGTTCCAGTCCCAATACCTTGTCAAAGACTTCTCCCTTGGCGGAGAGCATGATAATGGGGGTGGAGGCTTTCGCGCGGATCTGCCGGCAGACCTCATAACCGTCGATCCCGGGGAGCATCAGATCCAGCAGGATCAGGTTCGGATCAAAACTCTCATGAAGTTTCAAAGCGGTCTCTCCGTCGGGGGCGATCTGCGTCTCAAAGCACTCCTTGTTCAGGTATAAGGAGATCAGTTCCGCGATATTCTCGTCGTCATCCACGATCAGGATCTTCTGTTTTGTTGCCATAAATTCCCTTTCTTTACTTAAACGTCACTATGGTGACACCTGCGTCACCTTCTCCGTACTCACCCAGCCGGTATTCGCTGACGTAACTGACTTTCCTGAGATAATGCTGAACGGCCTGTCGAAGTGCTCCGGTTCCTTTTCCGTGCACGACCCGTACCGAGGGCAGATGAGCCATATAGGCATCGTCCAGATATTTATCAAGTTCGTTCAGCGCTTCATCCACGGTCTTTCCGAGGAGATTGATCTCCGGAGAGATTCCGAAAGCCTTGGGTTTCTCTCCGCTTCCCCCGGTGCGGACCGATGTTTTTTTCTTTTCCTTTTCTTCCAGAACAGATCCGTCGATCCGTACCAGATTCTCTACATTTGTCTTGGTCCTTAAGGAACCGCACATCACATAGAGACTGCCCTTTTCGTCCGGAAGGGTCTGAACTGTCCCGTCCATTCCCATGGAGAGGATCCTGACCGGATCTCCGACCTTTATTTCCCTGGGATCGATGGCACGATGACCCTCCGCCTTTTTTTCTTTAAGGGACAGGTTCTCATCCTTGCTGCGGATGGCCTTACGGATCTTATCCCGCTCCTTTTCCAGATCCCGCATGCTGGCGCCGGGTCCAGCCTTCTGGAAAACACGGATGGTCTCATCCGCCGTTCGTTTAGCCTCTTCCAGGATCTCACGGGCTTCGGCATTGGCCTGACGGATGATATTCTCTCTCCTGATATCGATCTTTTCCTTTTTATCATGCAGATGGTCCTGCAGCTCCTTGATGCGCGCCTTATACTGGGCCACATCTTCCTTATCCTTTTCGATGGTGATCCGGCTCTGTTCCAGATCGCTTAACAGATCTTCAAAATTCTTCTCGGAAACACCGATCTGTTTATCGGCCTCATCAATGATATAACCGGGCAGTCCCAGCTTCCTGGAAATGGCAAAGGCATTACTCTTCCCCGGGATCCCCAGCAGAAGCCGGTAAGTCGGCGAGAGCGTTTCCACATCAAATTCGCAGCAGGCATTCTCAACACCTTCCGTGGAGAGGGCATATACCTTCAGTTCGCTGTAATGGGTGGTGGCTATGGACCGGATCCCCTGCCGGTGAAGATGGTCAAGAATCGCCGTAGCCAATGCCGCGCCTTCCGTGGGATCCGTACCCGCACCCAGTTCATCGAACAGGCAGAGCGAATCTTTGTCCGCATACCGGATGATGGTCACAATGTTCTTCATATGGGATGAAAAGGTACTCAGGCTCTGCTCAATGCTCTGTTCATCCCCGATATCCGCAAAAACCTTGGTAAAGATCGACAGTTCCGAACGGTCCAGGGTGGGGATATGCAGTCCCGCCTGCCCCATGAGGGTAAGAAGTCCCACCGTCTTTAGGGATACGGTCTTACCTCCGGTATTCGGTCCCGTGATCACCAGCAGATCAAAGGTATCTCCGAGTTCGATATCGATGGGAACTACCTTTTTGGGGTCGATCAGAGGATGCCTCCCCTTCCGCAGGCGGATCCGATGCTTCCTGTTAAAGACCGGACGGGTGGCGTTCATGGACAGGGCAAGGGAACCTTTGGCAAAGATAAAATCCAGCCGGGTCATGAGCTTCTGGTCTTCCCCGATCTCCTCCGCATGCTCCGCACAGAGAAAGGAAAGATTCTGAAGAACCCTTGCGATCTCCTCCTTTTCCCGGATCTGAAGCTCCTTTAATTCATTATTGAGATTGACCACAGCCTCCGGTTCGATAAAAAGGGTGGAACCGGTGGAGGAACGGTCATGGATCATACCGCCCACCGCCGATTTGTATTCCGCTTTGACCGGGATACAGTATCTGCCGTCCCGCTGGGTGACCACCGCATCCTGCAGGTAGGTCCGCATACTGCCGTTGATCATTTTGTTCAGCTGGGAATGGATCCTGTCTCCGTTCTGCAGGATGGAACGCCTGATATTCTTAAGCTCGGGGCTTGCATCATCCGCGATCTCCGTTTCCGACAGGATACAGCGGTTTAATTCATTGGTAACACCGGGAAGGCCGGTAAGCTCATGAAACATCCCGTAAAGGGAATTATCCTCCGGGATCTCCTCGCCGTAAGCTTTTACCCGGGCAACGTTGGTCAGCATACCGGCGATGGACAAAAGTTCCGGGATCGACAGGGACTGTCCGATGGACAGACTCTTCACCGCATGACGAAGGTCCTTCGTGCCGCCGAAGGAGATACTGCCGCGGGAGATCAGCATTCCCAGGGCATCATAAGTCTCCTGCTGGGCCTGTTCGATCTCATCCCGGTCAGTCATGGGGGAAATAACACGGCAAAGCTCCCTCCCCGGATCGGAGGAAGCCTCGTTTACAAGCATTTCGACGATTTTATCAAATTCCAGTGTATGGCATACTTTTTTGTTCATGGTTCACACCTATTAAAGCAAAAAACAGGCAGAAAATCAATGACGGACGACGATATGAATTGTATTGGAACATGCTTCGTGATAAAATTATCCCCGGTATTTTTGAGGACCGTATCATAAAGTTCGGGGAGGATCCATGGATCTTAAAGAATTGAGAAACGAAATCGACCGGATAGACGCAGAACTGCTTCCTCTTTTTCTGAAGCGTCTTGAGATCAGCGGACAGATCGCGGCATACAAAAAGGATCATGATCTTCCCGTTTTAAACAAAGAACGTGAAAAAGAGATCCTGGCTCAGGTGGCGGAAGAAAGCGGAGACAAGGCAGCCTATGCCTGCAGATTCTATGAAGCGATCCTTGAGATCAGCCGTTCCCGTCAGGAAGAACTCCTTTCCGGAAAAGACCTGTAGTTTTATCTGCCCAGTTTTCTGGATTGCTGAAGACCCACAAGACGGACATAAAACCTGCGGGGTATAAAACGCCCGAAAAAGAACGCCAGCCTGAGACTCAACTCGGGTACGATGAGCGTCTTTTTTTGTTTCATCTTTCGGATGGCGTAAGAAGCACATTCTTCCGGGCTGATCCCTTTTAAGGAGAACCGGACATTTGCGATATCATTGAATTCCGTATCCACGGGTCCCGGACAGAGCATTCCGATATAGACGGATGAATTGCTTTCCTTCAGTTCCCGTTCAACGGCCGAAGTAAGGCTCGTTACATAGGCCTTCGTCGCATAGTAGACGGACATATAGGGTCCCGCAGGCATCAGTCCTGCGGATGAGGCTACATTCAGGATATATCCGCTCCCACGCTCCGTAAGGTCGCGAAGTGCGCTCTTGGTCAGTATATGAAGGGCACGGATATTGACATCGATCATGGCAAGGTCTTTGGAAAGGTCCGTTTCCGTAAAAGCGCCGCAGTCTCCGAATCCCGCACAGTTGACCAATACGGAATAGGAGATCCCTGACAGCCGTTCCGCCAGTTCCAGACATTCCTTTTCCGCGGAAAGATCCGCCGTGATCACAACGGATTCCCGGTCATACCGTTCCCTGATCAGGTCCGCCAGGCTCTGCAGACGGTCTTCTCTCCTGGCGATGAGCACCGTATCGAAGCCTTCTTTTGCCAGACACAAAGAGAGGCATTTTCCGATCCCGGAACTCGCCCCTGTGATCACCGCATAATTTCCCGAAGAGTTGTCAAACTTCCGGCTCATTGATCTCATCTTTCTCGTATACACGCGCCTTTAAGCGCTTTTTAAAGGTTTCTTCTGGCATGGGCTTGTCAAACAGATATCCCTGTACGAGATTCACATTGATATCCTTTAAGAACTGAACCTGATCCCAGCGTTCCACACCCTCCGTAACAACGCTCATATCCAGTTCCTTTGCCATCTTGACCACATTTGCCAATACCACATTGTCGCGATCCGTATTGGTATGATTGTCGATAAAGGATTTGTCCAGTTTCAATACATCCACGGGGAAATCCCGGAGAATGTTCAGAGAAGAATAACCCGTCCCGAAATCATCGATAGCGGTGAAGATATGCTTTTCATGCATGGTATACATGAATTTGCTCAGCAGGCCGTTTTCCGCTTCATCCGTGGTTTCCGTGATCTCAACTTCGATGAATTCCTTGGAAACGTCATATTTATGAACGAGCTCTTCTATCTTATCCGCAAAACCCGGATCAGAGAGGTTCTTTCTGGAAAAATTCGTGGAAACACGTACCGGTTCGATCCCTTCCGCCTGCCAGCGTTTCAGATCCTGACATACGGTCTCGAATACGTAAAAATCCAGTTTGCAGATACTGCCGTCTTCTTCGATCACCGGCAGGAAATCCGCCGGCGGAATGATCTTGCCTTTATTAAGCCACCTGACCAGAGCTTCGGCTCCGACGATCCGGTTACTGTCCGTATCCACTTTGGGCTGATAGAATACCTTGAACTCTCCCGCATTTAAAGCTGCGGGAAATGCCTGTCCGATCTGTTTCTGCTTGAAAATGCTGGTATTCATTTCCGACGTGGCGAACATGAAGGGAACTTTGGCAAAATTCTTGGCCACGTTCAGAGCAATGGCACTCTGTCCGATGACAGATCCCACATCATCCAGGGGACCGTTGATCTCCACTCCGCCCGTTATCGCCTGGATCACAATGGGGATCTCTTCCCCGTCAATGACCCCGTAGGTTTCCACGCCCTTAATATATTCAAGGAATTCTTCGGTCCGGCTCTTACGGATCAAAGCTACGAAATTATCGCCCCCCAGTCTTCCGACACACTCCTCGTGATCGACAAACTGGGCCAGTTCCTCAGAGTACCGGATGATGATCCTGTCCGTTTCGTCCTTTCCGAAACGACGGTTCACCAGTCCGAAATTCTTCAGGTTCATATAGTAACCGTTATACAGGGTAAGGGTTCCGAAGGATTGCAGTTTCTTCAGATGATCGATGAACCCGGCAGCATTGGGGAGTCCCGTCATGGGTTCCGTGAGAGCTACGGTCCGAAGCCGCTGAATGAGCCGCATCCGGGCAAAAGCAAGGGTCAGGATCCCGAAGATATTCAGGATCTGTCCTTTCTGCTCTTCCGTCCAGACCGGAAATCCCGCCTCCCGGAAGGCTACGATCACGGCATTGGCACTTTCTCCGGTGGTCCGTTCCAAACGGACGCTGTCTCCGCCGTCGAACATTTTTTTGCTGTCATACAGAGTTTCGCTGATATGCTCGGGTGCAAAAGAAAGAGTGGATTCCTCCACCACAAACTCCGCATCCACACGGGCGATCCCGTACAGAGGCGCAATGCATCCTATGGCTTTATCCACGACTTTCAGGGTATTTTCGGTTTTGACGATCAGCCTGAGAAAATCGGAAAAGGCACGATCAGTTTCTTCGTAGTTCATCCGCATACTCCGATACATGTAAAATGTGTTGATATTATATCATTTTTTTATCGGAAAGGAATCATCATTCCTTTAGATGTCAATATCAAGAACAAGGTTAAATTTATAATCCGGATAGGCCTCCTGAAGATCCTCACTGATATGTTTGAACAGCGATTCCCTGTCTTTGATCCCGAAATCAATGATGATGTCCAGATTGATCTCTTTCTTTTCACTGTCCAGAAAGAATCCGTGTATCTGCAACACCCCTTCGTGGGAAGTAATGATATTTGCCACATCCGTACGGATCTTCATGATCCTGCTGTCCATGGTATTTACGGAATAGATCCCGATCCCGGTCATCAGGACTCCGTGTTTGGCATAGACATTATGGGCGATCCTGCGTTCCATGGCATCGATCTCGGAAGCCGTCATAGTCTCGGGCACTTCCACATGTACGGAACCGATATAACGGTCCGGTCCATAACTGTGGAGGAACAGATCATAGGCATTGCCCACGCTCTCATCTTCACAGACCGTCTCCTTGATGGCCTCCGTAAAGGAACGGTCTACCCGCCTCCCAACGATCTCATCCATGGTCTCCCGCAGCATATCGATACCGGCTTTCACGATGAACAGAGAGATCAGAACGCCCACATAGGCTTCAAGACTCAACCCGAAAACGAGAAAGATCACTGCCGACAGAAGTACGGACAGGGAGATCAGCGCATCAAACAGGGCATCCTTTCCGGAAGCCACAAGAGAATCCGAACGGACTTTCATTCCCACGCGTCGTACATACTGTCCCAGGATCAGTTTTACGATCACCGCGGAAGAGACAACGATCAGCGTAACGGCGGAATAATCCGCCACTTCCGGATGCAGGATCTTTTTCACGGATTCGATGAGAGACATGACTCCGGCATAGAGTACGATGGCGGAGATGATCATGGCGCTGATATACTCGATCCGGCCGTGTCCGAGAGGATGCTCTTTATCGGGAGCTCTTCCCGCCAGGATGGTACCCACGATGGTGATCACGGATGACAATGCGTCGGACAGGTTGTTGACGGCATCAAGGACGATGGCAATGGAATTGGACAAAAGACCGACCAGTGCCTTAAATCCTGCAAGAACAAGGTTCGTCACGATCCCGATGATACTGGTCCGGACGATCTTCTTACCGCGACTTACCTGGGATTCATATACGGTTTCCGTTTTTTCTTCCATGATCAACCTCTTACCTATGGTATAATTTCCTGGTACATGGTTCGTTTTTTTCATTATATCAGCCAAAGAAGGGGGCTTCAATGACGGAAATCACAAACAATCGGGCACTGATCGCCATGAGCGGCGGCGTGGATTCCAGTATGGCCGCAAAGCTGATGCTGGACCGGGGCTATTCCTGCATCGGTTGTACCATGCAGTTATACGATCACGATCTCGGGGAAGATCCGCAGAACCGGAAAACCTGCTGTTCCCTGACGGATATCGATGATGCCCGCCGTGTCTGCGGCCGCATCGGGATCCCCCACCAGATTGTAAATTATAAAGAAGAATTCCGTGAAAAGATCATGGAACATTTCGTCGCCCAGTACGAACAGGGTCTTACGCCCAACCCCTGCATCGACTGCAATAATCTCATGAAGTTCGGACTGCTTTTCCGCAAGGCTGACGAACTTGACTGCCGGTATATCGTAACCGGACACTATGCCCGGATCGAAGAAAAAAACGGGATCTTCCACCTGAAAAAAGCCCTGGATCCCGCGAAAGACCAGAGTTACTTCCTCTACGGAATACCTCAGGAGCGGATGAAACGGATCCTGTTCCCGCTGGGAGAATATACCAAGGAGGAGATCCGTTCCCTGGCGGATGGGGCAGGCTTTGTAAATGCCGCCAAACATGACAGTCAGGATATCTGTTTTGTTCCCGACGGGGATTACGCCTCCATGATCCGCACTTTCCGGGGACATGACTATCCGGAAGGTGATTTCACCGACCGGGAAGGCAGGATTCTGGGCCGCCATAAAGGGATCATCGGCTATACCATCGGCCAGCGTCGGGGACTGGGAATCTCCGCGGAGGCTCCCTACTATGTCTGCGATATCTGCCCGGAAAACAATACCGTGATCCTGGGAAGCAATGATGACCTCTTTCACAGAGAACTTACGGTTTCAGGCTTAAACTGGATCACCGGCACCCCGGCCCAACGGGAATTCCGGTGCAAAGTCCGCATCCGCTACCGGCACGCGGAACAGGATGCGGTGGTATCGATCCTTTCCGAAGACCGGATAAAAGTGACCTTTGATGAACCGCAGCGTGCGATCACCAAAGGTCAGTCAGCCGTGCTTTATGATGAAGATGAAGTCCTCGGAGGAGGGATCATCTGTTCCTGAGTCTGTCCACAAGACTCGGGATTGTTGCCTCGAAGTCCACTCCGTACCAGGGTTTCTCAGGATTCTTCAGAGTCTCCCTGATGGTATCCGCGGTATAATCCGCAGCGATCCGAAATGCTTCCTCCATGGAAAGTCCCCGCATGAGAGCACCCACGGATACACTGGAGAACACATCTCCCGTTCCGTGATACTGGGCATCCACGCGATCATTCTGATAGATGAAATAATCATCCTTAAGAGTATCGTAACCGTAAACCCCTGTTTTACCGGCACTTAAGGACACGCCCGTGAGAACCACTTTTTTGGATCCCAGGGCAGCAAGCTTCTTAAGAAGATCCTTTATGTAATTCTCATCATATTCTTCTTTATATTCCGTATCCGTCATAAAACATGCTTCCGTGATGTTGGGAACGATCACATCCGCCTCTCCGCAGAGTCCCGCATTGAGTTTTGCATAGTTTAAGTCAAAGGCCGGATAGAGTTTGCCGTTGTCAGCCATGACGGGATCAATAAAGATCAGGGTATCGTCGGTCTTAAATTCCCGGAAGATCCGCTTTACGATATCGATCTCTTCCGCGGATCCGAGATACCCGGTATAGATCGCATCGAAATGAACCTTTTCGCTCTTCCAGTGATCCGTGATGGGAACCAGTTCTTCCGTCAGATCCTTTACCGTAAAATTCTGAAACATGGTGTGGGTGGATAAAACCGCAGTGGGCAGGATCACCGTTTCCACTCCCATGGCCGAGATGATAGGCAGCGCGATTGTGATGGAGCATTTCCCCAGGCACGAAATATCCTGAATCGTCAAAATCCTTTTCATGATTACTATTCCTCCTTTTTACAACCCGAAGCCGTAACGGCTCCGTCAAAATTCCTGTATCATTCTATTCCCCCGTGATAAATGTGTCAATATGCGTTCCCCGGGCCAAAATCCACCCGAAAAACATTCCGGAAAAAACGTGAAAAATCTGCTTGCAAACGGAAATACATTATATTATAATAGCACTTGCGTTGCGAAACGTATGCACCGCTAGCTCAGTTGGTAGAGCACCTGACTCTTAATCAGGGTGTCCAGGGTTCGAACCCCTGGCGGTGTACAAAGGTCTTGGTTTTGCCGGTGAGGCGGGGCCGAGGCTTTTTCTTTTACGGAATATGATCGATACACACGCACACTATGACGATCCGGCCTTTGATCCGGATCGGGACAATTTGATCAAAAGCTTTCCCGGTCTGGGGATCGACCTCGTGGTAAATGTCGGGGCTGAATTTGAAAATCTCCCGAAGACATCGGCACTGACAAAGGCGTATCCATTTGTTTACGGAGCTCTGGGAGTTCACCCTTCCGAAGTTTCCGGTCTCACGGACGAGAAGATCCGTTGGATCGCCCATACCTGTGACGAAAACCGTGTTGACAAAGGCGGCAAGATCGTTGCCCTGGGGGAGATCGGTCTTGATTATCACTATCCCGATACGGATATCCCGCTTCAGAAGGACCGGTTTGAGGCGCAGCTGGAAGCGGCGCGTTCCCTGCGCATGCCCATGATCATCCATTCCAGAGATGCCGCGAAGGATACCCTGGATATGATGCAGGCTCTCCATGCGGAAGAGATCGGCGGGATCGTTCACTGTTATTCTTATGCCCTCGAGCATGCAAAACACTACCTATCCATGGGCTTTTATTTCGGGATCGGCGGTGTGATCACTTTTAAGAATGCCCGGAAACTCATTGAAGTCGTGGAATATCTGCCTCCGGAAGCCATTGTGCTGGAGACGGATTCTCCTTATCTGGCTCCGGAGCCTCACCGCGGCAAGCGAAACGATTCC
>JAEEGL013649732.1_pt1 | contig 11097 bp, 9 predicted proteins | sample 9134231 | NCBI WGS metagenome assembly JAEEGL01 (sample SAMN16246548, study PRJNA631951) | gut metagenome | biome: gut microbiome; feature: rumen; material: fiber-attached | host: Bos | place: Iran: Karaj | collected 2018-10
CTGGGTATCGGTATGATCCACCAGCATTTCAAGTTGGTAGATATCTTTACTGCTGCAGAAAATATCATTTTGGGACTCCCGGGCGGAGCCAACCTGAATCTCAAGGCTGTGGCTGAAGAAGTAAACGCACTTACCGCAAAATACGGATTCGAATTGGATCCTAACAAGAAGATATATGAAATGTCAGTATCCGAGAAGCAGACTGTGGAAATCATCAAGATGCTTTACCGCGGTGCCAATGTCCTGATTCTGGACGAGCCGACGGCGGTACTGACTCCGCAGGAGACTAAAAAGCTTTTCAGCGTCCTCACCAACATGAAGGAAGACGGAAAGGCCGTTATCATCATCACCCACAAGCTGAATGAGGTAATGGAGATCTCTGACAGAGTGGCAGTGCTGCGCAAGGGCGAGTATGTGGATACGGTCAACACTTCCGAAACCAGCGAAAATGCCCTTACTGAGATGATGGTGGGCAAGAAGGTCAGCCTGGACATTGCACGCACTGAGCCGAAGAATATGAGAACTATCCTGCGTATCCAAAACCTGACTTGTATCAACGAAGACGGGCTGAAGGCGCTTGACGATGTAAGCTTTGCCATCAGGACGGGAGAAATCCTGGGCATTGCGGGCATTGCAGGCAGCGGCCAGAAGGAACTTCTCGAGTCCATCGCAGGTCTGCAAAATCCTATCGGCGAGAGCAGCATATTGTACGAGCCGAAGGAAAATGAAAGGGTTCATGAGCTGGTGGGCAAGACACCGATGCAGATCAAGGACCTGGGAGTAAGCCTGGCATTCGTACCGGAAGACCGACTGGGCATGGGCCTGGTGGGCAATATGGGTATGATCGGAAATATGATGCTTCGCGGCTATCGCAGCGGCAAGGGCATTTTTGTAGAGACTCAGGCACCGACCAAGCTGGCAAAAGAGCTCAAGGAAAAGCTGGAGATTGCCACTCCGAGCATCAATACACCTGTCAGCAAGCTTTCCGGCGGAAACGTACAGAAGGTGCTGGTGGGTCGTGAGATCGCCATGGAGCCAAAGGTGCTGATGACGGCTTATGCTGTTCGCGGCCTGGATATCAATACTTCTTATGCCATCTACAATATTTTGGCTGAAGAGAAGGAAAAGGGCGTGGCAGTCGTATATGTGGGCGAGGACCTGGACGTGCTCCTGGAGCTTTCGGACCGTATTCTGGTTCTTTGCGACGGCAAGATTAGCGGAATCGTGGACGCCCGCACCACGACCAAAGAAGAAATCGGTCTTTTGATGACACAAATACCACAGAAGGAGGAAGAAGCAAATGGCGAAGAATAATGAGCTTTCGGGAAAAAGAGAGCCGCTGGTCAGAATCGTAAGAAGAACTGACGCGGGGCGCATCCAGTCCTGGGGCATTCGCATTGCTGCGGTGCTGGTGGCACTGGTCATCTGCGCGGTTTTGATCTATGCGCTGGTGAAGATGAATCCTCTGGAAGTGTATAAGGCAATGTTTTTCGGAGCTTTCGGCACTACCAGAAAGCTTTGGATCACTTTGAGAGACACGGCTATGCTGCTTTGCATAGGTATCGGTCTGGCGCCGGCCTTCCGTATGAAGTTTTGGAATATCGGTGCTGAAGGTCAGATTCTCGTGGGAGGCGTGGCCACTGCAGTCTGCATGATATACCTCAAGGGCCTGCCGGAAATCCTGCTCTTTGCATGCATGCTGTTTTTGAGCTCGCTGGCCGGCGCTGTCTGGGGACTTATCCCTGCGTGGTTTAAGGCGCATTTTGGTACCAACGAGACTCTGTTCACTCTGATGATGAACTATGTGGCTATTTCCATCACATCGTTTTGCGTATCCAAATGGGAAAACCCTTACGGCTCCAACTCCGTAGGTATCATCAACCCGGGCACCAAGGAAGGATGGCTGCCTGATCTTTTCGGTCAGCAATATCTGATCAATGTCCTGATGGTAGCCGCACTGGTGGTACTCATGTATATCTACATGGAGCGCACCAAGCATGGCTATGAGCTGGCTGTAGTCGGCGATTCTGAAAATACTGCCCGCTATGCAGGTATAGACGTAAAAAAGGTTATCGTTCGCACCATGCTCCTCTCCGGTGCCCTTTGCGGTTTTTCCGGATTCCTGGCCGTATCGGGAGCCAGCCATACCATTTCCACGGGTACGGCGGGCGGAAGAGGATTTACGGCCATCATCGTGGCGTGGCTGGCGAAGTTTAACACCTTCACCATGGCGCTGATAGCCCTGCTTCTGGTATTCCTGGACAAGGGTGCCGTGGAGATTGCTTCCAAATTCAACCTAAACGATTACGCATCCCAGATTATCACGGGCATTCTGCTCTTCTTCATCCTGGGCAGCGAATTTTTCATCAACTATCGTCTGGTATTTGCTCACAAAGAAAAGCATACCGTTCAGGCAGAAGGAAAGGAGGCCTAGGACATGACAGGAATAATCACACTTATTCAGGCAGCTATCGTTTTCGGTACTGTTATCATGCTGGGCGCCACCGGTGAAATCCTTGCGGAAAAATCCGGCAGCCTGAACCTGGGCGTTCCGGGTATCATGTATATCGGCGGAATCTCCGGCCTTGTGGGCGTATTCTTCTACGAGAGAGGAAATGCCGATCCAAACGGCTTTGCTTGTCTTGTCATAGCCATGAGCTGTGCCATCGCAGCATCGTTTCTGGCAGGACTGCTCTACAGCTTCCTGACGATCACTCTCCGTGCCAATCAGAACGTAACGGGTCTGACACTCACCATCTTCGGCTCAGGTATCGCCAACTTCATCGGCGGTTCACTCAACAAGCTGGCAGGCGGCGTGGGACAGATTTCCGTAGCGGCTACTTCAAAGGTATTTAAGACTTCCCTGCCGGGAGTAAGCGACATGGGAGCTATCGGAAAGCTGCTCTTTTCCTATGGATTTATGGTTTATCTGGCAGTGATATTGGCGGCCATTGTTCAATGGTATATTTTCAAGTCCCGCTCAGGTCTGGCATTGCGCGCTGTGGGTGAAAATCCCGGTACTGCGGATGCTGCCGGCATCAACGTGACCAAGTACAAGTATCTGGCGACTTCCATCGGTGCTGCCATTTCCGGGCTTGGCGGTCTCTACTATGTAATGGACTACACCAAGGGCACATGGGCCAACGACGGCACCATCGAAGCTCTGGGCTGGCTGGCTCTGGCATTGGTTATCTTCGCCACATGGAAGCCTGCCAACACTATCTGGGGTTCATACCTCTTTGGTATCCTCTATTGGATGTATTTCTATATCGGCGGTCTCACACGCAGCTCTCAGGAACTTTTCAAGATGCTGCCTTACATCGTGACCATTCTGGTGCTCATCTTTGTCAGCACCAAGAGAAGACGCGAAAGCCAGCCGCCTGCTGCTTTGGGGCTCTCGTATTTCCGAGAGGAACGATAGGGCGCAGCATCGTAAGGGTATAAGCATAAGATCATAAGATTGTAATATCAAAGCCGCTTCCGTCGGGCATAGCCTTTCGGGGGCGGCTTTTTTCGGCCGCAGTTGCAATGCCGGCTAAACTCGTGCCCGGCCCGACAGGCATTGCTACTATGCCGCCTCCGCCGCACCTGCGCCCGCACCGGTGCAATCCTTGATTCATGCCGCCCGCACCGGTGCGATCATTAATTCATGCCGCCCGCACCTGCGCCCGAGCGCTCCACTTCCTAAATTTTACAATAAGCATAAATAGTGGAAATTTTACAGAAAGATGCCCCTGAAATGACCAAATATCTGTATTTTTTAAAAAAAGCGGCTTCTGCAAGGAAGTAAAAATTCGTATTTACAGAAAAATGGGCGATAAGAGGAGGTTTTTCTGTAAAATTTCCAATAATTATCAGGACGGATTAGCGTGAAGTGCCGAATTACAGATAAAGTGGATTTGCGAGAGTCGTTCTCTGTAAGCATTACAGAGAATAGACAAACGAATGGGGGATTTTTTGTAATTCCGAATTTAGGTGGTGCGGCGAAGCGTAAAGTTGTGCAGGTAGCAAAATGCATGCGGGGAACTTAAGCGTGGAAAGTTGCGCGGAAGGCAAAATTAGCGTGGAAAGCTGCGCGGAAGGCAAAATTAGCGTGGAAAATTTTGGTATGTAAATTTGCTTGAAAAAAAGGTATATATGAAGTATATTAGGAATGTAAATTTTGAGTTTGGGATTTAAGGCAAGGTAGAAACTTTATGAGAAGAGTACTGAAAATTGTTTTATCCTGGCTGATCATCATATGCCTGCCTATTATTTCAATAGGCACGTCTGCAAATATGCTTTTCAGGCTCCCGGACATTTATCAGTTTCAGATGAATGCGTCCCGGGTGCTTTCTTCCTACAATGCAGGGGGGCAGGAAGAGAAAGTGGCGCAGGCTATCGGCAAATATATGCAGTATCGGTCCGGAGAATTTCAATATCAATATGATGAAGAGGAGGAAATGGCGCTTCTCTTTTCAAAGAACGATCAGGAAGGGATGGCAGGGCTGCGGAAGCGGCTGAATATCTCCCTTGCGTTGGTGGTTTTGTCGGCATTGATCGTCATTTTGACTTATGTGATACTTATAAAAGATGAAAATCTGGAGATAATAAGGATAAGGTTCAAAATGTCTTTGCTGCTGTACTTTGCGGGGACTGCCATAGCCACAGTATTTTCGTTGGCGCCGGCACTTAACGACAGGATGCTTTCAAGGACGTTTGGAATGTTGGAAGAGGCCGATCTGATGTATGCCATTTTCCACGGTGGCTTTTTCAAATACTTTGCCATAGCCAATATTGTTGTATCTTTGGTTATTACCGTCATCATGATGTATTTTACGTGGAAAAACACCAAACCGAAAAATATTTTCTGGTAGGGAGAGCGGCATGCCGCGAGGAAGCGCAGCGGTTGGTGCTGCGGATTATAAGTTTCAGGAGGGAAAAATGGGTCCAAAAGCAGACTTTCACATACACACTACAAAATCGGACGGAGCTCTCACTCCTACCGAGATAGTGAAGAAATATAAGAACGAAGAATATGATATTATAGCCATCACCGACCACGACGGAGTGGATGGAGTGAGGGAGGCGCAGATTGCGGCTGAAGCATTGGAAATTACCCTGGTGCCCGGCATGGAGCTTTCCGCGTGCCTGACGCTGGAGACTGCAGCGGAGTTTGGCATGAAGCTGCCGGGCGGCGAGCCAAAGCGTGACAATCCGCCTGCAGCCGACGAGCACGGTATCATTCCGGATGCGTCAGGCGAGATTGGAATACACCTTTTGGGTTACAAATTTGACATCGACAATCCGGCCCTGACGGAGCTTTTGAAGCTTTTGCGTCGCGCGCGACACGACAGAAACGAAAAGCTGATCACGCTTCTCTGCGAGATGGGATATCCTATGAGCTATGAAGAAGTCAGAGCTTCACACAGAGAAGACTATGTGGGCAAGCCCGTAATCGCGCGCTACATGGCAGCGAAGGGCTATGTGGAAAAGGCATCTGACGCATTCAGTAAAGAAATTCTGGATTCGCCGCAAGTGCAGCAAATCGAAAGAGCCAAGCTGGATGTGTGCGCCGGAATCAGACTCTATGGGGAAGCAGGCGGCATTTCCGTTGTAGCGCACCCTATGAAGATAAAAAATATCGGCGAGCGCGGCAGCGACCTCTTTTGGAGCAACCTGGATTGTATGCTGCGCGGTTTGAAGAAGGCGGGACTCAAGGGACTGGAGTGCTTCCACAGCAATCACAGTCATGAAGAGGCGCTGCGCCTGGTGGAACTGGCAGAAAAATACCATCTCCACATCACCAACGGCTCGGACTATCACGGCGACGATCTTACCGGGAAATAGGTGCGGCGGCGTTTTCGGCGCTTACCGCCGCGCCCGGAAATTCCTCAAAAATTATAAATGTATGCCTTTTTACGGACATCAGTGCGTTTAAGGCATACATTTTTGCATGAAAGCGGAAATCAACCTTTGAAAAATTTGCAAATGTATGCCTTTTTACGGACATCAGTGCGTTTAAGGCATACATTTTTGCGTGAAAGCGGAAATCAACCCTTGAAAAATTTGCAAATGTATGCCTTTTTACGGACATCTGTGCGTTTAAGGCATACATTTGTACTTTTCCCCCGTGGCCGGAGAGCGAAAATGAAAAAATTTGTAAATTTTACTAAAAAGTGCTTGACAAGATTTTACAGTTTATATAAAATTTAGATGCGGGCGGGAGAGGAACTTCGGTATGTATCGGATGAGATGCAAGCGTAGGACAGACTGCGGCCCGCACGGAATTAGGATTAAGGCGGAAGAATGCCTTCTGCCGAAGTAACTATTGGGAAAGGAGTATATTATGGCTAATAGTTCAAAGTATGAAAGAAATAGCCGCGATGATGATTTTACTTTCGAAATCGTGGAAAGTGTTACAACGCTTGGAGACACCAAGCCGTCCGGCTATACCAAGGAGCTGAATTTCGTAAGCTTCAAAGGCGCTGAGCCTAAATGGGATCTCAGAGAGTGGAACAGTGACCACACTCGCATGAGCAAGGGTATTACGCTCACTGACGCGGAAATCCGAGATCTCCTGGCGGCATCACCTCAGGTGATGGAGCGCATCGAAGGGACCAGAGGAGGAACCGGAGCAACCGGAGGAGGCACCAAAGAAGAAAACAATGAAGGAAAGGAGGAAGCCACCGCGTAGCTAAGCTGACTGACAGCTGACGCTTGAGATTTGTCAAACTAAAATTTTAAAAACCTTAAAAATAAAAAACCTTAAAAACAGTAATCAGACAATCCTTAAAAATATGCATAAAAATGGCAGGGCCCGCGCGGGTTCTGCCATTTTTCTCAGCATGAAGCCGGCGCGTGCCGCGGCGGAGGGGGAGCGAGAGCCGGAGCACCGGGCGGCGTGAGCGCAGGACGTTGAGAGATGCGCGCAAAGCCGGCGCGGAACTGGGTGCTGAATTCTGGAGCGGCGAATTTTGCGGCCGGGGGAGCGGGCGAATTGCAGGGCGGCGAATTTTGCGGAGGGGAGCGGGCGAATTGCAGGGCAGCGAATCTTGCGGCGAGGGAACGGTTGGCGAATTTGGGGGTGGCGATTCGCGGGCGGTTTTGACTGAAATTAGCGGAAGTGGTATAATTTGAGGTAATTTAGCGCAAGGAAAGGATTGGAAGAAGGTATGCTGAAAATCACTCTTATCAAAGAACTCAGAAGCGAACCTGAAATTATTGAAGTGGAAAAAGGCACGACCATCGAAACGGTTGTGAAAAACTATCAGGATCAGCTTCCGTACAGAGTCATTGCGGCGAAGATGCACAATACTTTGGTGGATCTGACCGATACAATAGAAGAAGAGACAACGCTGGAGCTTTTGGATATGCGCACCCAGGCTGCAAATCTGATTTATGAAAAGAGCCTGTCTCTCATATATCTCAAGGCCGTAAATGACGTGATGGGGCCGGAAGTAATCGTGCATATCGACAATGCACTGAACAAAGGCCTTTATACCGAGATCAAGGCCAAAGCGCCTGTTACTGCGGAGCAGGTGGCTGACATTGAAAAGAGAATGAAAGAAATCGTGGCGGCAGACATACCGTTTATCAAATATGAATGCAGCGAGGAAGAAGGCAAACGCATCATGGAAGACGATGGGTATCCGCAGAAAGTGCGCCTGCTGGAAAGCATGAACGTGAAGCGTGTGAAGTTCTACTCTCTTGACGGTTACCGCAACTTTTTCTACGGATTGATGACCCCTTCCAGCGGTTATATCGAATATTTCCAGCTGATGAAATACCGTAACGGCGTGCTGCTGAGATTTCCACACCCGTCCAACCCGAAGGTGATTCCGGAATATGTGGACGAAAAGAAGATGTATGCGGCCTTTGGCGAAGCCACCCGCTGGCAGAAGCTCCTGGGAGTCAGCTATGTTGACGACCTGAACGAGAAGGTGAGAAACGGCGGATACAAGGATTTGATCCAGCTTTCCGAGGCTCTGCACGAGAAGAAGATTGCGGAAATCGCCGATATGATCAAGGAACAGAAGAAGCGAATCGTCCTGATAGCAGGGCCTTCTTCATCCGGCAAGACCACATTCGCCAAGAGGCTTTGCGTACAGCTGCGCGTCAACGGCCTGAATCCGCTATATCTGGGAACGGACGATTATTTCGTGGAAAGAGAGCAGACTCCGCTGGACGAAAACGGAGAGAAGGACTTTGAGCGTTTGGAGGCAGTAGACGTAGATCTTTTCAACAAGCACATGAATGCGCTTTTGGCCGGGGAAACGGTTGACCTTCCGACCTTCAATTTCCTGACCGGACACAAGGAGTACGGCAATCGCCGTCTGACTCTGAGCCCGGGGCAGCCGATTGTCATCGAAGGCATCCACGCTTTGAACGACGCCATGACGCCTTATATTGATCCGTCGCAGAAGTTCAAGATTTACATTAGCCCGCTGACGCAGCTTAACATCGACGAGCACAACAGGATTTCCACTACGGACTCCCGCATGCTGCGCCGCATGGTGCGGGATTTCAGATACAGAGGGCATGACGCACAGGCCACAATACGTTCGTGGCCGAAGGTGCGCAAGGGCGAGGACAAGTACATCTTTCCGTACAACGGCGAAGCGGACGTGTTCTTCAATTCGGTGCACATTTATGAGTTTGCAGTGCTGAAGAAGTACGCTGCGCCGCTTCTGGCGGAGATCGGACAGGACGAGCCCGAATATATGGACGCGCAGCGCATGCTGAAATTCCTGAAATATTTTAATGTCATCGAAGACGACAGCATCATAGTGAACAATTCCATCATACGCGAATTTATAGGCGGCAGTGTGTTCGTATAAGCGCTGCGCGGCCGAATCGGAAAATCCCCGGTCCCGTGAGGGCCGGGGATTTTTGCATTTTGCATCCTAAAAAGGTGGTTTGCTGAAATCCGCTCCAAATTCACCATATTTTAATTTTTAAATCATTGGGAATGACCGGCCGAGGAGATGCGCGCACGAAACACCCGAGCCTATGTACAGACTCGACTCCGAAACCCTTTGGAAACAGTGCGTTGCCTCCCGAAAAAAGTCGAAAAATCGCAAAAAAACTTTTCAAAAAGTACTTGCATTTTCCTTTGGCATACTATATACTATAAAAGCTTGCGTTAGGCGATGAAGTAGGAAGTTGCTGAGCTATCAGGTAATTTCTACTGAGAATTGTCCCTGCCGGACAGGGGCGAGGGGATCGCCGGCTTTTACGTTGTGCGAAAATAAATGAAACACACGGAAATGTGTGCGATGCAAGCGAGCTTTGGAAAACGTTGAAATTTCAAGGAGTATGCACAAAAGCGCAGAATCTTCTGAAAATCAAAAAATTCTAAAAGCCAAAAAATGTGCGGCAAACGGACAGCGTTCCGGAGCAGCGCAGATACATTTCGAATCGGCAGGTCGCTCTTGTCGGTGCGAAAGAGCACACATCGGAAGCCGGGGAAATGCTTCGAGTTGCAAATGAGCATGTCGACCCCATGTGTGAGAATAGCGAAAATACACAAACTTAAACGGAGGATTGAAAATGAGCGAATTACCGAAAATCAGAATCAAGCTTAAGGCTTACGACCACGCATTACTTGACCAGTCCGCTACAAAGATCGTAGAGGCAGTTAAGAAGACTGGCGCAGAAGTATCCGGCCCTATTCCGCTTCCTACAGAGAAGCAGGTAGTGACCATCCTGAGAGCAGTACACAAGTACAAGGACAGCCGTGAGCAGTTCGAACAGAGAACTCACAAGAGACTCATCGACATCACAAACGCTACACCGAAGACTACAGATGCTCTGACAAAGCTTGATCTGCCTGCAGGCGTTGACATCGAAATCAAGCTGTAGGAAAGGCGATGCGCATCGAAGAGCGCAAAACAACTATTAAGGGTACTCCCCTTAGAATGAACCAGATGCCCTGTTAGCAAATGGGGGTCCCCAGAAAGCGTAAGCTTTCGGGGGAAGAGGAGGAACCGCGAGTGGATGGAGCGTCGAGCGAATGCGAGATGCGAGGACTCACGAGCGAGTTTCGACGAGGTTCCGCTGTAAGAGATGCTCCAAAGAGAGCAGAAAAGGAGAAAAATATGAAAATGATTCTTGGAAAGAAGATCGGCATGACTCAGATCTTCTCAGAAGCAGGAGAAGTCGTTCCTGTAACAGTGATCGAAGCAGGTCCTGAAGTCGTTACCCAGGTAAAGACTGTTGAGACTGACGGTTACAACGCAGTTCAGATCGGTTTTGAAGATGCAAAACCACAGAGAGTTAACAAGCCAATGACAGGCCACTTCGAAAAGGCAGGCGCTGCTCCTAAGAAGCACATTGCCGAATTCAGAATCGAAGACGGTGAAACTTACGAAGTTGGACAGGTAATCACTGTTGCAGACTTCGAAGAAGGTAAGAAGCTTGATGTAACAGGTACTTCCAAAGGTAAGGGTACTCAGGGTAACATCAAGAGACACGGCCATCACAGAGGCCCTATGAGCCACGGTTCCAAGCACAAGAGACTGCCGGGCGGTCTGGCAGCTGCCACTTATCCGTCCAGAGTATTCCTGGGCAACGAAGCGCCGGGAAGAACAGGCCGTGACACTATCACAGTGCAGAACGTGGTTCTGGTAAAAGTTATCGCAGATAGAAACCTGATGCTGGTAAAGGGTGCAGTTCCGGGCAACAAAGGTGGCCTGCTCCGCATTCAGTACGCAGTAAAAGGTCAGGACAAATAGCGAGCGGAAGGAGGAAATAAAAAATGGCAAAGTTAACAATGCTTAACATGGCAGGAGCTGAAGCCGGAACTATCGAACTGATGGACTCCATCTTCGGAATTACTCCTAACGAAAACGCTGTTCACGAAGTAATCAAGAATTACCTCGCAAATCAGAGACAGGGTACTCAGTCTGCAAAGACAAGAGGCGAAGTAAGAGGAGGCGGACGCAAGCCTTTCAGACAGAAGGGAACAGGTCGCCACAGACAGGGACATTCCACTGACCCTTCACAGGTAGGCGGCGGCGTAGCTTTCGCACCAAAGCCAAGAGATTACAGATACACTCTTCCTAAGAAGCTCAAGAGACTCGCAATGCTTTCCGCACTGTCCTCCAAGCTTCAGGA
>JAEEGL014635113.1_pt1 | contig 11097 bp, 11 predicted proteins | sample 9134231 | NCBI WGS metagenome assembly JAEEGL01 (sample SAMN16246548, study PRJNA631951) | gut metagenome | biome: gut microbiome; feature: rumen; material: fiber-attached | host: Bos | place: Iran: Karaj | collected 2018-10
GTAGTTGTTCACGAGCTCGGCCTTGTTGGGCGCGTCGGACTCGAAGTCGAGGAAACGCCCCAGCTGGGCCTTGATGCAGGCCACGTTGTGGTTGAGGGTCGCCTCGTCGAGCAGGTTGCGCTCGGCGCTCTTCATGGACGGGTCGCCGATCATGCCGGTAGCGCCGCCCACCAGGGCGTAGGGCTTATGGCCGCAGTTCTGGAAATGCTTGAGTATCATTACGCTCACCAGGTGCCCGATGTGCAGGGAGTCGGCCGTGGGATCGATCCCCACATAGGCCGCCTGCGGGCCCTCCATGAGTTTTTCTTCCGTTCCGGGCATGATGTCCTGAATCATGCCGCGCCACTTGAGTTCTTCCACAAAATTTTTCATAACTACAAATATAGGAAAAAAGCCTTATCTTCGCACCGTTATGAAGAAAGTCCTGTTGCTTGTCGCGGTGCTGGCGGTCCTGGTGGGATGCCGGCCGTCGGAAGAGGCGGTCAATCCGTCCGAATATCAATCTGTAAACCCGGAAAACATGCAAAGAGTCAGAGATTTCCTGCACGATGCAGGGGTGTATTTCCTTGCCACCGCCGACGGCGACCAGCCGCAGGTGCGTCCCTTCGGCACCGCCGAAATCATTGAGGGTAAACTCTACATTCAGTCGGGACACGTGAAGAACGTGGCCAAACAGATTGCGGCGAACCCGAAAGTGGCCATCTGCGCGTTCATCCCCGACAGGGGAGAGTGGCTGCGCGTTACGGCCACCCTGGTGGACGACCCGCGGGTAGAGATCAAAAAGGCGATGCTCGATGCCAATCCGGGCCTGCGCCGCATGTACGACGAGAACGACGACAACACCGCGGTCTACTTCCTCAAGGACGCGAAGGCGAGCATCTCCGCCTTCACGCACGACCCCATAGAGATTGATTTCTAGGCGTGTCTGTTTTATCTCATCACGGATGCAAAAAAATGCTAAATTTGCAGTACAAAAATGCACGCAAAATGAGAAAGAAAATCGTAGCCGGGAACTGGAAGATGAATACCACCGTTCCCGAAGGTATTGAATTGGCAAAGGCCGTGCTGGCCCGTAGTGCCGAAGTCCCCGCCGGTGTGAACCTGATTGTCGCCACCCCGTTCCCGCATCTCTGCCCCGTGGCCGAAGTGCTGAAGGGAAGCCGCGTGGCCCTGTCGGCCCAGAACTGCGCCGACAAGGAAAAGGGCGCCTATACCGGAGAGGTCTCCGCGCAGATGCTCGCCTCGGCCGGTTGCGCCTACACCATTCTGGGTCACTCGGAACGCCGTCAGTATTACGGAGAAACCGACGAGAAACTGGTGGAGAAAGTGGGCCTCGCCCTTGCCGCCGGGCTCGATGTCATTCTCTGCGTGGGTGAAAATCTGCAGGAGCGTGAGGCCGGACGTCATTTCGACGTGGTGCTCTCCCAGATTCAGGGGGTGCTGAGCCACTTCGGCGCCGAAGAGATGAAACGCATCGTGGTGGCCTACGAACCCGTCTGGGCCATCGGCACGGGCAAGACCGCTACTGCGGAGCAGGCCGAAGAGATCCATGGCTTCATCCGCAAGACCCTCGCCGACATGTTCGGCGCGCAAACCGCTGACGACACCACCATCCTTTACGGCGGCAGCTGCAAGCCCTCCAACGCGAAGGAACTCTTCGCCCAGCCCGACATCGACGGCGGCCTCATTGGAGGCGCCGCGCTCAAGGCTGACGATTTCATTGGGATTGCCCTTTCCTACTAGGCTCAGTCGAGCAGGCGGACGGTAACGCCAATTCGCTCGCCCGAAGACCATAGCCAGATGGTATCGCCCTCAAGTTTAACGACTTCGAGGGTGATATTCTTTTTGGTGACCAGGTCTCGGTCGGTGGTCCAGCGGATCTGCCCGGTCACCTTTTCGCCCGTGGAGGAGGGGATGCGGGAGAGGCGAACCGAATAGAAGTCGGACATGTTGTCGCTGTGCACACGGAACTCGCAGCGCTGGCGGTTGAAGGCCGTCTGGCAGCTCAGCGGATCGTAGCGGAAGATGGTCTTTCCCCGTTCCTGGAGCAGCAGACCCGTCTGCAGTTCGAAGGCCGGACGGAAACGGTCTCCGTCGCAGGCGCTCAGCAGAAGGAGCGCCAGAAGCAGGCCGAACACTTTTTTCATTGCACGGTCACCTCCTTTTCAATGAGGTCTACGCTGCCGTCGGCGTAGAGCAGTTCCGCACGAAGGCGGCCGCTCGCGCTGAGCGTGAAGGTCCCGTCGCTGTCGGGGACGATCGGCGTTCCGTTGAAATACCAGTGCACTTCCTGTGCATCCACGGCGTTGAACGCTTGCAGCGTGAGGCGGGTGCCTGCGGCAAAACATCCGCGTTCGTCGCGTCCTTCCGTAGGCAGGACAATGAAGGGATAAAGCCCTGTGCGATAGGGCCTTGTGTCAAAATCGGCCGAAAGGGAATGCGCCCCGCCGGCACCATTCACCCGCAGGGTCAGGCAGTAGTGCTTCCTGGGTTGAAGCCCTTCCATGCGCAGGCTCCTCTCTCCGCTTTCGGGATGGAAGAGCAGGGGTTCCTCACCTTCCGTCGCGCACTCGAGGCTGACCGACGAGAGGGGCAGCAGGCGCTCGTCCACCGTCCAGCTGGCCACGGCGGCGTCCTGATAGGCCGCTTCGAGCCGGAGGGTCAGCGGTTCATAGAAATGGAAGGAGATGCTGCCGTCGCTCTGGCGCCGGATGTCGGAAAGGGCCCAGCGCAGGCTTCTCCCGTTCCAGCAGCGCAGGGCGGGGTCGGTTTCAGAGCCGATGGCGTCGTGCCCCTCCTGCGGGAAGAAGACCTGCGCCACATCGGTGGCGTTCGGCAGGGCCGGAAGGGGCGCTGCGCAGGGACGGTCGGGGCGGCAGTTCACCTGATTCAGGCTCCAGCGTTCCGATGCGAGCAGATTGCGGCGGTAGTAGTCGGAGTACCAGGAATCGTTCCCGCTCCGGTCCACATGGGTGATGAGGAGGCCTTCTCCGCCCAGGAAACTGTCCCGGCCTTCCGCTTTCCGGCATTCGAGCAGGAAGGATTCGTCCTGGGTGGGGGTCTCTATGATATAGTAGCGCCCGTTTTCCGAAATGGGCTCCAGCTGGTAATCTCCTTTTTTCTGAAGGGGTTCCGGCTGTCCGATGCCCAGGGTCTGCAGGTCGGCGGCGCAGAGGTTGGGCGGGGTGTGGCCGCCGTCGCTGGCGTTGCCCCGGTCCATGAGGGAAAGCGTGCCCCAGAGGCCGCGGCAGGTTCCTCCACTGCCCTCCGCATCGGTGTCGTAGAGGTCGGGAAGGCCCAGGATATGACCGAATTCGTGCGCGAGGTCGCCAATACCGGTGAAGGCGCCCTCCTTGTCGCATTCACAGGCCGTGGCGTAGGCGAGGATCTTTTTCCCGTCGAGCGAAAGGGAAACGTTGCGGTCGGCGAGCGATGCGTGCTGGGGCCAGAAATAGTCTTCTCCCGCACCGTCTGGCTCGGAACGGCCCGGAAGCAGGATGAGAACGCCGTCTACCGCACCATCGCCGTCATTATCGTAGCGGGCGAAGTTTACGGTTTCATCGGTTTCCTGGCAGGCGTCCACCACGAGTTCGTGCAGTTGGGCGTCGCGCCGGTCTACGGTGTTGCGTCCGTAGAAACGGAACGACTGGGGGAGCAGGACCGAGGGGCCCGGCTCGAAAAGAAAGCTTTTGCCGCCGTGGTACTGGTCGTTGAAATAGGCCGACATGGCCGCGCAGAGCCCTTCATGGTCGGAACGGCTATGCTCAAAGGCGAGATCGGAACACTGGGCGAAGAGAACGAGCGTGCGCACTTCTTCCTGGGCCTGTGCCGGAGTGGCGCACGGCAGGACTGCCAGGACAAGGGCCTGCAGGAAGAGAAGGCTTCGGTTCATGGTACTCGTTTTCTACCTGCAGAGATACGAAAAAAAAGGCAGAAAAACAAAAAGCAAGGGCCGCGAGCCTCACGGCTTGCGACCCTAAAACGTGTACTAAAACCTAAACCTATATCGTAGATGCAGGCGGTTTTAGAAACGTTGCATGCATTTCGAAAAAATTATTTCTTCGCAGCTTCAACGCTCACTTTGCGGAATTCCTTGAGCTCTTTCATAAGCTCGAGAGCGGCCTTGCGGGCGCGGGCGCCGGCAGCCTTGTTACCTTTGATGAGCTGAGCTTCGGCGTTGGCCTGGAAGATGGCGATCTGCTCGTTGATGGATGCAACAATCTTTTTCATGATTTAGGTGTTTAAAAAGGTTTATAATAGTGTTGTAAATAAGCGTCTTATTTCAAATCTCGCACAAGATAAGCGATAAATCTCTGAATTGCAAGAACTGTAGTGAAAAAAACTTATTTTTTCTCAATTCGGACGTTGAGAAAGTTCATGGCCTGCTCTGTTCCCGCCAGCGCCCATTCCTGTACGCCGGCTATGACTTTGCTGCAGAGTCCGGGCATGGCGTCGCGCTCTTCCGGCAGGAGTTCGCCAAGCACATAATCGATCTGAGCGCCGTGCGGGAAGTCATTGCCTACGCCCATTCGGATACGTGCAAAATCTTGACTCTCAATAGTTTCTATGATGCTCTTGAGGCCGTTGTGCCCGCCGTCGCTCCCGCCCCGGCGCAGGCGGAGCGTGCCGAAGGGGAGATTGATGTCGTCGCAGATGACGCAAAGACGGTCCTGCGTGACGGGCAGTTTCCCGAGCCAGTAGCGCACGGCGTTGCCGCTCAGGTTCATGTAGGTAGAAGGTTTGAGCAGATAGAAACTGCGTCCCTTCAGGCTCACCACGGCAAGGTCGCCGTAGCGGCGCGTCTCAAAAACGGCATTGGATGCCTGAGCCCAGGCATCCAATACCATAAAACCCATATTGTGCCTGGTAGCAGCGTATTCCGCTCCGATGTTGCCCAGTCCTGCGACCAGATAACTCATTCCAGGCATGGCGGGAACGAATCTTTATTCGGCGGGAGCGGCTTCCTCTTCGGTAGCCACGGGCGCCGTGTTGCGGGTGGTCTTCACGCCGCAGATGACGGTGTCCTTGTCGGTGAGGACGGACACGCCTTCCAGCTTCACGTCGCCGGCCTTGATGCGCTTGTCGAGGTCGAGATCCGAGATGTCGATGGTCACCTCGTCGGGGAGGTTCTTCATGAGGGCGCTGATGCGGATGGCGCGGGCGCTCTGGACGAACTTACCACCTTTCTGCACACCGATGGCGTGGCCCGTGATGACGATGGGCACGCTGATGGCGATGGGCTTCTTCTCGTCTACGGAAAGGAAGTCGACATGGAGGCAGTTGTCCTTCACCGGATGGAACTGGAGTTCGTGCAGCACGGCCGGATAGGTCTTTCCGTCGAGCACGAGGTCGATGATGAAGGCCTTGGGCGTGTCGGTCGCGGCCTTGAGGTCGCGGGCGTTCACAGTGAAGAGGATGTTCTCCATTCCGCCGCCGTAGAGATTGCAGGGAACGAGACCTTCCTTGCGGAAGGCTTTGATGACGGCCTTGTTTCCGACCTGGCGGATCTGGCCCTTGAGTTCAAGATGTTGCATGTGCACCTATTATAAAATGTGTTACTCAATCCGGCGCGGGGCCGGATCCCATTGCACCAAAACCCCTACGGGTTTTCCGATGCGGGCGCAAAGATAGGAAAAAAGTCTTATTTCACCAACAAAGTGCGCTGATTCCAAGCGAGATTCCCGTAAAAGGCGTCGAGCGTGGCGTCGCCGTTGCAAGGAAGGTACATGCTGAGGCCGCAGCAGCGGGTGAGGGTCACTTCGCTCAGGATCTTCGGTGTGTGGGCCGTGTAACGGATGCAATGGTCGAGGGCCTCCTGCACGCGCTGGAGTTCCGTTTCGGGAAGGCCCGCCTGCGTGAGGATGTCCTTGAGATCGTAGAACCAGTGGTGCTGCCCGGTGAAATAGCCCTGCACTTTTTTGGGCACCACGGCGGCGATCTGGCTGCGATAGCGTTCAAACAGGTCGGCGCAGACTTCGGCGAGGGGTTCCAGCCGGGTGCAGTCCACCACGGTCACGGTGGCGGTCTTCCAGGAACCGCTGTTGGCGTTGTAGTGGTCGAAGAAGGCGCGGGAGAAGGCTTCCGTGGCCGCGGGCGTGGCGGTGAGCAGATGCTCCTGGGTGGCCGCGTAGTAGAAGCCGTTCGAAATCACTTCGGCGGGGGAGAAGCAGATCTGGTCGGTGACGCCGCGCAGTTCCCAGGCCACCTCCACGCCGCCCATCAGGCAGGCGTCGAAGATGATGTAATCGAGTTTCATGGGAATGGCTGCCGCCAGGTCCGCCAGGCTCATTTCGTATGCCACGGCCTTGCCTCCCTCCCTGCGCGCCTCACAGCCGAAACTCTTCACCGCCGGTCGGTCGGCCGAAGCCTGGACGGGGTGGTAACGGAAGCGCCTCGCAGACGCATTCCACGGATAGCTGGTCTGCGATCCGTTTTCGTAATAACCCTCCGGCAGCCAGCCGGTACCGTGCGAAGAAAGGATGAGGCCGTAGTGGGCCGCGTCGAAGTGGTCCTTCACATACTGGAGCCCTTCCGTGAGGAGGGCGGGGTCTGTGAGGAAACCGTGGTCGCGGAAGGTCTTGAGTGTGTCGCGCACGGCTTTGCCCCACTCGTCCTGATAGAGCTGGATGAGGTAGACGCCGGTGGGTGTGGTCCAGTCCGTATTGCCTTCCGACAGGTGGGAGAGGACCAGCACGGCTTTCCGGGCGTCCTTGGTGGGAAGGGCTCCCGATTCGATGCTGCGGATGTTTCCGCGGATGGCGTCCGAGAGGTTATTGTACCCCAGGGCAGCGAGCACCAGCACCCGTTCGTAGTCGTGTCCGTCGGGCGGCTGGGGGGCTTCCACGGCGTCCCAGCACCCTGTCAGCAGGGTGCAACAGGCCGCGGCAAGGGCGGCAAGACGACGCAGAGACCGTATCATAAATGCAAAGATATGTTCTTTTTTTCTAATTTTGTGCCATGCACCCTTCTTCCGCCCGATTTCTCGACGATTACGCCTACTACCTCCGCATTGAGCGCAAACTCTCGCCCAACACGGTGGCCTCGTACGGCAGCGACGTGGCGGCTTTCGCGGCCTGGTGTGATGAGGACCTGCGGAGGGTGGACGCGCTGCGGCTCATCGACTATTTCGAGGAGCGCTCGTCCTCGCTGACCAAACGCAGCCAGGCGCGCCTGCTGAGCGCCCTGCGCTCTTTTTTCGACTGGCTCATCCTGGAGCGCGAGCGGCAGGACAATCCCTGCGACGCGCTCGAGCAGCCCAAACTGGGGCGCTACCTGCCCGAGGTGCTGTCGGTGGCGGAAGTGACGGCCATCCTGGAAAGCGTCGATACCGACTCCTGGACGGGCAAGCGCGATCGCGCCATCCTGGAAATGCTCTATGGCTGCGGCCTTCGTGTCTCGGAGGCCTGTTCGCTGCAGATTTCCAGTGTTTTCCTTGATGAGGGTTTCGTGCGGGTGCGCGGAAAGGGCGACAAGGAACGGCTGGTCCCGCTGGGCGGGATGGCGGCCGACGCATTCGTCGCCTATCTGCCAGTAAGGCCCGATCCCGCCGCTCCGGCCTGGGATGACACGGCCTTCCTGAACCGTTTTGGCAAGCCGCTCAGCCGCGTTTCGGTCTTCAAGATGGTGAAGACCCAGGCCCTTCTGGCCGGGGTGACCAAGGAAATCTCGCCCCACACCTTCCGGCACTCTTTCGCCACGCACCTCATCGAGAACGGAGCCGACCTCCGGGTGGTGCAGGAGATGCTGGGTCACGAAAGCATCCTTACCACGGAGCTATATACACATATCGACGCCCGCACATGGCAGGCGTCGATACTTGCGCATCATCCAAGGAGCCGCTAGAGTTCCTTGATGAGGATATTCCGGTAGTGGACTTCGTCGCCGTGGTCCTGAAGCAGGATGTGTCCCTCTTCGTGGTTGCCGAAGTCTTTCCAGTTCTTATACTTGCTGTAGGCCACGAGGGCGTTCCATTCCTGGTTGTTGCGCTCGTATTCCACCACCTTCACGCCGTTGAGCCAGTGCTCCACGTGGTTGCCCTGGACCTTTACCCAGGCGGTATTCCACTGGTCCTTGTAGAACCAGGCCTGTGACTTGTCGGCCGGGATGAGGTCGTAGAGCGAGGCGAGGGTGCGGTTGCCCTTGATGCCCTTCTGGGCGTCGGGATGGCGCAGGTCGTCCAGCACCTGGAATTCGCAGCCGATCGCGGAAGCGTCGCTCTCATAGAGGTCGGGACGCACGAAATATTTGATGCCGCTGTTGGCGCCCGGGGTAATCTGGAAATCGACCGAGAGCCAGAAGTTCTTGTAGCGCTTGATGGTCACGATGTCGCCGCCGTTGCGGGCTTCGGCCCCGTCGCTGCTCTCCACCACCAGCATGTCGTCGGCGATGTGCCAGCCCTTTTCGGGGAAGGCGTCGCCCTTGGCGCTGCGCCAGCCCTCGGTGGTCTTGCCGTCCCAGAGAAGCTTCCAGCCTTCCTTCTTCTGCCGGTCGCTGAGGGTGTTGGCAATCCAGTTGTACTGGTAGACGTCCTTGTCTTCCGGGAGGAGGTATTTCTCCGGATGGACGGTGCAGATGCGGATGTTGCGCCATTTTACGCCCTTGCCCAGCTTGTCAGCACCCTGGCGGTGCGACTGCAGGGCAATCATGCCGCTGGCGTCGGCATCGTCAATGACGTCGGCGCAGAGAACGCCGTTCACGAAAGTGCGGAGGTGGTTGCCCACGGCCTCGATGCGGCCCTTGTTCCAGTCATTGGCCTTGTAGGCGGCCCGTCCCTTGGGATTCCAGGTCATCTTGTAGAGCCAGCCGCGGCGGGACTCGTCGTAGATGCCGCCGGTCCAGAGCCGTTCCGGGTTGCCACAGTGCTCGTACTGATAGCCGTACACCACGCCCCTGTCGTTGAGGTGGCCGCGGAACTGGACGCCCGAGTTGAAGCCGTCATCGAGTTTGAAGTCGAATTCAAGGATGAAGTCGCCATATTCTTTTTCGGCGGCGAGGAAGGAGTTGGTCTTGCCTACATAGGCTTCGGTCACGATGCAGCCGTCTTCCACGCGGAAGCTCGCTTCACCGCAGACCTGCTTCCAACCGGTGAGGTCCTTGCCGTTGAAGAGGGTCTCCCACTTCGGGCCGTCGTTGCTGCAGGCGCTCAGGAAGGCCGTGCAGGCGATAAGGGAAAGAATGATTTTTTTCATATCGGATGAGTATTACAATACATAGTAGTCTTCCCAACCCTTGCGCGGTGGAATGCCGGTGAGCAGGGAGTTGGCGAAGGGGTTGTCGACGATTTCCTTGGTGTTGCGGTCGAACTTGAAGCTGGTATTGAGGCGCTGGGCGATCACACCGAGGTTCTGCAGCTGGGCGAGTTCGCCGGCGAGTTCGAAGGGAGAGTGTGCCTGTTCCTTGCCCATGCAGGCGTTGAGGAAGTTGGCGTGGTGGATGAAGCGGAAGTTCTTGATGATGGGGGAGTCCTTCGGCATGGGGTCGGGAATCTTGTGCTCGGCGAGCATCTGCTTGTGGAGCTCTTCGGGAACGATGCTCAGCGGAGCTGCGTGCGAAGCGCCCTTGAAGATGAAGTCGCGGGCGTAGATCTCCTTACCCGGATTCACCTTCACTTTCTTGAGTTGGCCGCCGTTCACCGTGGGCACGTCGGCCACCTGGCTCACGCCGTAGCCCTCCGGAAGTTCGGGCAGGTTGTTGATACCGTCGTACCAGGTCATGGTGCAGGCGGGCATGGAGCCGCGGCGCGGGAACTTGAACTCGATGGTGGAGGCCATAGGGAAGAAGTAGTCGTTGTGTCCGTCTGCGAACTTCATGGAAACCTCGTCCGGCAGGCCGAGCTTGAGGAATTCGTGGCAGGTGTCGAAGATGTGCGCACCCCAGTCGCCCAGGGCGCCCAAGCCGAAGTCGTACCAGCAGCGCCAGTTGCCTTCGTCGAGCCAGTGGCTGTAGTCGTGGTACATGGTCTGCATCTGCCAGATGTCCCATTCCATGGTCTCGGGAACGGGTTCGGCGTCGGGGAACTTGGTGATGGCCGGGTCGAGCACGTGCCAGCGCCGGTCGTTGTTCATGTGGGCCACGATCTTGGTCACGTCCTTGATGAGGCCGGCCTTCATCCAGTCCTGGAACTGGTAGTACTGCTCGCCGGAGTGGCCCTGGTTGCCCATCTGGGTCACCACCGCCGGGTATTTGCGGGCGGCGTCCATGAGCAGCTGGTTCTCACGGAAGGTGCGGCAGAGCGGTTTCTCGCAGTAGACGTGGATGCCTTCCTTGATGGCACGCATACAGATGGGGAAGTGCGAGAAGTCCGGGGTGGACACGAACACGGCCTCGATCTGCCCGTGCATCTCGTCGAAGAGCTTGCGGAAGTCCTTGTAGTGCTTGGCGTTGGGGAACATGCCGATGGCTTCCTGGGTGTGCGGGGCGCCGAGGTTCACGTCGCAGAGGGCGATCACGTTGGCGAGCCCGGTGTCACGGACCGAGCGGGCGTTTTCGAGCCCGCGGTGGCCGATACCGATGAGGGCCACGTTCACCTTGCCGTTCGCACCCACGATGCGTTTGGCGCTTGCAGCGGATGCGGCGGCACCGCCCTGAAAGCTCTTGCAGCCGTCGAGGGCCAGTGCGGCGGCGGCTACTCCGGCCGCCTTGAGAAAGTTGCGTCTGTCAATCATATGAATAGTTATTCTTGTTTGTTCGCTTCCTGTTCGGCCCTTGCTTTGTTGAAACAGTCACGGCAGAGGGGTTCGTACACGTCTTTTTCACCCAGCACCACCAGGTCGCGGCTCTTGCTGAGACGGTGGGAATGGTTGGCGAGGGCGCCGCATTTCACGCAGATGGCGTGCACTTTCTGCACGTCTTCGGCCACCGCGAGCAGGGCGGGGATGGGGCCGAAAGGCTTGCCCAGATAGTCGGTGTCGAGACCGGCCACAATGACGCGGATGCCCCGGTTAGCCAGGGTCTGGCACACCTCCACCAGATTGGTCCCGAAGAACTGGGCTTCATCTACGCCCACCACCTGGATATCGGGCCCCACCTCGAGCATCCCGGCAGCGTCGGCGATGGGGGTGGAGTGGATGCTGTGCGCGTCGTGCGAGACCACCTCCA
>JAEEGL014887158.1_pt1 | contig 11097 bp, 7 predicted proteins | sample 9134231 | NCBI WGS metagenome assembly JAEEGL01 (sample SAMN16246548, study PRJNA631951) | gut metagenome | biome: gut microbiome; feature: rumen; material: fiber-attached | host: Bos | place: Iran: Karaj | collected 2018-10
GCCGCCTCGGGCTACGGCACAGGCCAGTTGCCCGACAAGGAGGGCCAGATGTACCATTGCGAAGTCGATGACTTCTATCTCATCCCTACTGCTGAGGTGCCTGTGACCAATATCTATCGTGATGTCATCCTCGACGAGAAAGACCTGCCCATCAAGAACTGCGCCTACACCGAGTGCTTCCGTCGCGAGGCAGGATCCTACGGCAAGGATGTACGCGGTCTGAACCGCCTGCATGAGTTCTCGAAGATAGAGATTGTGCGTATCGACACGCCGCAGCACTCCAAGGAGAGCCACAAGGAAATGCTCGCCCATGTAGAGGGACTGCTCCAGAAACTGGAACTACCCTATCGCATCCTGCTGCTCTGCGGCGGCGACCAGAGTTTCACTTCGGCCATCTGCTACGACTTCGAGGTCTATAGCGAGGCTCAGGGCCGCTGGCTCGAAGTGTCGTCGGTCAGCAACTTCGACACCTATCAGGCCAACCGCCTGAAGTGCCGCTATCGCAACAGCGAGACCAAGAAGACCGAACTCTGCCACACCCTCAACGGCTCGGCTCTCGCCCTGCCCCGCATCGTGGCTGCCCTGTTAGAGAACAACCAGACGGCAGAAGGCATCCGCATCCCGAAAGCCCTGGTTCCCTACACCGGCTTCGAGATTATCGACTAAGTTACAGACAATAAATCATGAAGTTTATTGGAATTATTCCTGCCCGCTACGCCTCGACGCGATTTCCTGGCAAGCCACTGGCTGTGCTGGGGGGTAAGCCGGTAGTTCAGCGAGTATACGAGCAGGTAGCGAGTGTTCTTGGCGAGGCATACGTGGCTACCGACGACGAGCGCATCTTTCAGACCGTGGAGCGGTTTGGAGGTCGTGCGGTGATGACGCGCGCCGACCACAAGAGCGGCACCGACCGCATTGAGGAGGCTGCACAACTGTTGCACACCGATGCCGACGTGATCATTAACGTGCAGGGCGATGAACCCTTTATCCAGAAGTCGCAACTTGAAACGGTAAAGGCACTCTTCGATGACCCGCAGGTGCAGATAGGCACATTGGGCAAGCCCTTTGAGACCATGGAGCAGGTGGAGAATCCCAACTCGCCCAAGATCGTGACCGATGTCAACGGCTACGCCCTATACTTCAGCCGTAGTGTCATACCATATATCCGTGACACCTCTCACCTCTCACCTCTCACCTCTCACCTCTCACCTCTCACCTCTCACCTCAAGCACATCGGACTCTATGCCTACCGCCGTGAGGTGCTGACTCAGATTACAAAACTGCCCCAGAGTCCTCTGGAGTTGGCCGAGAGTCTGGAGCAGTTGCGATGGTTGCAAAACGGCTACCGCATCAAGGTGGGTCTGACCAATGTTGAGACGGTTGGCATCGATACGCCCGAAGACCTTCAGCGCGCAGAGACGTATTTATTAAATGAGAAATGAGGCTTTCGGCCTCATTTCTCATTTTTCATTATTTCATTTTCTCATTTTTTCATTTCTCATTCCTCATTTCTCATTTCCTCCAGCAGCTGTCGCTGACGCGGGCTCAGGTTCGCGGGCAGCGTCACGTTATAGGTGATAATCAGGTCTGTGCCATTTTGTCCTTTGCCGCGTAGCCGCACCTTGGTGCCCGGCTGTGTGCCTGGTTTTATCTTCAGCCGCAGTCTTTTGCCGTCAGATACTGTCACAATGATCTCGCCGCCCAGCAGGGCTGTGTACATATCAATACTCACCGAGGCCTGTGTATCGGCTGGTTGCTGATGCATGCTGTGTCTGCCACCACCAAACAAGTCCTCGAAGAACGAACTGAAACCGCCCTTGCCCGCGCCCTTGGTGAAGGCCGAGAAATCGAAGCCCTCAAAGGGGGAACCGCCTGATGAGAAACCACCGAAGCCGCTGCCGCCGCCTCCGGCACCAAAGGCATCGGCCTGCTTCCACTGCTCGCCATACTGGTCGTATTTCTTACGCTTTTCTGGGTCGCCAATCACGTCATACGCCTCGTTAAGGGCTTGGAACTTGGCCTTGGCCTTGGGGTCGTCAGGATGCAAGTCAGGGTGAAACTGCTTGGCCCGCTTGATGTAGGCCTTCTTCACATCCTTCTGCGGTATCGTCTTGTCGACACCTAAAATCTTGTAATAGTCAATGAATGCCATATCTGTATCTCCTTTCTTTTTTAAAGATACAGCAAAATCCGTGCCGTTTTTAAAAGAAAGGTAAATTGAGGCGATTTTCCAACTCGTAGGGACATATTCTTGTATTTGTCCGCATACAGTTTTTGCAGGTGCGAACAAATACAAGAATATGTCCCTACAAGCAAGATTAATTGATAACTTTATCGGTTGTCGGTTTCAGATACCAGTCAGTAGAAAGGATGGCATTCTGTCCCCAACTGTTGAAATCTGTGTAAGCGTCCTTGATGCAGATTCTCTCTTGCGGATACTTGAAATCGTAAGGTATCATGATGCCGTGAGGATCTTCGCCCTTCTTTGCCAGATGCACGACGTGGTGAATAGTCTGGTCGTAAATGAAGGGCTGCGTTGCCTCGGTGAGGAAACTGAACGACTTGTCCACAGTCTTCGTCACCGTGATGGGACTCAGTTTTGTAGCAGAGGCCTCGGTGTTGACGAAGGTGTTCTGTGCAACCCCAAAGAGGCTGTGTACCTCGGCCTTGTCGGTAATGGCTCCGCTATTGATGTTGCAGACATAGATCTCGTCGAAGGCGCCGCAGGCTATGATAGAATATTTCACTGTGGTCTCATTGGTTCTTTCGGCCTTTATCACGATGTCGTTCATGTCGTAGTCGCCGAGCGGCGTGTCCTCAAAGCAATACGTATACACATTATATTCTGTATCGGGAATAACGATGATGCCTTCCACACCACCTTCCACCTCGAGGATCAGGTCGTTGAAGTCGGTATCAGTACCCGACTCGCAGCACAGCAGCATCTTGTTGTTGAGTGTCAGCCATGCCATGCGCGGACCGTCGGTGCCCAACTTAGAACTGCTGAACGGCGACTTCTTGTTAACCTCGTTGTTCAGACGGCCGTCACCATAGAGTTCGCCTCGCTTGTCGCCTTCCTTACCGGTATACTTCGACCTGACCATAAATCCTATCTTATAGCCTTTGGGGAACGTATACGAGCCCACGGTGCCTAAGGCAGGGGCGCCATCACCAAAATACATCAGGGCAAAGGATGCGTATTTCTCAATCTTGTCGTCGCCGGCCTTGCCGTGGGTCACCACGTCGGTCAGGGGGATGGCCATATACTTAGGCAGGCTCTTGATGTAAGCCACCGGGTCGCTGCCCAGATCCTCTTCCCTAAAATAATAGTAGTACAGGTCGGCATTTTCTATCTCCTGATAGCCGCCGTCGTTCTTGTATACGGGCGATACGATAATGGGCTCGTCGCCTGTTGTGATGGGGTACACCTTCTCGTTGTAGAATCCGCTCTCCATCACCAAAGGCAAGTTGTTGTATTTCCTGCCGTTTTTGAAGTAAGAGAACACCATCTGCCTGAACATGTCGGTAAAGGACTCGGTATAAGGCTGCGGAGTCATGCGCTGTGCGGCATAGTCGCTAATAGTATAGAGTTTCTCTCCGGGGTTCCATCCAAACTGGCTTGCGTAGGAGTCGATAATGTCGGCAATGACAAACTCACCGGTAGGCAGGGTGTATCCAGTCGACAGTGCCCTGGTCATGGCTGGCTGTGCCAGCAAGGCCTTGTTGTCCTTGACTTTAACTAAATGATAGTCGTTTGCCGAAATGAAGGCTACATAGAGGCCAAGGTTATCCTTCGGGGCATCATAGTGCAGTTTCAGGTCGTTGGCACCGTTGGTGTCGGCCTCGTTGACTACCCTCATGTTAGTTACTTTCTGGCCTTCTTCGTCAACCTCACTGGTGCAAACCAGCAGTTGAACACGCTCAATGCCAGGCATACCAATGGTCACTGAAACATCGTTCGTGACGGTAGTACACCAGTCATGATTCGGGTCGAAGGTTACGCCAAATGCTTTCTCGACGTTATCCTTAATCTCCTGGTCAGATACATTCTGGCTCTCGTACACATCTTTGTTAATGGTGCAGGAGGCAAATACAATTAGGCCTACGGCTGCGATTGATAATTTTTTCATAATCATCTTAATTTAGTTTTGTTACTATCCTGTTTCTTTTAAAGTGCAAAAGTAACAAATTATTGGCAATTATGCAAGAAAACCAGCAGATTATTAATATTTTTAAACCAAATACTTGCTCTAAATCAATTCTTGCCTCCTCTGGGGGCGCGTTTTTAATGGAACACAAAGACACGAAGGCACAAAGAAACATTACTAACGTAGGCATTAGAATAAATTTTGGCCAGAATTTTGAGAATTTTGGCCAAAATTTTAAAAATTCTGGCCAGAATTATTATCACCGAGTGCCCGCCTGATGCCGTGTAGGGGCAGGCCCTGTGCCAGCCCGATGCCCCACAAGGGGCACATAAATGCAAAAAATTGTATTTTTATTTTGCTCGTCCCCCTTTTTTTCGTACCTTTGCACCCGTGATGTAACGAAAGTCTGCGCATTTTGTGTTTATACACATCGAGCGTCCTAACGTTGGGAAACGAAAGATTCTAATTATATATTTACTAACTAACAAATCAAAAAATGAAAAAGAAAATCTTTACCCTATTGACGCTACTGCTGGGAATATGCAGCGGGGCGTGGGCAGACACGTACACAAATGAAGCCTCCACAGTGACGTGGTCTTTCACAAACCACAATGACTTGACTTCTACGAACGCGCCCGCTGAAGCATTCCTGACGACGAACTTCAGTTATGGCTCGAATTTGAATAATCCTACTACATTTAACACTAAAGGCTGTGCAGCTGGTTGGGCTGAGCAGACATTGGTATATTTCAAGCCTAAAGAGGCAGTGGCCAAAAATGCTGCTGACGCCCCGCAGAACATGCTGGAATGGACGCTAACGCCTGCAACTGGTATTACCTTCACTCCAGAGAATGTATCAGTAACAGCATGTACGGCAGGTGGTACAGGTGACCCACAGCTTACAATTTATGCCGTATATTCAGACAATAGCACAGAAACCATTCAATCTCAAACCAATCCAAGAAGACCTGACAAAACAGACCAAGGCGATGGACCGTCTGTATATACTAAGACTTTAACAAATGCCAAAAATGGTACTTTTATAGTTCGTGTTTACCTTGCTGGCCTAACCAACACCTCAAAAGGAATGGCCCTCACCAACATCGTTATAACAGGTAAGGTTTCCGGTACTCCTGTTGCTACCACTACATATACCATTACTGCTGCCACTAATAATGTTAGTCTTGGTTCTGCTACAGGGACTGCTACTGTTGCAGAAAATTCAGAAGTTACACTGACAGCAACTCCAACAGATGCAGGCTCTTTCACAAAGTGGCAGAAGGACGGTGTAGATTTCGCTGGCAATACCGTGAACCCTATAACAGTAATTGCTACTGCAGATGCCACCTATACTGCAATCTTTGAGGCAAAAAAGGCCATAACATTTGCAAAAGGCGAGGGAACGGGTACAGTGCCTTCTACAGCTTATGTTGTTAGTGGCGATGACTATACCATCCCAGAAGTGTTTTTCCTTTACAAGACTGGAGCAACGTTGACAGGATGGAATGACGGATTGAACACTTATGCACCTGGTGCAACTATTTCAAATATCACAACAGATGTGGCTTTGACGTCTGTTTTTACAGATAATACTGTAAATCTTGGTGACGCAGCTGCTACTGTAAACTGGACCTTTGACCGTAGTCATGGTGCACCATCTATCTCTTGCGAGGGAAATGAGATTGACTATGTACAGCATACAACAATCAGCGGCACGCGCTTCGATGCTGTGATGCACGTAAATACTGTAAAAGGTGCTGCTATCACAAATGAGAGGGGTAAGTTGAACAACACTTCTCGTACTAGTGACGCACAGGTTAATAAAGGAACAATATTTACTATACCTGTTATTAAGGGCACTGTTATTACATATAATGGAACCAATGGTACGGCTGCAAAAGGTGATATCACTTTCGGCGGTAATAATGGTGTTGTTTCTGGTGCTGTAACAACCTATACATATAATGGTGACACAGGAACACTAGATATAGTTGACACTAAAGGTGGTTTCTATCCTTCAGGCATATCGGTATCTTATCCATTAGTTGAGCAAAAGTCAGCTTCCGACCTTACCATCACATCACCCACTGAGGTAGAACTTGACGCTACTACTACGACAGTTCAGATTACAGCCACCACAAGTGCTACAGTTGGTTTGACATACACATCGAGCAACACCACAGTTGCTACGGTGTCATCAACGGGTCTTATCACAGCCGTGGCTAATGGTACTGCCACAATCACCGTAGCACAAGAGGGCGACGCAGTTTACATGGATGACTCCAAGACCATCACTGTAACTGTAAACAATGGAGTTACACCATCATATACTGTTGCCGCTATACTGAACAACGAGACTGGCACCATGCTGGAGAGTGGTGAAATGGCAGCACAGGGCACCGCATTCAGTTTCGGTATCAACAGCAGCAATGAGCGCGTGGCAGCCGATGCCGCTGACGCAGTAGTCACCATCGCTGGTAAATACTATAACGATCATGGCTCAACAGAGGTTACCGCCACTGTGAAGGCCACTGGCAACATGAAGTTCACCTTAGGCAACTGCCAATTTAATACTGGCACAGCAACCCTAAAGAATGTCAGCAATGAGACCCTCAAGACCGTTGACCTCAGCGGCACCGGCTGCTGGAAAGGTACGCACACCGACGTGACCACATTCTACTACGAGGGCGAGGCACAGACGCTGACCCTCAGCGTGTCAAGCTATATTCCATATATAAAGGTAGAAAGCGTTGGCGAAATACAGAAGTACACCGTGACATTCAAGAACGGCGATGAGACTGTAGAGACGAAGCAGATAGTAGTGGGTGAAGGACTCGGCACACTGCCTACTCCGACCTACGACAGCTCTGCGAAATACTTCGTGGGTTGGTTCTCTAACACTTCCGATCCCGGCACGAAGGCGCTGGCAAGCACCGTTCCTACAGCCGCTACTACTTACTATGCCCTGTTCATCGATGTGCCCACCACCACCGCCGGCTACTATACGCCGCAGAACGGTGTGGAACTCTTCGGTCTGGTGAGCTACCTGAACAACGCCAACCCCGCCTCTGCCAAGATATTCCTGAAGAACGGCACATACGACTGGGGAACGGCAGCAGAGACACAACTCACAGGCTCACACATCTCCATCATCGGCCAGAGTCTTGACGGCACCATCCTCACCACCATTCCTGCACAGGAGGGTCTTGGTACAGCCACGCTGCTCTACAACAAGGGACAATATAACTACCTGCAAGATATTACGTTGCACAACAACTATCCCTACGGCAACTCTACCGGCCGTGCAGCCAGCTTGAAAGACGAGGGTAACTACACCATCTGCAAGAACGTGTGGCTCTACTCCCACCAGGACACCTACTACAGCCACAGCACAGGAGCTTACTTCTACTTCAACGGCGGCAAGATTTCAGGTTGCGTGGACTATATGTGCGGACAGAGCCGAGTTTACTACGATGGCGTGACACTCAGCAACGACAACCGTGGCACTACGATGACTGCCAATTCAGAGCTCTATGTGTTTAACAACTGCGTGATTGAGAACGGTGACAAAACCTACAACTTCGGTCGCGCATGGAGCGGATCTCCTGTCTGCGTGTTCCTCAATACCACGCTGATGGACGGCGGCAGCAAGTTGGCAAGCACTCGATGGACCCTCCAAGGTCTTAATACCGACTATAGCGTTGCAGGTGAATACGGCACAAAGAATGCTTCTGGCACAGATATCACACCGGCATCGAACAACGTGACTTTCACAAAGAACAACACTCCCATGAACACTATCCTGACCGCTGAACAGGCCGCCACCTACACGATGGCCTACACTCTTGGCAGCTGGGCAGCAACAGCAGCAAGCGACGTGGAGCAGGCTACTGTGACCGATGTAACACTTAGCAACAACACGCTCTCTTGGACGGGCACGTCAGACGCATACCTCATTGAGAAGGATGGCGAGTTCGTCGCGCTGACTACCACGACGACATACGACACAAGCAGCGCAGGTGTAGGCACCTTCACTGTTCGTGCTGCCAATACCCGCGGCGGCTTCGGCGAGGCAGTGGAAGCAGAGACCGGTGGCGATGCTGTTACGCTGACCTGGACACTGGCAACGGGCACAAGTGCAACGGAACTCTCCAGCACGCAGACTTCAACAAGCGAGTATGTCACTTCAACCAACATGACGGCAGTATCGGCTTCTGTAAACGACCAGGCCGGCAAGGATGGCCTCACCGTAAAGCTGAACTGTGGTACAGCAGAGACTGCTGCCGCAACAGTGACATTCACCGTTCCTTCTGGTTTCGCATTCATTCCTCACAAGACTACTGCGAAGGTGCAGCCAATATCAAAGCAGGCTCACGTGAAGATTGACGTTAACGGCACTGCAAGTACGGCCACATCGTTTAATGACGGTGTAATCACGACAGCCACTCTTGCAGAGAGCACAGAGCGTATGCTTACTGGCACTGTAACCATAGGAATCTACGTGTATGACGGTGCCTCGACGGGGGTTACGGCGTATCGTCTCGGCTCACCTATCACCATCAGCGGAGAACTGGTAGCCACAGTATCTACCATTGCTGACCGCAACTATGGTACATGTGTTACTGGTTGTGGACTTGACTTCACCGACGTGACCGATGCCAAGGCATATATCGCCTCAGGCTTCAACAACAGCAAGAAAGCCATCGTGCTGAAGCAGGTGAACAAAGTGGCTGCCAACACGCCGCTCATTATCTACACAACGGAGAAAACCAATGCGGCAACGGTCAGAGTACCTATCACTACGGATGATCCCGACGCTGCTGTTGCAGACAATGCCCTCGTGGCTGGCGACGGCACGACAGAATGGAACGGCACCGCAGGCTACACCTATTATTATTTAGCCAGCGACCTGTTCCACAAGGCTACGAGCGGCACGCTGCAGAGCGGCAAGGCCTACCTGAAGGTGGCAACATCAGAAGCACCAGCCCGTCTCGGCTTTGTGTTTGATAATGAGGCTAGCGGCATCAACAGCGTGAACAGCGAGATAATGACCGACAACCGTTTCTATGACATGCAAGGCCGCCGTGTAGCCCAGCCCACGAAGGGCCTGTACATAGTGAATGGCAAGAAAGTGCTTATTAAATGAGATATGAGAAAGGAGGAATGAGAAATCTCACCCATCATTACTCATTTGAAGAAACAACATCGATAACAAATCATTGAAAAAGAAAGGAACAACGATATGAAAAAGACATATATCAATCCCGCAACGAGCATCATCAGTGTTCATGCAGTAAAAATGTTTGCTACTTCAGGACGTCTTGGCATAGGCGATGACGGCAGTGCCAACGTCGCCGAAGGCCGTCGAAGAAGAAATGTCTGGGATTATGACGACGATTATGATGACGAAGAAGAATAATAATCCCTCGTACCCTCCGTAATAAACCGCGCCAAAACTGCAATTATTCTTCAGTTTTGGCGCGGTTTAGTATGTCAACCGCGCCAAAACTACAAAAAAAATGAAGTTTTGGCGCGGTTTGTTTGGCGGTTTAATGACATTTTATTACCTTTGCACCATCATGTCAGGAAGCATAGTTATGGAAAGTATTATTGGCAGAGAGCTGGAAATCGAGCAGTTGCAGAAATACATCGGTAGCAGGAAGGCAGAGTTTATTGCCATCTATGGCCGCCGCCGCGTGGGGAAGACCTATTTGGTAAGGCAACTCTTCCAGGAGCGGCTGGCTTTCGACATGTCGGGTGTCATCAATGGGTCGAAGGAGGAACAGATAGGCAGTTTCATCCAGGCCCTCCGCCAGAGGACTTGGTGAACTGCGACTTCATCCGCTATTACAACATCCGAGAACAGCGCATCAAGAAGAACGGGGGCATCTACCAGCTGGTGGATTTCTACACCCTGTTCTATCACACTTTCCTTGCCAAGCCCGTCACCGACGAACATTTCTGGAGCCATACGCAGAACCAACCCATACAGAACACATGGAACGGCTTGGCCTTCGAGCGCGTGGTCATGGCCCACATCCCGCAGGTGAAAACCGCCCTCGGCATCGACCGCATTCATACCGAATACTACTCGTGGCGCAGCCGGAAGAGCAAACCGAAGGCGCAGGTAGACCTGCTGATAGAGCGATCAGACCAACTGATAAATCTCTGCGAGATAAAGTTTGCCAAGGCTCCCTACGCCCTTACTGAGGAAGAGGACATGCGCCTGCGTGTACGCATGGATGACTTTCAGCAAGAGACGGGCACCCGTGCCGGCATCCTGCTTACGATGATCACCACCTACGGGTTGCGCCAGAACGAGCATAGCGGCGGGGTGAATGCCGAGGTTAGGATGAACGACCTGTTCTCGTAAAGTTAGTATAAAAAACGACCAGCGGTTACCAGAGAGGTATCCGCTGGTCGTTTGGTATAAACTATTATTACCAGAGAGGTAACCGCTGTTCTTTTGGAATATACATCTTGTTGTCGGGCTTCACGTTGAAGGCTTCGTACCAGGCATCGATGTGGGGCAGAGCGCCGTTGACGCGCCAGCGGCCGAGGGAGTGGGGATCGCTCTTGGTGCGGTTGCGTATCTCCTCGTCGGTGATATTGCCGGCCCAAACGCCAGCGTAGGCCAGGAAGAAACGCTGGTCGGGCGTAAAGCCGTCGATGTCGGCCAGAGGCTGTGCGCTGGTGGCGTTCTTAAAGGCAGCGTAGGCCACCTCCAGGCCTCCGTGGTCGGCCAGGTTCTCACCCAGCGTCAGGCGGCCGTTGGCATTGAGGCCGGGCAACACCTCGATGGCCGAGAAGAAGTCGGCATACCTGTCGGTGCGCTCCTTGAAGTTCTCGGCATCCTGCTCCGTCCACCAGTCGTGCATGTTACCCTCCTTGTCGTACTGGCGGCCCTGGTCGTCGAAGCCGTGGGTCATCTCGTGGCCGATCACCACGC